>Ga0326511_10000877_pt1 | contig 26010 bp, 17 predicted proteins | sample 0_2496_0518_D_FD_203701 | JGI IMG/M metagenome (GOLD analysis project Ga0326511, IMG submission 203701) | Bovine rumen microbial communities from UC Davis, California, United States - 0_2496_0518 | ecosystem: Host-associated > Mammals > Digestive system > Stomach > Rumen | place: USA...
GTTCGAGTTGAAGAACTCTGTCACCAAGACCACCAGTGCCTTCTTCGAGCCTGCTCTTGACTATGTGGTATGCAAGATTCCACGTTGGGATCTTTCCAAGTTCCACGGCGTGAACCACGAACTGGGTTCCAGTATGAAGAGTGTGGGTGAGGTAATGGCCATCGGCCGTACCTTCGAGGAGTCTATCCAGAAGGGCCTGCGTATGATTGGCCAGGGCATGCACGGATTTGTGGATAATAAGGCGCAGCATGTGACCGATGTACCCGATGCCCTTAAGCATGCCACCGACACCCGTATCTTTGTCATTGCCAAGGCTATGATGATGGGCTATACGGTAGAGCAGATTCATCAGATAACAAAAATAGACCGTTGGTTCCTGCAGAAGCTAAAGCACATTATAAATATTAATGAGCGACTAAAGGATTACAGATGGCTATCTGAATACTCTGAAAACTCGGAATACTTAGAGCTTCTGGAATTTCTGGAGGAACCTGAGTTTGCCACCTTGCTGCACGAAGCCAAGGTCTATGGCTTCTCTGATTTCCAGATTGCCCGTGCCATCGGATTGGGCGAGTGCGATATGAACATGGAGAAGGCCGGCCTCATCATCCGCAAGTGGCGCAATGATTTGGGCATCAGGCCCTACGTCAACCAGATAGACACTATGGCAGCGGAGTATCCTGCCCAGACCAACTATTTGTATTTATCATATCTGTAAAAAACATAAATTATGTGTGGAATTGTAGCCATATTTAACATCAGGCAGCAGTCGCATGAACTGCGTGAAAAAGCATTGAAGATGAGTCAGAAGATCCGCCACCGCGGACCCGACTGGAGTGGAATTTATTGTGGCGGTTCGGCCATTCTGGCGCACGAACGACTCAGCATCGTGGATCCTGAGAGCGGAAGGCAGCCCCTTTTCTCTCCCGACCGTAAGCAGGTGCTAGCCGTGAACGGCGAGATTTATAACCATCAGGAGATTCGTCGTCGTTTTGCCGGTCAGTACGATTTTCAGACGGGCAGCGACTGCGAAGTGGTTTTATCACTTTACAGAAGCCTCACCCCTAACGCCGGCCTCACCCCTAACCCCTCTCCCGTGGGCGAGGGGAACTTTGTTACTCATGAGAAGATTTGTTCGATGCTGGAACAGTTAAACGGCATCTTCGCCTTTGCGCTGTACGACGAGGAGCGCGATGCCTTCCTGATAGCCCGCGACCCAATAGGCGTTATACCTTTATATATAGGTTACGACAGCGACGGAACGGTATATGTTGCCAGCGAGCTGAAAGCTCTCGAAGGCCAGTGCGAACGCTACGAGCCTTTCCTGCCCGGTCACTACCTTTGGAGTGAAGACCCTGGCATGATACGCTATTACCAGCGCGACTGGATGGAGTATGGTGCCGTGAAGGATAATCCCGCTTCTGTTGAGGCCATTCATGACGGTCTTACAGCTGCTGTGAAGCGTCAGCTGATGAGTGATGTGCCTTATGGTGTATTACTCAGTGGAGGTTTGGATTCCAGTGTCATCTCTGCCATTGCCGAGAAGTTCAGTGAGCACCGTATAGAGGACAACTCTCAGACCCGCGCCTATTGGCCCCGCCTGCATAGCTTTGCTGTAGGACTGAAGGGCGCTCCTGATTTGGCTAAAGCCAAGATGGTGGCAGACCATATCGGCACCGTTCACCACGAAATCAACTATACCATCCAAGAAGGCTTGGATGCCATCCGCGACGTTATCTACTATATAGAGACCTACGATGTGACAACCGTCCGCGCCTCAACACCCATGTATCTGCTGGCACGTGTCATCAAATCAATGGGTATCAAGATGGTACTCAGTGGCGAGGGTGCCGACGAGATTTTCGGTGGCTACCTCTACTTCCACAAAGCGCCAAACGCCAGGGAATTTCACGAAGAGACAGTGCGCAAGCTCTCCAAACTGTACCTCTACGACTGTCTGCGCGCCAATAAGAGCCTCTCTGCCTGGGGCGTAGAGGGTCGCGTACCCTTCCTCGACAAGGAGTTCCTGGATATTGCCATGCGCACTAACCCGGAAGCCAAGATGTGTCCAGGATCAACGATGGAGAAAAGAATTGTCCGCGAGGCCTTTGCCGATATGTTGCCCGAAGCAGTGGCATGGCGTCAGAAGGAGCAGTTCAGCGATGGCGTAGGCTATAGTTGGATTGATACCCTGAAGCAGATAACCTCAGAGGCTGTTGCGGACGAGCAAATGGCTCATGCCGCCGAACGGTTCCCCATCAATCCGCCCAAGAACAAGGAGGAGTACTACTACCGCTCCATCTTTGCCGAGCACTTCCCCTCTGACAGTGCTGCCCGCAGTGTGCCCAGCGAAGCCTCTGTAGCTTGCTCCACCGCCAAAGCCCTTGAGTGGGACGAAGCCTTCAAGAACCTGAACGACCCATCAGGCCGTGCCGTGAAGGGTGTACATGAACAGGCGTATTAGGTTTGACCTTAAACTTCAATAACCGTTAAACGAATCACGAAAATAATTTTCACTCACACATCACCAGTTTGCCGGTTTTCAGGGCTTTCAGGAAGTCCTGGGAATCTATGGCTCCGGGATGGGTACAATGTGCCTTTCCCTTGCCATCACCAAAGGACTTAGGCTGGTTGGCCCAAAAGTTGATGTAGCTGACGGGATAGCCCTGAAGGGCTGGAAGGACGGCTCGCGTCCACCACTCGGGATCCTCGGTATTCTCTCCCCCACACTCGGCGACACAGATGGGCTTCTGCCATCGCTGCCCCAACTGCTGAACAATGGACAGATTCTGACGGGCACGGCGGATAAAGTCAGCCCGTTTGGCTTCTATGCCACCGGCAAGGGAATTATCGCGGTAAACTTCTGTTCCAAGGATATCCACATAGTCGGGACCTGGAAAACGGTCCTGATAATCGATTATCGAATGGGTTACACCGCTTACGGAAAAACAGTACAAGAGGTTGGTGCATCCCTTCTGGGTAAGGTATTGACGGGTGAAACGCCAAAGCCTGATAAAATCGCGACTGCTGCAAAGGTCATGCCCCCACCAGAACCAACTGCCCTGCGACTCGTGGAAAGGACGGAAGATAAGAGGAATGAGTTGTCCCTCATCATCTCTCAATGTAAGAATATAATCAGCAGCCAGATCCAGGAAATGTATAAACTTCTCTCTGGCCGGGGTGTTCCGAAGAATTTTACGTACCGTCTTGGTATCCGAGACATCCCACGCATCCTTACCTGTGGCAGGATTGTACATGTGCCAGGATATTGTGGTGATTCCTCCACGGCGGTGTTGCTCTACAATAGCCCTACGGTGCTGCTCCCAAGTGGAGCCTGACATATAGTAGCCGTTCTGCAGTTCCAGCGGACAGAAATCCACGCTCAGCACCATTGGCCTGTGACCGGAGAGTTCCTCCAGATCGCTTTTCTCGCACGCTCCCTTCGACCAACTCCTGCCATAGAAGGTGTCATCGTGATGCCCCATATACACATTACCGGTGACGGCAGCCTGTTGTAACCGTTGGAGAAGGCGCCGGGTATCCTGCGCATTCAGGAACAATGCCAGGAAAAGCATAGACAGAAGAAAAAGAACACGTTTCATAATCTAACAGTTTTTATTGCCCCTTATGAAGCATCTGACGTATGCCGCCCATAAAAGTAGCCAGCATATATTTAGCGTAAAATGGGAAAGAATATCTGCAGGGAGCCGACAGGTACACCTTTGTTGCCTTATAAAGACGAACCAGCATGTTAGTAAAATGGTACCAGACGGATTTGTTGCCATAGAAGGCACTGCCGGAACGCTGGCGATACATATACCGGACTTGCCCGCCTGTGAAGTTCACCCGTCCGATCCGGTCGGAAATCAGCAGCATAAACTGACTGTCCTCGCCGTTGCGAAGAGCCACATCGAACCTGCGAGAGCCGATAATATCACGGGGAATGAGTTTACAGCACGAGATATAGAAATACCTTCGCACGGCAACGTATGGGATATCCCTGCCGCCTTCGACGAAATCTTCCGAGATATAGATGGGGCGCATGGCGGTGCTGCCGTCCTCGAAGGCACAAATATAGGGCAAAGCGATGGTATCAGGGGTGGCGACAGCCAACAGGGAAGCGAGATAGTCGGGGGTTACAAGGTCGTCGTCGTCGATAAAACAGATATAGCGTCCCTGTGCTTCATCCAAGCCTATGTTACGTGCCAGGCTTACCCCGTTTTTCTCCGAATAGATCAGCCTGCATAGGAGGCTGGGGTGTTCTTTCAGGAAATCCTCTATCTGAGACATATAAGGTTCCCTGGGACCATTCAGGATTAAAAGGACCTCGAACTGAGAATGGCTTAATGTCTGGCTATCAAGGGAAGCCAGGCACTCTCCCAGAAAACTCCCCGGCTTATAGGTGGGAATGATTACACTGATATCTATCATGCTACTATTTAACGTTTTATCGGGAGTATTCTGCCAGATACTTTTCTACCGTCTTGCTTATGCGGTACGGTTGGAAAGAAGCAATGCACTCCTGTTTCAACCGTATAATCTCTGTGCTGCTTAACTGAAGGAACTTAAGCATCGTTCGGTAATAGTCTTCTTCGCCGCTGCTCTTGGAGAGCAAACCGTTCCGACCGTCCGCTACTACATTGACAATACCGCCGACAGGACTGCAGATGGGGATGCATCCGACAGCCAGACATTCCAACAGGGTTACGGGAAGACCCTCCCAAACAGAAGGCAGACACATTCCGTCGGCCTTGGCCATCAGGGAAGGTACATCGGTGCGCAGACCCAGAAATCTGATTCGATCCGAGAAATAGGGACTGATCTGCTGCAGGATGGCATCGTCCTCCTCCTTGCCGGCAATGAGCAGGACCACATCGTGTCCCTCGCGAATAAGGCGGTCAAACACCTTTACCAGTACCAACTGGTTCTTGGCTTCTGTAATACGCCCGGGATGCAGAAAGACCTTTGTCTGGGGTGTCAGGCGAGACTCATCGACTGCATTACTGGCCTCTGAAACAACAGGCATGGGAATGCCGTTCTGGCAGAGGGCACTCTTGCAGCCATAGAGTTCCGAGAACGATTGCTGACTGGCTGGCGATATGGTGATGGCACGCACACGTCCCAGCCGGAACATCAGCTTCTTGAGCCAGAAGAAACGGACATCCCACTTGAAACTCTCCATCCGGGCATCGGAATGAAGGGTGTAGAAAAACTTCTGACGCGGCAGGAACAAAACTGCCAGGAAGAAATAATAGAAGAAGCCATGCAGCTGGACAATATCGAAGTGTCCCCTTTTGATAAAGCGATATACAGCAAAGACCTCTTTCAACGAGAAACCTGTACACTGCTTACCCAGCGTTTCTTTATGAACCGCATCCGACAACTGATACCAGAAGATATCATCGGGCTTAGGCTGATAGATGGAACAGAAGGTGACATCATGACCCTGTCGGGCCATTTCGGAAGCTGTGGCGCATATCATAGCCTCGATACCGCCAGACAACATGGATGGATGTATATGCAGGATTCTCATTTTTTCTGTTCATCTGATTTTATTCCGCCACTCCCAGATAGGATATGTAAAAGGAATACAACAATGCGTAGAACGTTCCGGCTACTCCAACCAGGAAAGTCAACTTGACCATACGCACACGAAACTTTTGCTGCCATGCCCACGCCAATACCACACATGCCGGGATGAATGCGTACATCAGGAAACGCATATATAGAGTTAATGTGTTGGCACCTAAATCAAACAAAAAGATGGTAGAGACAAGAACAATATATACCGTCAGTCGGGCAAAGAAGCGTACCTCGGAAGGAACCTCTTGAACCTCTTGAACTTCTCTAACTTCTCTAACTTCTTCAACTTCTTGCCCCTCATGAGCCTCCGGCTGATACACATTAACCTTATAAGCAATCCATGCCACCATATAATATGGGATATAGCGCAGAATCAGGTAGAGGAGATAGGCAGGACCTATCTCGCGCGTGTCCTCGTTGAGGTATGCCTGTCCGGCCGCAGAAGATGAACTATTCTCGTTGGTATCTACAGCTGTATCCATGAATTGCATCAGGAGCAACTGAACAAGCAGCAATACAAACGGATATATCATCATTATCAGCACAAAGGTCCGCTTGTTCAGCAAGCGGGAGAACAATGCCAAGACTACCAATGCGGCACCAAAGAATGCTGTCTTGTGGAAAAACAGCGACAAGATCAGCAGGGCAATTCCCAACATCAAGGACAAAAGTCTCTTGCCCTTTACGGGCTTCATGAGAACAGACCCGCCCAGATACATCATGGTATATGCCAGCACAATACGTCCGTAGCTGAAATCTATCAGCCAAAGCGCACAGAATAGGGCAAGAAGCAAATCTCCGCTTATGGGGACATGCTTGAACAGCAGACACAGTAAATATAGTGCAACACCCCAGATGATTGCCCTGAATACCAGGTAATTGGGTGAAATAGCTGCAATAACTGTGTACACGCTTTCCAAAGAAGTGTTGAAACCGCTGACGTACAGAATATTAAAATACATCTCGGCATAGTGGAACCAGTCGGTACCCCAAAAAGAAAAAAGACAGAATACCATAGACACAAGAATCATAAGGTATCTGCGCCAAGGCCTGAAGATATATGGCTCACTCAACCCTTTCCTTCCCAAAAGGAACAGGAAGGCAACCATCAACAGGTTTGAAAAGACCAGTATCGGAAGCGGTTCAAGGTTGGTCGCGTCCATTATGTAATCAGATAAGTTCCGACAGGATAAGACGTCGCAGATACCACATGGTAGTGCAGAACGTTGCCAAAATAAGCATAAAAGCCACAAAAATCATACGCTTGGGACCTGCCGGTTTAACAGGAACCGTGGGACTCTTTATCACCGTAAAAGCAGGGGTCTGCTCCTGTACCTTAGCCTTGGCATTCTCGAGCTGACTGCTTACCGTCTGGTATTTGGTAAGTTTCAGTGCCATATCGCTTTCCAGTTGATCACGCTCGGAAATAACAGCCTGAAGGATAACATTCTGATGCTTATCGCAATAACTGCTGTACCTTGCTATGGCATAATCGTACTCTATCAGAGCGCTGTCTCGCAATCCCTGATAATATGCCACATCCTGACGGGCCTTACTGGTCCGGTAGTTGATGATAAAACTCTGCAAATGCGCTCTTACACTATCTGCCATTGTAGCACATATCAGGGGATCCTGGTCTTCGACGACAATAGAGACCACATTATTTTTCTTGTTGACAGCACATTTTACCTTGTTTGTTATTTTTTTCATCAGGTTATAGTCCTTCCTGCTCATACGAAAGGGGTCAATAGAAGAACCTGCTTTAACTGCGCCGTAATCCTTATCAGATTCGAACAATTTCTTTATTTTACCGAACCCCTTCACAAATGGAGCCACCAACGGGTTTTTCTTCTGATGATTTTTCAGGTAATCATGATAGTTGGTGCAAAGTTCCCCGTCTACCGAATTTACCCTTACATCGAAAAGGGGGACAAGGAATTCCGGTGACTCAAAGAGTTCGGGATACAACAAGGGATAAATGGCATCCGAACTTTGCATATTGCTCAGGTCGAATCCAAAAGAAGCTGCCAACGAACCTATACCTTCTGCAGGAGAACTGGAGCCGTATTCAGGTGCCAGCTTTACCTCGCAAGCATAATACCTGGGTTGTGGGAGAATTATCAGGCAGGAAAGGACAAACGTAACGGCCAATATCTTTATGTATGACTTCTTCTTCGACTTCAACATCTGTGCCGCCTGATTCAGCACATCCACATCTGCATTTTTGTTATTGCTCATGCTTTTGTCGTTTTACTATTTCTTGATTAAGCTAATAAGGGCAACAATGACACTGGATATAGATGCAGCACCCGAAGTGATGGCAACAACCTCGCCAGAAGACATCTTCCTACCCTGTTTCTTGGTCGGGACAATAATCTCGCATCCGGGCTCTATACTCTTGGTACTTGATTTGTTCACCTTCTGTACGGCCCCATTCATATAAATGGCATAAACACCGTTCTTCTTGGCCCTGTTACCATAGCCGCCGGCACGCTTGATATAATAATTCAACCGTTCTCCCTTCTTATAGTTCATACTGATGGGATAACTTACCTCTCCGCTTATCTTGACGGTATTACTGAATTGGGGAATCGTCACCAAATCGCCCTCACGGAGGACAATATCCTCTGAACTGCCAGGATTTGCCATTGCCTTTTCCAGATTCACTGCTACAGGATAGGTCGTTCCCAAATCCATCTTCATCTGCAATAGGGTATCTGCATGTGCTTTGTTAAACTCTTTCTCGCTTGAAAGAGACTCCTCATACAGCTGAATCTGGGCGGCGCGCAATGAACTTTCGCGCTGCAAACGTTCATCAGGTGTCATTACACGGTTCAAACGTGCTCCCTTCGTATAAGCCAGTGAGGTAACGCCACCGGCAGCCTTCACCAAGTCACTCAGTCGGAAATTCTTACTGGTCATGGAGTATTGTCCTTCGAAGTTCACACATCCGGTAATGGTGACATTCTTCTGCTCACTGTATGAAGGACTGCGGCGTACAACGACCTCGTCGTAAGGAAGCAGCTTGAAACCGCCCTCTTTAATTCGAAATCCGTCTTCTATGGCAAAACTGTAGTAATCAGCCATCTTTCCTGTATTCTCCGTTGATGTAACGTCGTTTATACGACGGAAGACATCCACCTTTGCCATTGAAGCCGCTTCGGTCAAACCGCCAGCCTGCAGGATAAGGTCTTCGACGGTAGTATTCTCGGCATACTGGTATGTACCCGGATAAATAACCTCTCCGCTTATCTTAAGTACTTGCTCACCTTTCATATCCACCGTACTGGGAACGAAAAGCACATCTCCCTTCTTCAGAGGGATGTCTGCTATTGTTCCATTCAGTATACCGTCGATATCGACCGAAATCATTTCCAAAGTAAGGTCATCCTTTTCTCTGTGCATTACCGCACGGTTGCGGAAGGCATCCTCGCGTAAGCCTTCTGCTACCTGCAACAAGCCACGCACAGTCTGAATCTCACCTCCCAGCTGATACTGGCCTGCATGCTTGACGGCTCCCCTAATCTCTACCATATTACTGTAACGGGCAATCACACTATCTACGTACAGAGAGTCGCCGTCCATTACATTGAAATTTCCCATCTGGAATTCATCAATAGTGAACATACTATACTCCTGTCCAGACTTACGGCTCAACCTGACATTCTTTGTGTAGGCATCACCCGAGAAGCCGCCTGCATAGCTGAGTAATTGTTTTACACTCTCTGAACGCTTCATCTCATAGAACATAGGACGTTTAATTTTACCCCTGACATTCACAAGACACTCATAAGGTCCTACCTGAACTATATCGTTGTCCTGCAAACGGATGTCACCATTCTGATTACCATTCAGAAGATAGTCGTAAACGTCGATAGTAGCCACCTGGCGGCCTCCTCTGTAAACCTTAATGTCACGCAAAGTACCAATCTCGTTGATACCACCTGCAGCATATAAAGCATTAAAGGCACTGCTCAGGCTACTCAGCGTATAGGTTCCGGGCACCATCACATCGCCTACAACCTGAACCTGAATACTACGTGTATCGCCAACGGAAAGACTGAAACTGCAATCCGAGTAATAATTGCTTAATCGGCTCTTAACGGTTTGAGTAGCCTGCTTTACTGTCTGACCCGCCAGTTTTATGGGTCCCACGCCATCTATCACCACGACACCGTCTGGAGAGATAGTCCCCTCGAAAGTCTGCTGACTGGCTCCCCATATATCAATCACGACCAAATCACCGGCTCCCAGGCAGTAGTTGGCAGGAGTGGCCATATTCTGATTTGGCTCGAAGGTCAGGAGCTTATTGTTGAAAATATTCCTGCCAAACACCTGACTTTCATCACGGAAATAGTTCTGATAGTAAATCAGGGAGTCGATGTCCATGAAGCCAATTTCTTCATTCAAATCATTCTGTTTGTCTGTCCTCGACTTCAGTTTCTCTTCCATTTCCTCACGCTGAGAACGAATCATATAGCCGTTCTGCTGGTTCAGTTTCTCAAGAGCCTTCTCCTTGTTGGTACGCATTCTGTTTGCAGTATTGTTGGGATTTTGGCTCTGGTCCTGCAAATCGATTGCTCCCATTTGGGTCTTCTGGGCTTCGTATTTCTTCCGAATCCTTCTTAACTGTTCTGCTGTAACACCTTTCTGGAAAAGTTTTGTAACAATGGTCTGTTGGTCGGACCCTTTCTGTTGCTCTTGCTGAACAAACTGAATAACCTGGTTGTCGGTCATAGACTGGGCAAAAGCGCCTGATGAAATAAGCAACAAAAAAGTAACAAAAAGAATCTTGGAGAAAACTCCGTATTTTGACGTCATAACCTATAACTTTATTATATTTTATTTTAAAAACTGCACATTACGTTAAATTATTGCAAAATAACAGATTTTTTTTCTGTTTCCCAACAAAAAACGGAATATTTTTATCTACTTTTGCAATCTGTAAAGCACAAGCACACCGGGGCTGACTGGATTTGACAGCAGGATGAGGTGTTGTGTAAGCACGCAGAGAGTTGGCGACCGCTCTCTCTAATCAATGATTGCCAAGAATTTATCTGGCGAAAACAACTACGCTCTCGCTGCCTAATCGAAGTACAGTAGATTTCTGGCTTTATCTCGGCACCAGGTGCTGAGACGAGATGTCACTCTGGAGCTGTTGCTCCGAAGCGTCCAGGCAAAGTGGCACAGCAAAATCGGGGATAGCCTGTAACTGCCTCGCGTTATGGGTGAAACTTAGAGGATAAGGTGCAGATTGGTGGCCCAGGTCTTGTCTGCACTCGAAAACCGAAGGCTGGGATAAGCGTGTAGAAAGCACAGGACGTCCCTGTTTGGACGAGGGTTCAATCCCCTCCAGCTCCACTACAAAGGAGGATAGGGAAAAGCAATTAAGACTGGTATGAATTTGTATGCTAAGGTAATTGCCATATTAGCGTTGCCACTTATTTTTGTGGTTGCCTATGCGCTATGCCCTATCCAACTTCCGCCTCCGGGCTGGACACTCAGCAAATTAGACTTAAAAGCCTCCCTCGGTCCCTCCCAAGGAGAGGAAACCGTGCATGATGTCCCAGACTCTATCACGCATCTCCTTCAGGAGACGGAAACTGTTTCGCCCGACACAAATTCCCAACGTATTCTATTCATAGGAGATTCTATGGCAGAGGGGCTGGTGCGCAGAATGTCGGACTATGCCCAGGAGAACGGACATTTCCTTTCACGCGTCATCTGGTACAACTCCACAACAACGCTATGGGCCTCATCAGATACGCTTCAGTATTTCATACACAAGTACCACCCCACCTTTATCATGGCCTGCATAGGCGGGAACGAGCAGTTTGTAAAGGACTTGCATGCAAGAGAAGAATGCATACACAAGATTATTGGTACTTTCGGAGACGCGCCCTTTATCTGGATTGGCGTTCCGTCCTGGAAAGGAGACACGGGTTTTAACAGCATGGTACAGAAATGTGTGGGGGAAAATAGATTCTTCGACAGCAGAAGACTTGCACTCAGGCGTGGATCTGATCGTGTCCATCCTACCTTTGGCGCTGCAAGCCTATGGATGGACAGTATAGCCACATGGATGCAAAGACCTGATGCTCCACATCCCATAAAAATGCAGAGACCTGCCTATAAAGCTACGGTGAAATATCCCTTGCATCTGCTGCAACCTGTGAAATAAAGTTTAGAGATTAGAGATTAGAGATATGATATTTACAAGCATTCAGTTCTGGGCCGTATTTGTCGTCTTTCTGACGATATTTGCCTTGCTGCGCCGTTCCACACGGACGGGGATGATGCTCTATGTAACTATCGTCAGTCTGGGATTCTTCTACTTTGCCAATGGTTGGCTGATGCAGACGCTTCCGATTACGGCCCTCATCTCCTGGTCGTTAACAAAGGCCATGAGGCAATATAACGGCAGTAAACGGAAAGCTTTCCTGACAGTTATTGTCCTATTGGATCTGGCTCCCTTGATTTTCTTCAAGTATGCCAACATTGCAATTTCCGGTCTGAACGACCTCTTGGTCGGAAACTTCCCAGTTATGGATATTGCACTGCCCGTTGGCATCTCATTCTATACCTTCCAGGCTATCAGTTATTCGGCAGACATTTACAGGAACAGATTTACCATGGATGTTGATTTCCTGGAATACATCTTCTATCTGTCTTTCTTCCCCTTGCTCTTTGCCGGCCCCATTACGCGTGCAGAGACTTTCTTCCCTCAGATCAGACATCAGCAACCTGCAAGCGAACGACTGATGTATTACGGCCTGTGGCTCATCATCGCCGGAATCCTCAAAAAAGCAGTCGTTGCCGACTATATTGTGCAGTATAATAATTGGATTTTCGATTCTCCCCTCACCTACTCCGGTTTCGAGAACCTGATGGGACTGTTAGGCTTCTCCGTGCAGATATACCTTGATTTCTCCGGATATACCGATATCAGCATCGGCATGGCTGCCTTAATGGGCATACGGTTAAGGGAGAATTTCCGTTTCCCCTATCAAAGTTTGAATGTTACAGAGTTCTGGCGCAGATGGCACATCTCTCTCTCCACCTGGTTCAGAGACTATGTCTATATTACATTGGGAGGCAACAAAAAAGGCAAGATAAGAACAGGCGTCAATTGCATTGTCACCTTTCTTTTGGTGGGCATCTGGCACGGAAGCAGTATCATGTTTATCTTGTGGGGCATGCTGCACGGTATGGCATTGGCGATACACAAAAGTATGCAACACGGTCTCATGAGGATTCCAAATACGTGCTTCACTAAGGCACTCTGCATCCTCGTAACAGGTATCTTTATCGTATGCAGCTGGGCAGTTTTCCGCTCGCCCGACATTAACACTGCCATCACAATCTTCAAGCAGATATTTACCGATTTCAGGCCAGAGAGCATTCCCGCATTCTGGACTATGCGCCCCACATGGCTGCTTATGATGGTCATCTGCGGATTGATGTTCTTTATTAAGGAAAGATATTATAATAGAATGATGATAAAATTCATCTATTCCCCCTGGCTTTTGAAGCTGATGGCCTTTGCCTTTGTGGCTCAACTGGCCATAGAGTTTAACACCAGCAATATCACTCCGTTCCTGTATTACAACTTTTAAAATGAAAAGCGAAGAATAAGAGTTACCAACAGTAAACGGTAAACAGTAAACGGTAAACAGTAAACCAAATTGTTCAATAATTAAAAAACCAATATAAAAAATGAAAGAATTACAACTTAAGTACGGATGCAATCCTAACCAGAAACCCTCAAGAATCTATATGGAGGAAGGCGAACTTCCCATTGAAGTACTGAACGGCCGTCCCGGCTATATCAATTTCCTTGATGCCCTGAACGCATGGCAGTTGGTCAAGGAACTGAAGGCTGCCACAGGCCTGCCTGCTGCAGCCAGCTTCAAGCACGTAAGTCCTGCCGGAGCTGCCGTAGGACTGCCCCTTACCGATACGCTGCGCCACATTTACTTTGTTCCCGAAAGCATCAGCGAACTGAGCGCCCAGGCTTGTGCCTATGCCAGAGCCCGCGGTGCCGACCGTATGAGCAGCTATGGTGACTTCATCGCTCTCTCTGACTGCTGCGACAAGGCAACAGCCCTGCTTATCAAGCCTGAGGTCAGTGACGGCGTCATAGCTCCCGAGTTTACAGAGGAGGCACTGCAGATTCTGCGCGAGAAACGTAAGGGAACCTACAACGTTATCAAGATTGACCCCACTTACAAGCCCGAACCTATCGAGCGCAAGCAGGTCTTCGGCATCACCTTCGAACAGGGAAGAAACGAAGTGAAGTTGGACGATCCTGCTCTCTTCGAGAACATTCCCACGCAGAACAAGAACTTCCCCGCTGATGCCAAGCGCGACCTGATTATCGCCCTCATCACCCTAAAGTATACCCAGAGTAACAGTGTATGCTACGTGAAGGATGGCCAGGCCATTGGTATCGGAGCCGGACAGCAGAGCCGTATCCACTGTACACGTCTGGCTGGTAGCAAAGCCGACATCTGGTGGTTACGTCAGAACCCAAAGGTGATGGCTCTTCCCTTCTTGCCCAACATCCGCCGTGCCGACCGTGACAACACCATCGACATCTACATCAGCGACGATTATATGGACGTCCTGGCCGACGGCGAATGGCAGAAGTTCTTCACAGAAAAGCCTGAGCCTCTTACACGCGAAGAGAAGAAAGAGTGGATTGCCCAGAACACAAACGTATGCTTGGGAAGCGATGCATTCTTCCCCTTCGGCGACAACGTAGAGCGTGCCCACAAGAGTGGCGTTCAGTACATCGCCCAAGCTGGTGGCAGCGTACGCGATGACCATGTTATCGACACCTGCGACAAGTATGGTATCGCCATGACCTTCACTGGCGTCCGCCTGTTCCACCATTAAAGACACCTTCCTCTCCCTTCCCAACCGGGAGGGGAGAGGGATAAATATAAATGTGAAAAGAGAAAAGACATGAATTTCGGAGGAGATGACATAGATGCTGTAATCCAAGGAGGTATTACCTTCAAGGCCGGCTCCAAGGGTGATAAGAGAAAGAAAGAAGATCCCAAAGTCAAGACCAAAGCCAAGAAGAAACAATATATTACAGGAGCGCACGGAAGCGGTTCTGCTAAGATGAAAGCAGATATCCGCAGAAAACGCGCCAGCAGACACAAATAAAAACCTTTGATACCCTTAAATCTATAATCAAATGAAATTGAAATTGTTATTAATATCCGTTGTCCTGCTGTCCGTATGTCCGGCATTGGCGCAAGAACTCAGCGTCATTACCTACAACGTTAGGTATAGCAATTCCAGCGACACAAACGCCGGGAACGGTTGGGCTACAAGAAAAACATACCTTATTAATCTTGTAAACTTCCAGATGCCCGACCTGCTTGGCGTACAGGAAGCCACACAAGGACAAGTAGCCGATTTAGAGAATGGGCTAAAAGCGTATGGCCGCATTGGAGTGGGGCGTAACGACGGTAAATCCAGTGGCGAACACTCTTGTATCTTTTACAGAAAGGACAGGATGTTGCTGTTGGACCGTGGCGACTTCTGGTTGAGTGACACACCCGACACACCCTCAAAAGGTTTCACCAGTAAAGGAGGTTCCGACGCTTACTACCGTATCTGCTCCTGGGGAAAGTTCATTGATAAGGCCACTGGTTCATACATTTACTATTTCAATACACACATGGACCTTGACGAGATAAACCGCCAGCAGTCATACTATCTGATAAAGAAGAAGATTCTGGAAATCGTGGGAACACTGAGTGCCCCTATCATTATATCAGGTGACTACAATGCCGTACAGACAGGAGATGCATACAAGTTGTTCTACAACTCTGGATTCCTATACGACTGCTATCATCGCGCCAAGCAGAAATTCATGACCAATGGCACTTGTCCCGGATTCAATGCAAACAGTTACAGTACAGTTTCCGGAGAGTTGAGACGCATAGACCACATCTTTGTCACCAAGAACTTCGATGTCAATCACTATGGTGTGCTGAACCCCTGCTACTATTCTACCTCAGGAACAGCAGAATATCACCAGAGAGCATATTCCGACCATAGTCCCGTTGTGGCAAAACTTTCACTTAGGATTCCGGATATTGCTGAACTTGACACCATACAACCGCCTGTTATTAATAATATATACCAAATCTCTACCGCAAGAGAATTAAAAGCGTTTGCCAATATTGTCAATGGCTTGTCTAAACACGAGTATAATACTGCAGCAAGAGCAGTGCTGCTGAATGATATAGACATGTCTGAGGTCACCGACTGGACACCTATAGGAACTAGTGGTGCCCCATATGCAGGTATATTCAACGGTCAGGGCTATTCCATTCAGAACCTTCTTATAGATACTAAGAAAAGTTATTCAGGCTTGTTCGGTTCCACAGCAGGAGCAACCATTAAGGATTTCTGTCTTAGCGGTACCCTTAACATCAAAGAAGGTACCGGAGAACACGGCATTGTGGGATATGCTTCAGGCACGACCATCAGAAACGTTCATTCAACTCTGAACATCAACACCGGCACGGCAAATGCCGACACAAAACATGTGGGCGGTATTGCAGGTTCTTTGTTTAACAGCTCTATCGTTACCCGATGCTCATTCAGCGGGACACTTTCAGACGAGGGCACCAACAGCATAGGCGGCATTGCGGGGTATGCCGACCAGACGGCCAACACCATCTCGTACTGCATCAACTACGGAACCGTTCAGTCACAGGGTGCATCCACCAATACAGGCGGCATTCTGGGATATGTAAACCACGAAGGCTTTAAGATGTCATACTGTGCCAACGTGGGAGCCGTTAGCGGAGACAAGGAGTATGCCGGACAATTGGTGGGGCGGCAGGTCAAGAAGTCAAGCACCCTGCCTACCTTTATATATTATATGGAAGACGAGGCGCTGGAGGGCTTCGGTACGGAATCCGACGCCACAACGGCCAAGAATGCCACCCTCATCACCAAGCGCGATATGGCCCGCGGCGAGCTCACCGCTCTGCTTAACCGTGGCAAGAGCGCATCAACCATGATATTCTTCCAGAACATCAATGAGAATGAGCAGTCCGACCCATACCCGCTCTTCACGGGCCTGCCAGAACATAAGATTGTCTACACGGGCACGTTTGGCAAGAAGAAATCGTCAACCGACGTCACAAACTACAATTTCTACGTCAATGAGGGGGGGCACCTGCCGGACCTTTCCCTAATCGATGCCTTTACAACATCAGTGGCGTTCATTGCCGACCACGTCAGCTACACCTACCAGCCAACTAATGTATGGGGGACCGTCTATCTTCCATTTGCCGTAACATCTGCAAAAGATGTACAGTTCTACAATATTGCGCCCGAGCAAACAAGTAACACGACACTCACCATAACCCCGTGCACTACGCTACAGGCATACACGCCGGGAATGTTCCACATCAGCGGCAATACGTTTAGTGTAGCAGCCGACGATGTCTCCATCAGCGTTCCACCCACCCGTACGGCATCCAATTTTGGCGATTTCACCCTTACAGGAACACTTGCCAAGAAGACCAACTACAACGGCGGCTATATTCTCAACGGCGATGTATTCCATTACACTACCGAGAGTTTTGCAACCGAGGCGTTCCAGACTGCCCTCACCACCACCAACGGCACACCCGAGAACATTACAATCTTCATCAGCGATGCCGATGGCATTGAAAACGTGAACACTAACGTCAACGATGATGTCATCTTCAATCTTGCGGGCCAACGCTTGAGCAAGCCTCAAAAGGGAATAAACATTATTAACGGAAAGAAAGTTTTTGCGCAATGAAAAAGACAATATCATTTATCATTATAGCCTTTATGACCTGCAGCACATTTGCTCAGAACCTTTTCATAGGCAGTTTTTATGTCACGACAACCGACGAGGAGAAATTATACGGAGATGGAGGTGACAAATGGGCAACTCGTCGGAACATCATCTGCGACATGTTCAATTTTGAGCAACCCGACGTGGTGGGGTTGCAATCCGTAACAGAAGCACAAATCAGCAATCTGACCATTCGCATGTCAACCTACAAAGCGGCCAAAGATATCCTTTATAGCAAGACTCTTGAACTAGAAGATAGCGGTCAAGTAAGTGAGATGCCGGAAGGCAGCACCTGTTTTTGGGCTAAGCTTAAGAAAGAAGGAAAGACTTTCTACGTCTTCAATGTTTGCTTTTCTACAGACAGCAGTATCGCTAGCGCATCAACAACCCGGATTCTTGCTGCTGTAGACGAAATCAATACAGAAACCCTACCCTACTTTGTTGTGGGCAACCTGGGTGACAATGACAAGAAAACTCCTTACTCCAGATTAAGCACACGTTATCAGGACTGCTACAAAAAGGCCCCTGTAGTCAGTGCCGAATACGGAACAGTTAATAACTTCGACCTGGAAGCGAACCACTCGGCAGACCGCTTCGACTTTGTCTTTGCTTCTAAGAACGTCACCGTCAATGCCTACGGACAATTACAGTATGCATATTACACCCGCGAGTCTGACGGTTCCTACAAGCGCCGCTTACCCTCCACTCACTTTCCCGTGATGGCTAAAGTTACATTACCATAGCACGAGTTAGGTTAGCAAATCTGCAAAATGCCTGCTGACGCATAGTCACTCCGCGGTAATCTCCAAAACGTGACTTGTAAGTTTGTGAGTAGTTAGCACATCCAAACCGACAGTCATAAGGAACTGACCGCTGTATACCTTATCATTGCACCCTAACCAACTTTGCTTATCCGGCATCATATTGATTTCCCGAACGCGATACGACAGATTAGGATTAAGGCCGCGAAGAGTTACAGGTACATTGCGCTCAGCATATCGGGGATAGGTGTTAAAGGCAAACATCACACTATGCTTCTGGTCCTTGCCGACGAACTGCGTAACAGCGTGAGGACCATCGTAGGGTGAATAGAGGCGGTACATATCACCCTCCATGATGCAAGGACGCAAGCGCTTAAAGTTCTTGACAGCCTGTTGACAGTACTTCAAATCCTCGGCACTCATATCGGAGAGTTTGATATCGAAACCCATTTTGCCCATCATAGCAACATCTGTACGGAATTTGATGCTTGTATTACTATTCCATGTGGTAACATGGCAACATGTTGCCTTGGCAGGATAGAAATAAGAATAGGCATACTGGATATAAAGGCGCTCCAATGGGTCGGTATTGTCACTTGCCCAGAACTCCGTGAAATAATTCAGCGCTTGATAATCTATACGGCCAGAGCCTCCGGAACATAACATCATGGGGAGCTTGGGATATTTGGTCTTGATGCGGTCAAGGACTTTATACAAGCCACGAACATAATCCACATATAGATGCTGTTGCTTATCCTTCAGGTAGGGAGAATAGATATTAGTAATGGGGGAGTTGCAATCCCACTTGAAGAAAGCAATTCCCGGATACCGGGTCATCAGATTATCTACAACGCCATAGACAAAGTCCTGTACCTTGGGATTACTCAGATCGAGTACTAATTGATTGCGGAAATAATACTCGTCGCGATTGGGTAGTGTGATGACCCAGTCCTTATGTTTCTCATATAGTTCACTCTTTGGATTCACCATCTCAGGCTCAATCCAGATGCCAAACTTAATGCCTTTCTGCTGAGCGGCTTCGACCAGCGCTTTCACCTTGCCTGGCAATTTATCTTTAGTCTCTTCCCAGTCACCCAAGCCTTGTGTGTCGCTATGACGAGGATATTTGTTTCCAAACCAGCCATCGTCAAGCAAGAACATATCCACCCCCAGCTTCACGGCATCGTCCATCAGGCCAACCAGTTTATCCTGGTTGAAGTCGAAATAGGTAGCCTCCCAGTTGTTGAGCAATGTCAAACGGTCTTCATTACCGTCTTTCAGCTGGTACTTACGGGCCCAATCGTGGAAATCACGACTTGCTTTGCTTAAACCCTGCTGACTTAAAGTAAAGAAGAAATCCGGTGTACGGAAGGTTTCGTTTGCCTTCAACTCATATTCAGCGAAATAAGGGTTAATACCAGAGATAACACGCAGGTTATCCTTCTCGTCCATCTCGAAAGTAAAACGGAAGTTGCCTGTCCATCCGAGTTGTCCCAACAGCACCTGTCCGGCATCTTCTGTAGCAGGAGTTCCAATGGAAAGGACAAACATGGGAGGTGTGAACAGATTGGCACGTGTGCCTAATTTGCTGTCCACTACTTTCTTACCAAAACTTAAGGGTGTAGTGGTAATATGGGCTTCGTCTGCCCAGTTGCCGGAGAACTCGCTTAGGAAATACTTACCTCCTGTGAGATGCAACATAGCACTGGCATATTTAACCAACGAGACAGATTTCTTTTCGGAATTGGTGATTTCTGTCCAAGCTTTGATAATATTCTCTTTGGTGTATGCAACAAAGTTCAAGGCTACCTGCGTTCCATAAACGGGGTCCTTCAGACAGATTACGGTTTTTGTACTTCCATCACTGTCCTTATGCTGCTCATGGCGTTCATATTTCAATAAGGTGCTGGGGTTGTAATCAGGATGACGGACATCCAGTGCAGGTTCAAAGTAATCTTCCATTCCATGCGTAAGATAAGCCTCAGTGCCTGCAGGAAGATGATTCAGGTCGCTAACTTGGTTCAGGTGCTGACCCAGATAGTTCTGATACAAACGACCATTGTCTGCGACACGGAAGACCAAGTCTGTCTGGTCTGTACTAACACGGATAACTTGCTCTGCATCTGCAAATAATGCAAATGCTGACAGGCATAAAGCCAGGAATGCTCTTACTTTCATATCTCATCAGGTGTAATTTCTATTGAACATACCGGTTAATAACCGACTATCTTTTTGCCATTCATGATGTAGATACCCCTTTTTAGTTGAGGGTTTAGGGTTGAGAGTTTAGGGTTAATTTTACGGCCTGTTAGGTCATAAACAGCGTTTGTCCCATTATGAATGCTTAACTCAGTATTATGGATTGTCTCTATGGCATCCTCGGTATCTATCGCATGATACTTTAGTACGAAATCTGTGGCACACCACCAACCCTCGCGATTGTCACTGGTAGCTGTGGCGTCACCAAAGGAATGCCATTTACCCTTCTCAGCTCCTGTCTTTGAACTGATAAAACCCAAAGTGAGCGAGCCACCTGCCTTTACATAAATGGGGGTAGTGGTCAAGGTGTCCCAAACGCTGGTAACTGGCAAGTCGAAGTAGTCTTTACTAAGAACAGGCGTTACCACCTCCACTCCTTCGCTAAGGAGATAACCATGCTGGTCAGAGATACAGAAGTGTTGTGTCGTAGCTTTGCATTCCAGTTGGTAGTATCCTTCGGGCATATTGGTGAGTGTCTGGTTAATCTCCATTGTGGCTCCCTTATCTGTTGTACTCCACCATGCATTCCAACAAGTTTTTCCGAATTTGGTAGCCGTCCGTTGGTCACCATCCTTAAAGGTTCCCTGCTTCACCTGCCAACCGTCAGATTTCTCATTGGCGAAAGAGGGCGTCTTAGGTTGTTTACTGGAACGGGTAAAAGCGAGGTATGTATCCATCAGTTCTTGTAACCGATCGACAGCCTCTGTCGTCTCTTTGGCAGTTTGAGCCTCATAGGCATTATTCAGCAGAACCTGCATCTCGTCGTACAAAGGACATGGTTTCTGCTCTACGGCTTTTAGTATGGCAGCTAGAACCGCAGCCTTTTTCTTCTTGCTGATTGCAGTCAAGTGTTCTGACAGTACCGTTTCAGCTTCATCAACATCTGTTACAAGAGCCATACGGGAAGACAAGTCATCATTAAGGAAGGGAAATTCCGTGTTAAATACCTGTTGTGCTTCGGCTCTAAGGCGAGCCTTCTCTACTCCATCAGCCAAGGCCTCATCGCGAGTTGGAAAGAGCTGACGCAACTGGACATCGTCAATCTGAGCCTTAGCTGCCAGTCCGTAACAAGACAGTATGCCATAGGGATAAGTTTCGGTATTGAACAAGAAGGTATTAACGCCCCATTCTGTATCGTTAGCAGCCTTAGCGACCTCCTTCCCATTAGCCGATCCATCGGCAGAAAGATAGAACTTAATGTAATTTCCACCATTCTTAGCTGCAATACGAAAGACGTAAGGCTGGTTTTCCTGCAAGGCAACAACATTTTTGACAGAAGCAGCATTGCTGGCACCTCCATTAAGATGGGACTGCAGATAAGCCCCCCCACTATAGCCGCCATCGCCTGCAACCTGGAACTGAGGTTCTGATAAAGGCTTACCGGCCCCGTTGGTCCAAGTAGTAAAGCCCAAATCGAACTGTCCGTTAGGGAAAAGATTTCCGCCTGCATAAAAAATCCGGCCGTCTATCTCAAAAGCATCTCCCAGGCACAAATCGTCAGAGGTAAAGTATTCCTTTCCATAAAGGTCAATGAGGTGAATGCGATACAAAACATTTTCATCATCGTTGTCAATATCGTACGTATAAGATGATGCCGTTTCTTTTTGTGCAATGGTATCCAATACCACCCACATGCCTTGTTCATCCTTCATCTGCACCTCCATCAGTTGGTTATATTCGCCATTAGAATCGTACCACGAAAGACGTGTCTTCCCAGTCGGGTACACTTTCTGTGTAAACTTAGACGGTCCGTATTGCGGAGGTGTGGTAGGAACAAAGTCGTATTTGCCATTATAACCTACCCCAGCGTTAATACTGGCATAGTATTTTCCTGCCACCGTAAGACTGCCGTTCTTATAGAGTTTAGAAGGGTCGCGCTCCTCGTTCCAGTAATAATAGCGCTCGATGCAGTCGTTGCTGTTCAGCACAGGACATATTCTTTTCAGCGCATCAGCATTCTGAGATTCCGAAATCCCGCTGGCAAAAGCTCCGTTGTTGTTCCACGAAGCGCCCCACACCCATTCTGAGATCCAAACGGGCCGACCAGTGGCATTGGTCCAGTTCTTGATGGTGCCGAAATTGCTCTCAGGCCAATAACAATGCAGATCTATGATATCGCAACGCCAACCACGGGCATCTATGCTATCTATGAAACGCTTGATATAACCTGTTCCGTTGGTGTAGTCGCTTCCGTCCCACGAAGAAGGCGAACACAGACGCATACCTGTAGCCATAAGGTCTTCCCAGTTGGCCAACACCGCATCTACGTCCTCGGTCTTACCCTTGGGGTCGTCGGCTGTATTCATAGGCTCGTTGTTGGTCTTCATATGAGGAGACGTAGTGCAGGCGCCCAGGGAAGCGGGCGAAGGATAGTTCTCGTAAATGTGATGGGGGACGTTCTCGACATCTGGCGACATATCGCTAGTGGTACCCCACGTATAGGTGCTGGTAACATTCAGGGCCGAACAGATGGCATTGTCGCCTCCCCTTGCAGCCAACTGAGGTTTACCTGTATCATACCATTTGAAAATACGATACGAAGTGATTTTCTGATCCAAAACGGGAGGCAAAGAAGCCACCTCGAGATCTTTACTGGCAGCAATGAAACACCTGCTATAGCCACGACCTTGCGCACGGGTCGAGAATGTGACCATGTAACCTCTCTTCAATTTGAAAGAACGAATGCGATTATTCAGTTTCTTGGCCGAAAGGGTATTCATATAGCCATTGGAATTCTCTGTCCCGAAATCATTGCAACTCTCGCCCTCAAAGTTCTGCTCGTCATAAACAGTCAGCGGTTTAAAGTTACGGATATAAGGTAGAATGATACATCCGCGATTATAAAGCTTCACTTGACAGTTGATATTATTAGCTGCCTTGACACCATCTATCTGGATCTTACCGAGCCATTTGCTGATAGCTTCGGAAGGCTTAACCTGAAGCAGAATAATCACTGCGTGTTCTGTATTCTCTATATTCACCAGTCCTTCTTCTTCAAACGGAGTTGCACTGGTAATCTGATAATCTACATCCTCTGTCAATGTAACAGGTTCGGCGACTTTGGAAACACTTGTTTTCTTGTTGGCTGCCATCACACAAAGTGGAAGGCAAAGCGTAAGAAATAAGAATATCTTTTTCATGTATATTAGTTGTTGGGTTGTTTGGTCTTTATTTCGATTATATCGTCATAACGCTATTACGATATTTTTTCATTCTTCTACTTAATAGGAGATCATTATTCCATTAATAATTCTTCCGGTATTAATTGTTTCACGTCTGGCGCTGTAATAAAGCGGACTCGTCATGGTATCAACATCCGAAACATGGATATGCTGCACGCCGTTTTGTTCCAGAAGCCACCGGTTGGCATCCTTCAGATTGATATGCCACTTCTCACCCTCCGTGCCGGGAAATTTCCTTGCCAGACGTTGCATAGGGAAACCGGCCTGCAGAAACTGCTCGTACACCTCGTCGCCCACCTCGAAACTCTCCAATGATATTCCTGGTCCTATAATGGCCCGCAGGTCTTCTGCCTTGCTGCCCATCAGTCGAAGTGTTTTCTCCACGAGGCGTCCCACCGTTCCCCGCCATCCGGCATGAATGGCAGCAATCTGTCGTTTGCGCACATCATAAACCAGAACAGGTATGCAGTCGGCCGTCTTCACGGCTATGCACAATCCCTTCTCGGAGGTGATAACAGCATCGGTATCAGGCACCTCGCCTGGCGTATCCACCCAACAGACGTTTGTGCTATGCGTCTGTCGGGGAATCATTATGCGATCTGCATCAATCGCTATGCCATCGCCCTGCAGGCCTGCTTCACGGGCATCCACTCCAGGTTCTGTGCCATGTACTCCCTTCCCCACCGAGAAGGCCAACAGCCATGCAGGCGTCTCGTATATCATTCGTCTTCCTCGTATTCGAAATCTTCGAGGTCCTCTATCTCGTCCTCGTCAATGAATTCTATCTCCTCGTCCTCGCCTTCTTCTTCCATTTCGGAACGTAACCAGGCAAGGTCTTTGTTGCGATGTACAATGGTCTCCTGCTGGGTGATAGCCTGCAACTTGTTACTCTCGCTGTTGAGGGCCAGCCAGAGGATGTCCTTCAGTTCGGTCAGCCCCTTGTTGGCAACGGCACTGATGAATACGTGCGGCAGGTCGTCAGGCAGATCTTCCGAAAGCATCTGTTGCAACTCCTCGTCCAGCAGGTCTGTCTTGGTGATTGCCAGCACACGCTGCTTATCCAGCAGTTCCGGATTGAAGGTCTTCACCTCGTTCAGCAGAATCTCGTATTCCTTACGGATATCATCCGTGTCGCCCGGCACCATGAAGAGCAGGAGCGAGTTGCGTTCTATATGACGCAGGAACCGAAGGCCCAGTCCCTTACCTTCTGCGGCACCTTCTATGATACCGGGGATGTCTGCCATCACGAAGGACTGTCCGTCGCGATAGGAGACGATTCCCAATGAAGGCTCCAGTGTAGTGAAGGGATAGCCTGCAATCTTGGGGCGGGCACTGCTCAGGGCACTCAGCAAGGTACTCTTTCCTGCATTGGGGAAACCTACCAGACCTACGTCGGCCAGCAGTTTCAGCTCCAGGATGATGGTCAGCTCGCGCATGGGCTCGCCAGGCTGTGCAAAGCGCGGCGCCTGATTGGTGCTGGTGGCAAAGTGCTTGTTGCCCAAACCACCCCTGCCGCCCTTCAGCAGCATCACAATCTGACCGTCCTCTGTTACGTCGCAGATATATTCGCCCGTTTCAGCATTATAGACTACGGTACCGCACGGTACATCTATGTAACGGTCCTCGCCATCGGCTCCTGTGCTGCCGCTCTTACCGCCGTTTCCGCCATGAGTGGCAAAGACATGACGCTCGTAACGCAGGTGCAACAAGGTCCAGTAGTTGTGATTGCCACGAAGAAATACGTGACCGCCACGACCGCCGTCACCGCCGTCCGGTCCGCCGTTGGGGATATATTTGGCCCGATGCATATGCATAGATCCGCGGCCGCCCTTACCAGAGCGGCAACAAATCTTTACGTAGTCTACAAAATTGCTTTCCATCTATTTTATTTCAATGTATCCAGGAAGGCAAAGATATTGGCCAGCATCAGGTCCTTGCTACCTTCCCATGTGAAGGTATGACGAATGCCTTCCTTCTCGAACCATGCTGCCAAAGGTTCCGTCTGACTGTGATAAACAGCAAAGCGTTTCTTGATTGTCTCTTCGTTATCATCGGCACGTCCCTGCTCGACGGCACGGTTCAGCAAACGCTTCATCAGGGTGTCTTCGTCGACAATTAATTCTATCATCACACCCATCTCGTGCTTACGTTCGGCCAGCATCTTCTTCAAAGCCTCAGCCTGTGCAATGGTGCGGGGGAAACCATCGAAGATAACACCCTTACCGGCAGGCAGGCTGTCGTATGTCTTAGCTAGAATGTCGATCATCAGTTCGTCGGGAATCAGCTGACCGTTATCGATATAGCCCTTAGCGGTCTTACCCAACTCTGTGCCGTTCTTGATTTCAGCACGCAATACATCGCC
>Ga0326511_10000879_pt1 | contig 25972 bp, 58 predicted proteins | sample 0_2496_0518_D_FD_203701 | JGI IMG/M metagenome (GOLD analysis project Ga0326511, IMG submission 203701) | Bovine rumen microbial communities from UC Davis, California, United States - 0_2496_0518 | ecosystem: Host-associated > Mammals > Digestive system > Stomach > Rumen | place: USA...
CATAGTATTATTCCTTTCTAATTAATAAATGATATTTAATAATCAATAACTACTTCATCATCAATGACGGCAACATCTGTTATGCTTGCTTTTTTAATTACGCGATCTAGCGAATCAATCATAGATTTGCAAGTGTTGTAAAGACGCTGGTATAGTATATTGTTGTTCACACATTGTGTGAGATAATCACCGTTTTCAATTGGAGCAATAACCGTATTTTGAAACTCAACGCATTTCTTACAAAAATCAAATACAATATCTGAAGTGACGCAATTGTCATATGTTGGCTGCACTTCCTTGCGGTATGTTTCCATCTGAAGTTTGATACTATCTCGTTCATTCTTAAGAGCTGTAATTTCGTTAGAACGAGAAAGAAGATCTTCTTGTAACACATCTACCTGTCTGGCAAGATCATCAATTTTCTCATATGCTGAATTAAGCGTTTCAGTTAATTTGTTTTCGGTCTTATCATCATCCTCTTTAATAGCAGCCTTAATAGCATCCAAATCATCAGCAGAAAGTTTTTCAATAGTTACTGGAGACTGTAGCTGCGCTTTGAGAGATTCTTTTTCTTTAACAAGTTGTTCATTCTCATCAGAAAGAATTTTGACCTTATTAATATAGAAATCAATTTCTTTGTTGCTAATTTTTCCGTCTTTCTCAGAAAGTTGATCTGCAAGTTCTCGTTGCTCATCTTCGGATAATCTCTTAGCAATCGCTCTTGCCGTAGTTGCTGTAACCTTGCCCGTGTTAATCAGATCCTGAATTTCTGGGATCATGGTGGCAAGTTGCTTGTAGTTCTTTATTGATGTAAGAGATATTCCCAAGGTATCTGCGAATTCTTGTTCAGTTTTAGGAGTGTCCATCAAGAGACAATTATTGTCTTTTGATTTTCTATCCCCACCATGTTGAATGCCATAAATCCGCTCCAATGTCTGGATACACCGCCCAAACTTTACCGGATTTGGGTTGCCGATGCCACGCTGGCGAATATTCGTTTCTATTAAATCTTTCAGCATCTGCTCATCAGAATCATACTGCTTGGTTTCGGTCATTACCTCCTTAATCCCAAGTTCTTTACATGCTCGAATTCTTTGATGCCCAGATATTATCATCTTATTCTGATTAATAATAATTGGTTCAATAACGCCGGAAGTTTGAACGGAGCGAATAAATTCATCCCAGGCTTCTCCGGCAATATCATCAAAATAATAATCATTCTGCGGATGCGGTACAAGATCTGCTACTGGCAATAATTGCATGTAAACCTCCTTACTGAATACAGTATTTAATAAATGATATTTAGTTAAATAGATAATAGTTGATCAAATTAATTTTGTCAAGCACAAATTTTAACTTAGAGAAAATGACCCGTCTATCCAAGTCTTGAGTAAAGTTCTCATTCTGCTGCTCGGAATATAGATCCATATTTCTTTTCCTTCCCTGATCGCGGATCTCCAGATCCACTGCAACATTTCAGAGAGAGCATATCCGTCCTCATCTATTGGAACATCATGATCCTGAAAAAATCCCTTAATCATTGGATTGAAATATATATTGACCAAATAAGCCAAGCAGGTTCTTTCCTTATACAGATTAGTTGCTCGTGCATTAATTGGAAGAAATCCTTTAGTATATCCCTTGCCAGATAGCTGTGCTTTATAATCTTTAAATGTTGTCCATAGAGTATCATTAGAACTGCTAGATACAATATTATGAAAATAATTGACAATATTATTTTTTAATTTTTTCATTATGGCAGTCTTTGAATTATTTACATACCAGGATTTAGATAAAGAATGATTGTCTTTACCTATTATATTTAATTTTTCGTGATCAACAATATGGATTAAATTTTTAAAGTCGTAATCGATTTTATTGATACTTACATTAGATGTGAAACTATAATTATTAATATTATCTCCACTTATATAAAGGTAGTCATATGGAACATTGCAGTAGTTATAATAGTAGCATTGTATTTGACTGCTAAACATATATGTAAGGATATATACTTCTTCAAAAGCATTAAATACTTCTACTGGGAATAGCCACAAAAGCATATGACCCCTTGCTAATACAACACTTCCAGAATTACACATTTCTTTTATGTCCGAGAATTTGCCCTCATAGTTCTGCCATTCTTCTTTCCATATAATCCGACCCGTGATTTCATTCAATGTACAATAGTTATTAAGAAGATTTTCAATATCATCATTGCTAATAGGATATTCATCTACAACATCTGTTACCTCATCCATTATAAGAGTATATCCTAGCGTTTCACAACTACTGATTAAATCTTTATCAAATCTATGAAATAAAGCGTGTGTGCTAACAACATTATTTCCATTACGAATTAATTCTTTTATGTTATCCAGTTTTGTGCCGGAATTATACATTGGCTCTTTAAAGTGTTTGCTATGGCACATTTGCTTATAACGTTGAATTTCATCCAAGTAGGGAGTTATTACCAAGAACTTTTTTTCAGGATCACTTTGGTTAATATAATTAATTGCTGCACTGGATTTTCCAGATCCCATAATACAATCAACAATATGCGTTTTGACAATGTTACACATTATAATATAAGTCCTTTCTTGCGCTGTTTATACCTATAACTGACGTTTGTCTTTTACTACATCCAAAGTAGTAAAAATATCCATTATATATTAACAAAAATTGATGTTTTACTGATTTTTGGTCAAAAATACAAAAGTAGTAAAATTGAAAAATTTTGTTGATATATAAGGGATTTTTGAGTTGTTCCTTATAGAAGAGGTATAAAAAAGTAGTAAAAATATTTTTTAGTAAATGGAGATATAAAACAATTGAAAATATATTATATTTTTCAACTAGTGTCAAGAGTTTAATAATTTAGATATCAACCCCTTCCGCATCCAGGCTTTGCTCTGGACCGACCCCAATCTTGGGGTCTTGCGGGTAAATCTGTCTGCGACGCTACGCATCCCAGACATCTTTACATTACTATAATCTTTTGCTATCAAATAGATCATCAATGCTAAAAGGGATCTGGTCTTTATACGCAATAAGACTTTTATATCATTACAATTAGTTAACGCAATTAGATAATAGTATTTATTAACATGAGAATAGATACTGATTGATAAAGATTATTGGGGGAATTGCTGGAATTTAAACTTATAATATGTACGCACAAAGATTTCTTATGCGGCGGCAAATGACTTTATTTTACGCAATAAGGTTATGGGCCGCCTTTGTGCTGGCTAATTAGTTGAGATATAAATTTTAATTATTATTACATTTGTGGCTGCTTATTAGGTAGCTATTTTTTGTTTGCTGAAATGATGAGTAGCCGGGAAGTTATCAACAGCAAATTTCTAATATGAATTGGGGAGATATTAAAGTTATCAACATAATTATCCACTGTGTAATGTTGTGGATGAGGTTTGATGATTTGGTGGAGATGCTAGCGTTTTTCGATGAGGTTTACGATTGGAAATTTCGAAAAATTGAGGTGGTGTGTGGGTGAACCACCTTAACGAAAACTAGCCGAAACACCGCATAAATACGCTGAAATATCCCCCTCCGATCAAAGGAAATTTCGAAAAATGCTTATTTTGCGAAATTTGCATCAAAATTCTGGCAGTGGTAGGATTTTTTCAGGTCGAAACGAAAACGACCTTGTGAAATATATTTAATATGTTGGCTAAATTCAAAGGAGGACGCCATGGCAACTGTTAATAACTTTAACAACGTATCGGAAAACACTAACAACACAGTGAAAGGAGAATGTATTATGAAAACTGTAACTTTAACGAAAAGAGGAGTGGGCACTGTGGTATTCTCAATGTGGGAAGACGGCAATGGTAAACACTACGGCTATACTCCAATTGGATGTAAAGCCGGATATGAAGTAGATTATTCTGTACAAAAGGGGATCTGGGATGATCACTGCCGAAACGGTTTTACCCTTAAGGTTAACACTGAGTCCAGGAAAGAATCTCCCAAGGCTACCAAAAGCCCCAAGGAAGACACCCCCAAGGAAGTTAAGAGATATACTTGGTGCAAAGAGGGTCGCCGTATCTGGGCAACCCAGTTCAATATCTACAAGAAGGCTCTGATCCTTGGTGGTTATGCCAAGGAACTGAAGGGCAGAGAATTCCATGATGCCGTGGACTCCATGGCAAAGAAACTCATGAAGGAACATGAGGAGAGAACGTATAAACTGGTCAATGCGATCATCGCAAACAACCAGTAAATATTAAACACTACTGGGGAGTCAATCGACTCCCCTTTGTTTACGGTGTCCTACGGTAGAAGTCCGTAGCTGACGATGGCATGAGCCGAAACACCGTCAGAACTTAGCAACTGTAGTCATTCATAGCTACGCCGAGAGTCAGACAAAGTGGGTCTTACCTTGGTGGATAGAATGATGAAATTTACATCAAGGGCTGCTCTGACTCAAGGAACGGTTTGCCGTAGCCTTGAGATTAACCAGATCCGTGCCTAGTAGACTTCGGCATTGTAGAAGTCTGATTCCCAGAAAGAATGAGGTATAACTGTGCAGTACGCCATGAATGAAATCAATGACAGAACCGATACTATGACAACGGGTGAGTTAATTCACGCCCAGAATGAGTGCCTTAGAAGAGGCATATATCACCTTGATAAATGGCACTGGTCATGGGAAGGACAGATGTGGATGATAGGAGAGGCGGCATCCTCTGTTGATGGGGAATGTTTCGACGCAGAAGAGATGGCAGAAATCCATAAGGATGCCATCAAAAGGGTGAAGGATCATCTTAGATTCTTCTCAGTTTGTATCATCACGGATGAGGACTTCGCCGAAGAACTGGAGAGAGAATACGGCTTTGTCTGGCTTCCTTGCGGTAAATTCGATGACGAAGGCGATCCAATTGAATGGATTGAGATATATGCCTCGGAAGAGGAGATGCTGAGAAAAAATAGGGGATTCATCCATGATCCCATTAGACTCCAGTACGAAGGTCTGGCAAGATTCCACCATGTTGAACCTTTAGAGATTGCCAGAGACTTTATTGGGGACATGATGGGAGCCAATGCTGATAATTTCGGCATCGAAAGACTGTTTAATCAGTACTTCTCAGAAGATCCATATTCTCCGGTGGCTTCCTTCTGCCGTGATCTTGTTCAGAAGGAAGTAGAGAGGAGAACTGGACACCCAGCAGAAGCTACAGATGACGGCATATTTTATATCCCCGATTCTGAGTTGAAGATTGATACGAATCTCCAGAGGATGATCCGTGAAATTACGGATGGAAGCTTTGAGGTCAAAAGATTTCCAACTCATGGGGATCTGCCCTTCGTAGGATATACCTACGATGAAGATAGGAAAATATATTCTGCCGATTACTACACATCGGCTAAATATAATAGCGTAACTGATGTTATTGAATTCAATGCTCTCAATGATTATACCGCAAGAGCAGATGAGTTCTTTGGTTGGAAGTCAATTTGAAAGGAGAAACGATGAAAAAATACACTGGAGAAGCTATGGAGTGGAGACTTGTTAAGAAGTCTTTGTATGGAAAAACCCCGGTACTTGAGGGTAGATACATTGGAGAACCTTGGCAGAATTGGTTCTTTCGTACTTCCACAGAGAAGAAGCATGGCTGGATTTACATGCCAAAATTTAAACTGTGGAGATGTAATGTGAGCATCTGAGATTGTTATTTATCTGCTCACAACTTCGGTTGTGGGCAGTCATGAGTCCCAGAACTCAATAGTAAATATTAACTGGTTGTGAAAGGAGGAAAATATGAAAATCACAATCGACTTTGACAGAATTAACGAAACACAGCGAGAGGCATTTATTAGATGCCAAAAGATTTATAACTGTGATTTCTTCAAGGTTAGCAACTCCAAAGAACTTGAGGAGTTATTTGAAGAAGCAAAAACGCTTTGGTGGAACAACTTCCCATTCGAAGCGTCACTTCTTGGTGATGACTGGTGGGTAGAGAGAAGATATAACGATCTCAACAAAATGCTGAATAATCTGGAAAGGAGGTAATTCAGATGTTCAAGACAGTATATTGCTTAATTCTTAACGGCAGAATTATTGCCGAGAGATTTACCAGGGACGCCATTGAGAAAGTCCTTGGGCAATTTCAGAAGTGGGACGCTCTGGATGGTATTGCCCGCATTTATAGCATCGGAGTAGTTAACCGCTACTTCGGTGCTATTGAGCTGAAACTGATGGGAGAGGAGGTGATTTGATGTCGAAGTGGGAAGAATATGGTGTCTTTTTTGGCACTATCATTATGGGATTAGTGATATTGATCCCCTGTATGTTAATTGGATGGTTTTAAAATATTAAATACATAAATTAAATAATATGCCAGCCAACCTGAGTAGAGTTGGATAACAATTAACTACATATTTGAAAGGAGTCAATTATGACAAAAATTAACATCACTGCAGCTATCAATAACATTACTGAGAACGAACTGAGCATCATCAAAATGATGTTTGGAGATCGCATTCAGATCACCGAAGTTCCGAAGCAGAGGAAGTCTGCGAAGAAGGAAGCTCCGAAAAAAGTTGAGACAAAGCCGTCAAACAACCAGAAGGTTGTTGAGCAGCAGATTGCTAAGGAGTCAATCAAGAAAGAAGAGGAGAAATCCACCAGAAAAGATGCAATCAATGACTGGAAGATTAAGAAGTACGGATCCTTAGAGATTGCAAATGCCGTTCAGAAGATGACCGCAGAGGTCAGTAAAGAATGGGCAGAGGAAGCCAGAAAAACCGGTAAATACGTTGTCAGCCGGAAGAATTATAAGGAGAAACTGTATGCAGAAGCATACCTCCGTGTGATGATTGCCAACAAAGCTCCGAAGAATAAGATTGCGGAGCAGAAGAAGATTGTTGAGGGTCTGAAATAAGACCCCCTGATTTAACCAATCAACTTATTTATGAGAGGAGATCGACAAAATATGAAGAAGAATATTTATGATTTTATCACCATTGTGATTATGACAATCATGCTGGCTATGTTTGTCAATGCCGAGGTTGCTCAGGCAACAACAATAGCCAGAGATAACACCAATGGCTACGAAATCAAGGTTACCCAGACAAAAAACCGCACTAAAGTCTACTGGTGCGGTGAGAAGGTGGCATGGTTCAAATTCTCCGGCAAGGTGAAGATTGTAACCAGGAAGCAACTGACAAACAAGCGGTTGTTAAGCCGCAAAAACAAAGTCCTCTACATTGAAAAAGTGTATGGGACTGTGATCAATGAAAATCTGGACGGAAAAGCAAATGGAAAATACATTTGCTATAGCCGTTTAAAGGGAAAAGTACACAAGGGAGATAAAGTTGTTTCCTACTTTGTGTATAATCCCAACACTTACTGGATTGATGATATTGTGGAACGTTTTGATGTTCCACTGAAATAACGGAAAGGAAACTAATATGACAGTAGCAGAATGGTTAAACAAAAATGATTACTATGAGGAAGCAACAATGTTAGACACAAACGGAAACCCTTGCAACTTTTGGGTTAATAACGATCCCAAATATAAGGCAAACGTAATCAAGGTTGTACCAAGAGATAATAAATATCCTTGGCTGATGGCTATGGTATATACAGACTACAGAAAGGGAAATTAAAAAATGAACGAAAGAGAAAGAGCATTTGAACGGAAACGCAATATCATTAACGCAATGTGTGCAACGGCAGAGCATAACGGAAAGCCGTCTGATTGGTATACGATCAGATCTCTGGCAAATAGACTTCACCGTCTGGAAACGACATTGTCTCGTCTTGCAGAGGATGAATGTAACTATCCCATTTATGACGAAGCGAAACAGAAACGCATCGAAAAACTTGCGGAACGCCTTGTAAGGGAAAACCTTGGCTGCAATGTTTATACTCAGCGTGATCCTCGCGGATATTGCATCAGAATGTATCTGGTGGATGAAGATGGTCGCAAGTGGTTCAACACTTGGGATGGTGAAACTACCGGTCTTGCATGGTAAGAGAAAGGAGATAATTATGATTTGTGCTAACTGTAAATACTTTACAACCTGTGGCGATCTTGATAGGGTCGCCACTTGTAATGGAAAAGAAATTGGGATTCCTGAAACTATCAATCTTGGCGATGTTATAACTATTGCCAAGGCACATATGAAACCCAAAGAAATTGATCATCACGAAAGCGATCTGTATCTTAAGGTAAATGACACCTCAAGGGAGATCGTCAACAGAATTAGCTGGCCACATCATGTGGAAACATTCATCAGCAATATTGAACCGCATGAGCCTTGGTTTGATATTTGGTGGGCATATCATGAATAAATGAAAGGAGAAAAAATATGTGGAACCAGTATGGATATAGACCTTATAGTGAGCGCCGTCGCAGATATCAAAATTCAGAAAAAGGAAAGGATTATTTAAACAATTACTACGAACACTTCATAACTAGAATATCAGATGTTATCAATATGGATGGCAATTCTCGCTGTCTTGACTACACAATGACAGAGGAAATAAAAATGTTAAAACAAGGGAAAATAGGAGGAGTTAGGCGTTAAATATAATATATTAAACGCTTGAAATATGTATCAATCACTCGTATAATGCAAAAGAAAGGAGATTTATATGAGAACAATACGAATTGACACAAATGAAAGTCCATACTGGTTATATGATTCATGCGATTCCTGGAAAGAATATGTTTCTGGAGACTTTGATGAAACATATGTTATTAAGGGAAATCGTGAATTAAAGCAAATCACTGAAGCCTCTTGGTATAAGAGAGCAACGGATATTATTAGTGATTTTGAGAGTGAAGTGGAAAAGGAATACTTCACAGATATAACGGAAACCCAGTATGATCGGTTAAAGGAAATCGTAGATAAATGTAAGTATTCTGATGATTTTGAAACGGTTATTAAAGTTCTTAGGGTTATCTATCCAGAAGAAACTTTTGGAACAGCTACGATCAGAGGATATGTGCAGAGAGATTGGCAGAAAGTTCTCTACAAGGTAAACGGAGCAGATATAAAACTGCTTGAAGCCTATTACTTCGGTATGGTAAATGAAGTATATGACGAAACAGAAAACCTCTGTACAGTTGTAACCGATGATGATCTCTGGAACGCTGAAAGAGAAAACAAGGTTGGAAGCCTTGTTAGAGAAGTTTGTGACATACCAGACGATGAAGAGATTGAGATTTATAAATCTGATGGATATATAAAGACAACTAATTGGGTAAAGATTCAGTAAGAGAAAGGAGATCAAAAATGACACAGAATGAATTTGCGGAAAAATATAACGAACTTCAGCTCAAGGAAATCTCTAGAGATATAGCCGGATCAATCGTGATCCGTGACTATGTTAACGGAAATTCCCGTGATACCCGGCGTGAAACAACCGAACCAGAAAAGGAAATAATCAGCAAGATTGCATATGGTGCAATGCTTGCTTATAGCTATCGCAGTAGCGGAGGATCACTCGATTCAATACTTGATATGGCAGAGTTTACTCTGCGGCAGTTTATACCTAAGTGCAACTGTTATGACACCATCTATATCCCGCTTCGTAAAGTAACGGGAACATGGTAAGTAAGAGAAAGGAGAGCAATATGAGTAAGTATACGCTTATCAATTACTTTGATGTCTGGGGTAACAAGAAAGATGGTTATGAAATCAATAACCAGTGCGTTGAGTTTGATGATCTGGTGATTGCAGATGATGCAACTCCAAAGGAAATCTGCACATACCTCAAGTCTATTAAGATGCTTGCGACTGATGATATGCGTAGACTTGAGGTTATTGATTGGGGCGACCTGATTGAAGTCAATGAGAGGAAAACAGGCAAGCCGTTGTTTGGATTAATGATGAATTATTAAAACGAAAGGAGAAATAAATATGAAATATTATGTAGAAGAAACTTACGGTGGGATCTATGAAGCTGATAATGTAAGCGAAGCACAGGAAATGTTTGAGAACCACAATGAGTGCCAGAGAAAAAGGATCGTACCTATGTACGGTCCAGAGAGTGGCTACAGTTTTCAGAATATGTCTGATGATGTAGATCAGATGCCGGAAAGCGAAAAGAAGTTCTATCTCTGGTGCCTTATCTGTTGGTATCAGACAGAACTGGAAAAGGAAATGAATTCCGGGGAGAGCAATACCAAAGAGCAGTATGCGTATAAGTTACTGATGAAAAATCTTCTCACTTCCGCAAAGGAAATGGAAGATTTACTGTGTGACGATTTGTTTTGATTAATAAGCGAAAGGAGAACAAAATGTACGACATCAAAAAGATGCTTGAAAGCAGAGACAAGTATGAAAGAGAATTTGCAGAAGTGGTCTCCAAACAGAACGGAGACCACGCTATTCCTCATGCAGCGTTCTTCGTTGGCGGTAGATACCACGGTCTTTACATGACACATAAGGAGTTGATAAAAAAGGGAAATGGGCAGTTCACACCTCGGTGGTCTGCAATGCCGACACATAATCAGTTACTTGTCAATCTTGATCTTGAGGATCAGCCGATGATTGACGGTTATCTTTCCCCTATGTGGGATGGTGGTTATCTTAGATATGAAACACAGGAAGTATACGATAGAATGTTTGACTAAAGAAAGGAGATATGATGACGAAAAGTTACTACAATGTAGATACAAATGAAACATGGACAGAAGAAGAAATCCGTGAAGAGTTCAATGCTCTGAAGAGAAACGGAGAACTTGAGGATTTCTATGAGGATGATTTTGAGTATTACCTCAAGAATTGCCTTGTAGAAAACAATGGAAGTCTTCAGGAAATTGCTCCAGACTATGAGATTGAGAACAGAAGAAGATGGACAGCAACTAAGATCGCTGCACAGAGCGAAATGAAGTACGAAGATATATTAAATGTACTCCAGAAGTACAATGTTCATGGCAACTGGACGATGTATGAAATTAACAATCGTCCAACTGATATTGATGAGTTACAAGAAATGGTTGAACAGGAACTCGGTTTAAGGTAAAGGAGAATAATATGAACAAATATCTTGTAACATACGAAATCGAAGGTAAAATCTGCGAACCGAAAATTGAAACAGCAATGGAAATCTTCAATAAGATGGATATGGATGACTGTTACAACATATCCATTCTTGACTTGAGACTGTTGCAGAAACCAGAAAACAGATTTGATGTGTACTATCCGGCTTGCCAGTTCTTCGGAACATGGTCGTGCAAAAATCCAGAAACTGGTAAGATTGATCCCCTGAGAATGGAGATTAGAAAGAAGTTTCTGGATACAGATATTGTATATGATGTTGGATATGGCACTGATCACTGAGAAAGGAGATGATAATATGACACTCAAAGAGAAATATGCAGAAGCGAAAACAGTTGGCTATATGTGCTTATGTAATTTCGGTGGTCTTGAGGTTCTGGACGCAAATTGTGAAGAGGTTGTAGCTTGTTTCAATTTCGGAAACGGAAGAGAAAACATCAACACTCACAAAATTATCTACACATCTTCTGGGAGAGCGTATTTCAGAAAGATGGGCAAGAGATATTATCTCGATAACATTGCAAGGATTTGAAAGGAGATGATGACATGACACACAGATGGATAGAGGTCAAGAACGGAAAACAGTTTCCGCTCAACTACAGGAAAGAAAACCTGTATGACTACCATGAGATAGATGAGTTGATTACAAAACTCACAACGGAAAACTACACATGCATCCAAACAGATGAGGGAGTTCTGGGTTCTGGAAACTGGATCTGCATTGCTCCAGATAATAACCACTACAACTTCATCATTAATGAAGTCGCACTTAACTGTTGGTCATCTGCTCACACAATTCGCAGATGCAAGAAACTCAGCAAAGCAAATCTAATGTTAGTCGCAGAACTTGGATATTAAATATTAAAAGGACGGTGACGTTTATGAGAGAGGTAAATAAAATGGAAATTAAGACATACCGCAACAAGAGAAACGAAAACAAGTTCATTGACGTAAAACATACCAATGACCGCCACTACATGTGGCGTCAGCGTATGGTATTTAACAACGGAGTTGAAAATCCTGTCGGCACAAAGAAAGGAGGTTTCCGCCGACAGGGAAAGGCAACTATTGACGAGGTTCTGGATGATTATGAGTAAGAATGAAAAAATGGTGGGGAGTGGCAAATTACTTTATAAACACATTTCGTAATAAAAGAAAGGAGAAACATTATGAAATATAGAATAAGAGAAATTAGTGGCGATATAACATGGTTATACGGATTTGAGAAAAGAAAAAATAGCATAGCAACTGGCAAATGGAAATCTGACATTAAAAGATTATCGAAAGATTTCCGCGTAGATAGTGAGCCAATTATTAAAAGCATAGAAGACGAAAAGAAAGGAGATGAAAGCGATAACGTCCTCTATGAAAGAGCAAGAAGAAAAATAATGGCAATTGCATTTTCTTAAAAGGGAGAAAAACAATGAAAAAATGGAAAAATGTTGAATTAAAAGAAGTTGAAGCAGAAATGTTCCGGCAGTTCTTGAAGGAAAATAAATATAAGTACGAACCGTCATCATGTTTTGATTATGTTCACTTTGAGGTTTTTTGCGATGAAGAAGAAACAGATATAATCAACGGTTTTCTTAGTAATCTGTAATAATAAATCAAATAAAGAAAGGAAAGGAGCATAAATATGGTAAAAGAGAATGGAATGGTAATGATGAGCGAAACCGAATATTCTGATATGAAAGATAAAATTCGGAAGTTGGATTACGAACTTGATATTGCCAAAATTGAACTGGCTACATATCACAGATCAATGAAAGAACTCGCTATGAGAAACCTACTTAAGAAGCCAGATGAAAAAACTGCCGTTGAAATTCCGGCAAAAGATCTGGTTTCAATAATGGAAAGCGATTTGGATATAGGATTTAATGATGAAGATTTTTTCAAATTGCTTGATGAAACAGACTTTACGGTTTCCTGGAATGGGTTTTCGTCAACTCTTATTTGGGGTCCATGGTTGTTTGAATATTTACTTCCGGCAATCAGAGATACTTATGAAGAAATTATTTTATAAAAAGAAAGGAGATCAATTATGAAATTAGGAGAAGCTCTTAAATCCGTATCATATGTAGCCAGACTTCAGGTTATGAAGAAAGACGAATATGGATACACGTTTATGTTTCCGAAGTTCAATTTGATCACAAGAGAAACCATTGAGAAGTTTTATCCGGAACTTCTGGACTGGGAACTGAGCGATGGTTTTCACGGTGAGGGAATTCGTGATGGAATTTACGTTCATATAAAGGAGAATAAAGGATGAAAAAAATAAATTATTATGTAATCGGCGGTCAGTATATGGACATCAATTATGGTGGAACGGAAACTCTTCTTGGAGCAAAACGGCTTGCCACAAAGTGTACTGAGTACTGGGATAATTTCCAGGGATGGCACAAGCCGAGAGTTTTTAAAGCAGAAGATTGTGTATTGGGTAGAAATTACTTTGGAACAAATTTATATCCGAAAGCAAATGCAGTTCCGGTAGTGAGTTGGAACGGGTATACAAAGAAGTGGGAACATGATTGTTATTAATGAAACAACGATTTCATAGGGAAATATAATACAAGATATTGTGGTTTATAACGAAAGGAGACACAAGTTATGGTAAACAAAATCATGAACCTTACAGAGAAAGATCCTATGTACAATGAACTGGTAAACGAAGTGAGCAACGCAACTGATGGTGCACTTGTCATTGTTGCCAGAAGCTATAAGAATCGCAAGGATAGCAGAGTAAAACCGATTGCCATCAAGAACGGAATTTATTTCTATGTTGCCTACGACCTGGATGGAAAGACTGCTTTCCTTGGGAACGTAACGCCAGAACAGATTTATAAGGCAAAAGCAAATATGATCCGCAGAGTAAGGCTTGGTTCTATGATGTCCTTGTTATTCTCTGAAGGCGAGACTATTGAAAATTTCAAATTCAGCGGAGACCCAATGAACGTCGCAACTCTTGATTGCAAAATGTACGGTGCCGGTCTTCTGTACTGCGAAGAGTTCTTGAAAGAGATGGAAAAGAAGATTGGCAGATATTACATCTTGCCATCTTCTATTCACGAGTTGATTTTTGTTCCGGCAGATGTAATGCTGAAAAGTGATTTGACGGATATTGTGAGAGAAATCAACGTTTCGGAAGTCTCTGAAGACGATTATCTCGCAAATAATGTGTTTGAAATGAGTGAATGGATTTAATATGAAACGGTTATTGAGGGGAGAATGCCTATGAAATCTTGGTTTGTGTATCTTATTAACAACGAGGAAGTCGGAACTTGGGCAAACAACACAGAAGAAGCAGAGAAAAATCTGCGGAAAGAATTTGGTGATGTACCAATGGAATTCGTTGGTATTAACTACAATGATCTCGGTGCGCAGCCTGAGAGAGTAATCCATCGTGGAATGGGTACTGTGGATATGATGATTGCAACTGGAATGATAAATATGTTGATTGGATTGAGGAGGTGATACCATGGATTTCACAAACATATCAAATGTTGAATTGGCTACCATGTTTAATGACGTTCATAGAGAAATCAAATGGGCTAAAAATTATGGTAAGCCAATCAAAGAATTAACACAAAAAGCGGAAGCAATCAAAGCAGAGATCCTTAAAAGAATGAGGTGATTACATACCAGATTATTTACTTGATGCTGCACAGAGAACCGTTGAATATATCATTCTTAACTATTTGGGAATATATCATGAAAGTGAGGAAGTCAAATGAATTACGAAGACTATATGACAAAACAGCCGATGACAGACGGAGAAGAAATAAGAAGTTTTCTCGATGACGAAGAAAAATCAGAAGAACCAGAAGATTTGCTGTCATGGGGAACAAATGTATTTAGAAAAATGCAGGATGGATATATAAACAATATCCTTAAAACACTTAAATGATGATTTAGAAATTTAACAAAGGAAAGGAGATTAATATGGTATATCTGGTATTCATTCATATACACGGCGGTCTTTTATACGGTGGCTACTTCTCAACAAGAGAAAAAGCCGAGGCCGTTTGCAGAGAATGGAACAAAGCAAACGAAAATGAAGATCAGTTTGCCGATTTTATTAACGTAACTGATGAAAAGGATAATGCTTTTATTTTGAATATGAGGTAATGAAATGATTAAAGAAGTCCATAAAGTAGTTAGTGACTGGAATGACTGGTATGATAAATATGTTGTCTACTATGTCAGCGGAAGAAAAAGAGAGTTCTTCGGTAACAATCTTCCGAAATCAGTAAGGGAATTTATTACAGATGGTATGACAGAAACGATGTTTGTTGTTCCTGGTAACTATCACAGATATTTTAGAAGATAAAAGATAGATTTGAAAGGAGATGATATCATGGCTAATGCTTATAAAAAACATGTATTATATACAAACGGAAAAGAATATGGTGAGGGAGATCCAATAATTCTGAGATTGAAAACAGGAGTGATTCTTGTTGGGATTATAAAGAAAATCTGTTTTTCTATAGGTCATGGGGCATCTGTTGCGTTATATATTCATAATGGTGAAATAACTATTGATGTTGATATGATTGATAATTAAAAGGAGATGATTAAATGAAAACACGTAAACCGAGAGCGTATCTCAATAAGTACAGAACAGGTTACTTTGGACTTGAGTACACCTACGATTGGATTGCTCATGATTATTGGAATCATGAAGTAGCCAGAGGGAAAACACGAAAAGAGTGTGAAGCAGAATGTAGACGGAATGGATATGTTCCAGAAAGGGGATAATGAAATGAAAGAATGGCTTTTGACTTGTAGCATTGATGCTGTTGACATTGACTATGAAACAGTTATTGAAAGCGAAACAGAGCCTGACTTCTGGACATGTGAAAATATTGCAAGAGAACATGGTTGCGAGTGGTGGACATTAGAAGAATTTAAATGAAAAACAGCTTTTATAGAAGGGAGATAAAGACAATGATCGAATGGATTCTTCAGTTGGATGGTCAGAATATGTTACAGGTTCATTATTCAAGCGGATATGATCGTTATATATTCCCCGATAGTTACGGAAATTATGAAACTAATATGACACGACCGCAGCGAAATTTCATGGATAATTCCATAAAGGTAGAAATACTCAATGCTGATGGCTGGTATAGAACATTCTATTACTGGTTGGATAAAGATAATCCCAATAAAGCAATCATGTCACAGGTTAGAATTAAAAATCAGTTGTATGGAAATCGTTAATTATTAAAAGGAGATGATTATATGAAAAAATATTGGCCGATGGCAATTATTGTAACAGGCGATGGTCCCGATCAGTTATTCACATATGATTGCGCATTAACGCTTGAAAAGGCAGAGAGAGCATTCGATATTTGGGAGAACGGTTATAGATACAAGATCGCCGCTCGATGGATTGATGTTGATAATGACGGAATTAAAGATAGGTCATTCAAGAGAATTAATCTTGAAGCTGTAAAGGAACTGTGGGAACAGTTCGGAGATGTACCTATGAATCCCGAAACAGAATGCATCGAAACATATTGGGGAAGTTTACTGTGGAGTGACTATTTCCGTCCGGGTACTCACAGAGAAGAGATTTGGCATTGGTTCGAAGATAATTTTGATATTAGCGTTGCGGAAGATTTGATGTAATAAAAGACACGTTTGATTGGAAAGGAGATCAAAATATGAAAAAGATTTGCTTATGTACGTATTGTATTGAAGGACTTCGTTCACATGGAGAAAAGATTTTTGTGTCTGATATCACACACTATGATGGCATCTGTGAGTGGTGTGGTGAAGAAGATGACGTTGATGAATGTATGATATCAGAATAAGGAGATGATGAAAATGATTATTAAAAAGACAGTTATTATGTGCCAGAACGATAAATAATAGCTTTTATGGAGAGAAAATGAAGATGTGATCCTGTTGAAGTAACCACAAAAGGAATTGTGATTAGAAATATTTGAAAGGAAAAACAAAAATGAGAGATCTTAAGAAAATTTTCTATAATTGCATTGCAATGATGGATGAAATTGGAATGGATTATGGTAATATTTCAAAGGTAGAAGTAAATACAAGAGCTAAAAATCGTTGGGGTCAATGCAAGCATAAATATATAGGAAAAGATCCAAATGGAAACATCAAATATGATCATAGTATCAATATCTCATCCATCTTACTCGATGAAAGAGTTCCAATTGAATCATTGGAAAATACGATCATCCATGAAATATTACATACTTGTCCTGGATGTCAGAACCATGGTCCAGAATGGAAACGCAGAGCAGCAAAAGTAAAGAAAGAACTTGGTTATGATATTAAAAGATGTGATAGTGAGTTTGACAAAGGAATTAATAGTTCTGTTGTTTCAGATTACTACAAACCGAAATATATTGTGAAGTGCACAGGATGTGGTAGAGAGGTTAGCAAACAGAGAATGTGTAGCATGATAAAAACGCCACAGTATTGGAGATGTGGTGTATGCGGTGGTAAATTTGAACGAATTATGTAAAAGAAAGGAGAATAAAAAAATGTACGGAATTCCTAATTGTGTACCAGAATATTACAGAAGCCTTCAGGATGATTACGATCATGAATGTGAAATGGAAATGGAAAGACAGAATTGGTATGAAAAAAATAAAAAATACCGCCGTCAGAAATATATAGACGGGTGTAATGAGATTAGCTTTTATCCTTGTGAATGCGAGAAATGTCAGCATGGCGAAGAGGCTTTGCCAGATAGTGAGTATGATGATGTGCCAACTATGATTTGTAACAATTGGAGAAATTGTAAAATATGGAAGAGAGAAACTAAAGCTGCGTTTCCTGATGTTCCGATTGAAGAGTACATTCGGTGGAGAGAAGAATACGTTGAGAAGTTAAGAAATGAAAAGAAAGGATAATGATATGGATAACTTTGATTGGTATGTTAATCTTATGAGTTTTCTTGATAAGAGAGCAAAAGAAAACAGATTGCTTAATAGAATAGAAATTGATCAGTTGAATCATTGTGTTGATAAGTATGATATAGCAGATACGGTAATAGAACTTATACACGATATAGCTGATGCAAATGATTGTGGTGAATGCAATTCTTGGAATGAATTGATTACAGCTTTGCACCAGCTATTTGTTACTGGAGAAAGAATTGCAATATAGAAAGGAAAACCAAACATGAAGAAAATGAGTTTTGAAGAATTTCGCAATGAGATGATTCGCTTTAATAAGGAAAATGCGTTTACTGCTAAGGGAACACAAAAGAAACTTGTTGGCAAAATTGTGTTCAAGGCAAGCAATTGGCCAGACAGAAACTATAGTGAAGATGAACTGACATATATCACGACAAGCGATAACAAGGGGTTTGGTCTTAGCGGTTTTAGTAGTTCTATTTTTGCAAACTGTGCTGCACCGTATACAGATCAGGGAGTCCGACTTGACTGGTATATGAAACCGTTCGAACCTAACGGATGGGAAGTTGACTACTGTGAGATTTGTGGAAAGAGAGGAGATGATGAAATGATTAATTATGTAGTTCCTGTTAAAACTTCTGGTGGCTGTCATATGTATTACGGTCTATTCAATAACGGAGTTTGGTTTTTTGCAACGGATTCTTGGGATTACGGCTACACAATGACAGAAGATCCGTCGTCAATTATGTGGGAAGATGATTTTGAAAACATGATACAAGACAAGGTAATTGATTGTATCGAGGGAACTGATTTTGATGATTTTTATAGCTTAATACTTAACTGGTTGGTAGATAACGGATATACAGAATTTATCAATTATTAAATACAAACATTAGTCTAAACACATGGGAACAGGAAATAACTCCTGTTCCTTTTTGATTCCAAGAAAGGAAATAAGCGTATGAAGATCTTAGTTGCTTGCGAAGAGAGCCAGAGAGTAACAATGGAGTTCAGAAAACTTGGTCATGAAGCTTATAGTGCAGACATCATTAAAGAATCTGGTAATCATCCCGAATGGCATATCCAGGGTGATGCATTAAAACTCATCAATGGAAATTGTAAATTTGTTACTAACAATGGAGAGATACATGAGGTTAAAGGCAAATGGGATATGATCATTGCATTCCCGCCTTGTACCTATCTTACCAATACAGGAAACGCTTGGTTTAGTGTGGAGAAATATGGAGATAAGGCACTTCAGAGATGGCAGAACAGAAGAGAAGCTGCGGAATTCTTTATGAAATTTGTTAATGCAGATTGTGACAAGATCATAATCGAAAACCCGGTTGGCATTATGTCTAAATGGTATCAGAAACCAACACAGGTAATTCATCCTTATATGTTTGCGAAAGGAGTTGATGATAAAGAAAACTATGTAACCAAAAGAACTTGTTTCTGGTTGAAGGGTGTTAATGCATTGAGAACAAATAATCTTGAAAAACCAGACAATGCAAAATTGTTTGGTAGATGGTCCAGTGGTAAAGCGAAATGTTGGGAGGACTGCACTACACGTAGTGCCAAAGTGAGAAGCAAAACTTTTCCTGGTGTTGCATTGGCTATGGCAACACAATGGGGATGAATTGATTAACAATTATTAAACATATAAACAAACAAACGCAAATCATTAAAAGGAGATTAATCAATATGAGAAAGAAAGAATTTTTTGCAAACTATGGTGTTGAGTACAAAGCTGGCAAAATCCTTGCTCCTTGGGGACAGTGGGTATCTCTTCCTCTTACATGGGGTTCCAAGACCCATTGTTATGGATGGAGTACGTTGGCTGGAACAAAAGAGTGGAAAGTAGAATTCAACGGATCAACGCAGATCATGAAAGGAACTTGCCCTTGCCAGTGCGATCATTGCTACGGTTGCAATGGTAGATATGCTATGGCTAGTGTTTACAACGCAAATGCGTGGAGAACCGTTGCAGCAAGAGAATATCAGGACTGGCTTGAGAGAGCGATAACAGCACAGATCAACTGGGGAGTTAGAGGAATTCCGCTTGCTTTTGTAAGAGTTCATATTACTGGTGACTTCTTTAATATGGATTATACGGATATGTGGAAACGTATAAAGGCAAACTGTCCTAACACTCGCATGTGGGCTTATACAAAAAATAAGGAAGCTGAGAACGCTTTTAATGATGTGGATGGCTTCAATATTGTTAAGAGTCTTGTACCCGGCTTTGGATTAAATTACGGTCACTGTGATTATGTGATGGAAATGTATCACGCATTGAAAAATGCTGGGATGGATACACATATTTGCAGATGTGCAATTACAAATGAACAGCATTGTGATACCTGTCGTGCTTGCCAGGATCTTGAGCATGTTCTGTTTCTTGAGCATGGTTCTAATTACAACCCCAAGGCAGATCCGCTTTGGAATGAATTCGTTGATCTGGTGGAAAGCGATGAGAACATGAGACATATTTGAAATAATTAATATTAAATAAGAAAGGAGATGATAAATAATGAGAAAGTTAGAAATCAAAAAGAAAACCGGTAAATAATATTTCAACAACTAAAAATAAAATATTAATAACAAACAAATATTTTCTTGACAAACAGAAAGGATATTTATATTATGAAAACGAATAGAGGATATAAGTTATTTGAGATGAATGCTAACGGAGAACTGTTCCCGCTCTTTATTGATAAAAACACATCTGTTCCGGTCGGCGAATGGATCCCGGCAGAATATCATCCCACAAAGGGATTTGCTGCAAGAGGTGGTTGGCATATTGGGGCAGATGTGCCAGATGCTCCCTGGTTGAAGTCATACGATGGAAGTGATACTGGATATTATAAATCCAGATGGAAACAGGGGAAAAGGGTTTGGTGTGAGATTGAATATAACGCAAATAATGATTATAATAAGGAAGTGGAACTTCTTCCGAAGAAATGTTTTACGGATCGAGTTCCAGAAGATGGGTTCTATTTCTTTAGAGAGGTTGGTAAAGGAACTTGGGTTATCACAAGCGATATCAAAGTAGTTAGGGTTATTTCAGAAGAAGAAAGGAAAAACATTTTAATAAGAAAAGGATATGATGAGGTAGCTGCGTTTAGCAGCTATAAAAAGACTTTTGAGAAGAGAATGAAGATCGCTTAATCAGAAAGGAAAATGAGATGAGCAATAATGAAATAGTGACACAAACAATAATTACATTTAATCTTAGATCTAAAAAAGGAGTGGTTCTTTCTTATTCGGAAGATAACCCAGACATGATTAATATTACGATAGATGGAAAAAGGATTGATTTTCCAGAGTGTTTAAAATTTGGTAAAATAGGAATATGTGAGAATAGACATCTTATAGAGAATATTCTTACAATGGAAGAAAATGGATTACTTGATTATCTACTTAATAATTCAAAAAACAATGTTTTTGGGACATTTGGTTGAGGAGACAAGAATGCAGAGTGTTGAAAAGAAACAGATAATACAGAACGGAATATTTGGTACTGCTGCTGGATTGGTTATGGGAGGACCACTTGGTGCCCTATTTGCCGCAACAACTGCTATTGGATTGGGAAAATTGCAAGAGAAAGAAGATGAGATAAAGAGACAACATTATATTGATATTAGGGAAACAAACTATCAAGAAATTGAAAAGAGGATAAGATCGAACACAGAATATTTTAAGGAGCAATGTGATCTAGAAAAAATAATAGAGTGTTATTTGAAAATTGAAAGGGAAGATAAATTAGTTTTAAGAGACGTGGATGGAGTTAAGAAATATGTATTAAATCCAGATTTTTTATTTTATGAAACTCACGTTTTAAAAAGGACAGATTGTCATATTACAAATAATCATAAGAAAAATATAATCAGAGGAGGTATTGTAATACCAAATATAAACCCACATGTTATAGTCTATATTTCTAAAAAAATTAGGATTGAGAATGATAATATACAATTTGAAATAGAGGGAGAGGGGATGATATATGATGTCATAAGGTTTGCGGAAAAAATGAAAAAGGATATAGATAATCCTAATTTTGAATGGTACAATGTTGGATTGACAATACCGAATAGTTTATACTGTGGATGGATTAAATATATGTATACCACTGACAAAGGAAACCATTTTGTAATATGTGGTAGAAGCAGTGATATTTGTACGAAAGGGATTTGATCAATGTCAATTGAACAATTAAAGAAATTACATAATTATATCTACTACATATATTCCAAGAGAATGACAATTGAGTTTCAGGACGATGCAGACATTGGAGACTTTGGTAGCTATATTGAAAAACGAGTTGTGCTTTTACCTAGAAAAATAATTCAAAATCCGTCTGAATGGAGTTTGTTTGCGTTTTTACACGAAATAGGTCATATCATAACAAATACTCCAAAGATGAAAAGATATGAACAGGAATATCTTGCTACACAGTGGGCATTGGATGAAGCAAAAAGAATTGGATTTAAAGTAAAACAGAAAAACATAGATATATATCAGGAATATATATTTGATTGGAGAGAAAGGAGTATAAAGTTAAAAGCAAAATCTGTTTTGCCAAAAGAAGCTCTGGTATTGAAATATTGATCAATTTGTTCTATAAAATATATATTAAAAGGGAGGTAAAGTATGAGAGGAAGAGTAGAACACAGAACAAAAATGGAAACGTTTATTAAGGATAAAATCAATGACTTACCTGATTATCTTAATCGGTATTATCAGTTTCTTGGAGATAAGTCTCATACAACCAAGATGGTTTATATTAATAATGTAATTAGATTTCTGTTACATTATGGAAATGGAAAATATCCTACAATTCAGGATCTTAATAATGTAGATCCATTTGTTATTCAGGCTTATGTTTCTGAAATTGGTTTCTACGAAGTAAATGATGAAGTGCGAGAATTAAAGGAAACTTCTAAATGCACAATTCTTTCTTCGTTGTCTTCATTTTTTGGGTTTATATCAATACCGCAGGGCGCCGGAAATTATATTGAAGTCAATCCTTTTAATAGCAAGCTTTTGAAAAGACCGAAACCTCAAGAGAACCAGGTAGTATTTCTTACACCAGAAGAAGTTAAAATCGTGGAAAAACAGATTCTTGATGGTGTTGGTAATCAGACAAGCGTATCTAAACAGAAAAACTGGAAATATAGAGATTTGTTATTGTTTAGACTTCCTGTTATCAATGGATTAAGGGTAACAGCATTAAGTGAAATCAATATTGAGGATATTGATTTTATTAATAAAAAAATTAGAGTAACGGAAAAAAGAAATATCACTAAGGACGTGGATTTTGATTACCAGACTATGATCTATCTGCAGCTTTGGATAGAACAGAGAAGAAAGTTACTCGGTGATGTAAAAACAAATGTATTATTTATCTCTAATCGCCGGACTAGAATGACGACAAGATCTATTGAAAATGTTATTTCAAAGTATACGGAGTGTATTCCGGGGAAACATATTACTCCGCATAAATTAAGAAGTACCTGTGGTACAAATCTTTATCAGGCAAAGAAAGATATTTATTTGGTATCGAAGGTACTTGGTCATAAAAATACTGCACCCACAAAGAGATATGCGGCTGTATTTGATAAGGATATTACAAACGCAGTAAATGATATTGCTAATCTTTATTCTTGACACAACAGAAAAACTTGTTTACAATAAAAAAGTAAATATTAAAAGCAAAGGAGAATAAAACTATGGCGGCAAATGTAGAAACAATGTTTTATGTAGGTGAAACTCCCTGGCATGGATTGGGACAGAAAATTGATACTGCACCAACAAGCGAAGATGCGATCAAGGTTGCCGGACTTGATTGGGATGTAATTCCGAAACCCATCTATGATGAACTCGGAAGAGAAATCCCTGGGTACAAGGTAAATATGAGATCGACAGATAATAAAAACCTTGGTATTGTAACGAACCGTTATAAGATCGTACAGAATAGAGAAGCGTTTGCATTCACAGATGCTCTTCTCGGTGAGGGAGTACGATATGAAACTGCCGGATCTCTGGCTTCCGGTAAAAGAGTTTGGTTGCTTGCAAGAATGGAAAACACAACATTATGCGAAGAGAATATAGATCCTTATCTTGTATTTACAAACTCCCATGATGGAACTGGAGCCGTTAGAGTCGCGATCTCTCCGGTGCGTGTTGTATGTCAAAATACTCTTAACCTTGCACTCAGTCAGGCATCTCGCCATTGGTCATGCGCTCACAAGGGAGATATTCAGAGCAAACTTGAAGAAGCTAGATATACACTTGCGAGTGCCGAGCGTTATATGGAGGCGCTTGAGGAAGAATTCGGCGAACTGAAGCTCAAGAAAGTAACAGAAAAACAGGTTCGTGATATGACGGAAAAACTTCTCCAGCTTGAGTTTAAAGAGCTTTATAAGAAAGCAATTCAAACTGGTAAGATTATCAATATTAAAGAGGCCGCACAGCAGCAGAAATTTGAAGAGAAACTTAATCGTAAGAGAACTGACATTCTCAACATCTATTATGAGAAACCGGATCTTGTAGGAACAGAACATACTGCTTTTAGGTTTATTAATGCCGTAAGCGATTATGCAACGCATACTGAAGATCATAAGCAGACAAAAAACTATCAGGAAAATTTGTTTATGAAAACGGTTGATGGTCACAGCATGATTGATAATGCTTATAGTATTGCAAAGGCTGCATAAAGGAGAAGAAACGATGATTAAATGGAAACGTATTGAGGCCGGAGAGTATAAGAGTGAGGACGGTAGATTTCATATCATAAAAACATGGAACAGGATTTATGGTGATCATTGGCGACTGCTTGATAGAAATGCTGATGATTATTATAAAGGTTTGTACGACGAAAAAACATTACTTGATTGTAAATTGAAAGCAGAATCAATACTGTAAAGGAGACATGATGAGAACAAATTTAGACTGGGCTGGCGAATTCATGACAATGTCAGAGAGAATGAGATTGTGTGAGTCGGAAGAACAGATGTATCAGCAACTAAAAAGATTTAAAGAAGAATTCAATTCAGAATACGGAAAATTAAGCCGTTTAAAAAGAAATAGATGTGGATTTTCTGGAATAAATAAAAGTTGGGAATAGAAATTATATTTCATAAGGAGATAATACCATGACAGATCAGCAGATTAAAGTGATGTTTTCTAAAGAAATCTTGAGACCGTTGAGACTTGGTGATGCATCAGCGGACATGTGTGAGAAGGATCTTGTTTACTGAAGAAAATGCTATTGACTGGCAGAGAGCATATGAAGTTGCAGTAGAGGAAATGCCGGAACTAAAGAGTTATAAACCAGAATAATATATAAGGAGAACAATATGAGACTCTGGCATAAAGACCTGATCCCAGTCCTCCCTCGTAAGCAGTTACTCTCTCAGTGGAGAGAGTGCTGCTGTATAGCGAAAGCAATAGCCACTAAGGGAACTCCAAATCATATTCTTGTAAATAAGATTATGGATTATCCAATTGATCATTTTTATAGATATACAGTCAGAATTGTAGAAGAAATGACTAGGCGTGGATATACTTGTCATCCCGAAAGGTTTAAAAAGTATTTTCCAAGTGCAAATTATAAATTTCTTCGTATGGAAAAAGTGTTTCCAGATTGGCATAACGAACGTTATCTTTGGCAGTGCTATTATAATCTAGAAGAGAAATATGATTGTGGCGGGATAAGCGATGAAGAGTGGAGAAAAATATATGATTACTGCCATAGATGATACGGTTATAAAAAAAAATCAAATATAAAAGGAGGCGATAACCGATGGACTACTATAATGTACAATTATTAAATAAAATATTGCATAATAGTTGTAGATATGGTAAAATCTTGACGAAGGGAGGATTATGCTATGTTGTATGGCACCAAAAGCAAGCAAGACCTGGATAGGTACGTAGAAAAACTTGTATCCACAGTAACAACCAGAAAAGCGCGGCGCGATCTTTACGATCATCTCAAGCGAAAATTTGACATGTCCGAGTCTCTTTCCGCAGACATA
>Ga0326511_10000880_pt1 | contig 25967 bp, 36 predicted proteins | sample 0_2496_0518_D_FD_203701 | JGI IMG/M metagenome (GOLD analysis project Ga0326511, IMG submission 203701) | Bovine rumen microbial communities from UC Davis, California, United States - 0_2496_0518 | ecosystem: Host-associated > Mammals > Digestive system > Stomach > Rumen | place: USA...
TTATTGCTGCATCCAGCCAGATCATTAATGAAGATGGTGAGAATATAGCCATTCTTAATGATGATATTAAAGTAATTAACGAGTAATTGAGATATTGGGTATGGTTAATTCCATACCCATATCTTTATCCGCCAAAAACATTACATTAAGTATTCCTACTAAAGGAGGTATAGATATATGAGTAATTATAATATGGGACGATTTAGACCTGTTCCTAAAGGGGAGTTTGACCCATTCGAAAGATATGAATTCTTAGATTTTGTATATTACGATGGTTCATCATATATTTGCATTAATGAGGATCTCGTTGATGGAGTATCTTGTACGGGTGTATTACCTGTAGGGCAGGATGAGTCTGAGAATTATTGGCAGATATATGCTGCTAAAGGTAGCAAAGGTGATAAAGTATCTGCTTATACTAACTTCATTGAAGTTGGCGCTGATGGAATTTGGGATTTTAATGAGTCTGATAAATGTATCTTATCAGTAGATGCTGCAAGTTTAACTATAGAAAACGCATATGATGGTTGCTGTGGAATTATAATCACAGAGAATAAGGATTTCACATTACCATCTAATAGTGAATTTGCTTTAGACTTTGGTTATATGGCTGCCTATTCCAATCAGTATTATATGTATACTTTCGTATGTGTACCTACAGAACAAGATACATTAAAATTCATTTGGAATAGGACGGTGATAAATCATGGCTAATTACGGTAGTTTTATCACAGCGATAATTCATGGAAATAACAATTTTAGACCTCTCCGGAAGGCTATCATTAATTATGATGATATGAATACTATTATTAGAGGCCACAAAATCTTCAATCTTAGTACAACTTACCCGCATATCTATAGGAGTATAGACGCAGGTATGTATACTTGCAAGTTTGAAGATGATGAACCAGATAAGTTTTATTTAATGGATATATTTTATCCCATTAAATCTGCTCACAAAGGTACAAGGGTAGTTGTATATAATCCTGATTGGATTGAGTATAGAACTCAGAATGATAAGTTCGCTGTACGTACTTATGAGATAGAGCAGCAGAATCCTATAACAGATGACGTATTCATAGAAAAGACAATTAATGGTAATTTTACCACATTGATACTGGCTGGAAAATCTACATATGAAGATAGAGAGCCTTCTATAGATAATCCAATCAAGATAATTAATAGAAATAACATAGAGCTTATTTCTACTAATGCTGATAATACATTAAATGATACAATTCTTTTGGATAATATTCCTGACTTAATTAGCTTGCCGACTGGTGAGCGTGATTACATGGTCATAGACAGTGCTATGAATAAAGCATATATTATTAAACGCTGTGACGGATATAAGCTTACTGGAGATGCTATAGTTAGAGTAGACGCTTATACCCCAGTGGACAAATCATATTACGTATTCTTCGTTAAGAATGAAAATGCTGAATTTGTTGGTGATATTAACAATATAGTTTGCACACATTTTAAGACTGTAAAGTTTACCGATCTGGTTAATAAGGATTATAAAGAGAATTGTATAGCCATATCTGATGATTGGAAGTTTCGCCATGAAGGATTCTTCATTAAGATATCTGCTGATACAGCTAGTAATATTGCTGAGCTGGCAGATTTTATCACATTGCAGAATCTAAACAATACTCCAATAGAAATGATATATTCATTAATGGATGAGAAATATCAGATAGTTATACCGACTAGTTATGAGCTGAAAACATTCTTTGGTGGTACTAATCTGATTATACCAGATGGGTATGGAGCAAGCTGTTGTTATTACACATATAAGGAGGCATAAAATGGATATCGAAGTCTACGCAATGGCTGTGCTGTATTTATTGATTGTATTCTTGGCTTTAGGAATACTGATTGTGGTAAATACCAAGGCGCAGCAACACATAAAGGATGATTTAACTAGAGAGTTTACAGATTATATCCGTAAGATGATGGATGAGCTTAATGATGCAAATAAGGCATTTGTACAGAATATTATTGATTCTAATAAGTCATTGCAAATGAATTATGAACGGAAGCCTACAAAGGATCTGTTCGCTACATTCGTTAAGCTTAGAAATTCCATTAAGGATAATTGTACGCAGGCCATGAATAAGATTGGCGCTGAGAGAATTGCTATATATCTATTTCATAATGGTAACCAGTCCACCCATGGTATTAAATTCTTTAAAATATCATGTATATGTGAGAAGGTTAATATAGGCTCTGGTGTTCGTGAACAAGCATTAGATCAGTCTAATATTCCTATCAATTTGTTTGATGATACTATAAATAATCTTATAGATAATGGTAGATGTATTATTATCAATGATGACAATATAGCAAACTCAAATAATAAAATATTTATATCTGCTAAAAAGATCAAATATGCTCAGGCTATATCTATATTCGATAACGAGAATAATATACTAGGATTCGTCCTTATAGAACTTAGCCATGAGTATGATAAAAATAACGCAGATATGGAGAAGTATGAGGTTGATAGATTGATCGCACAGTTGGTGCCTATATTAGCATATTCAGATTACACACAGGCTGCAATAAAACCAGAATAAATATTATGATTGCAGCATGGTGGGTAGCCATGCTGTTAATCTTTTACGATAAGTTCGACATCTTAATAAATCTACCCAAAGGAGGATAAGCCAAATGGTAAATACATATACAGTCTCAAAAGACGATAAGACTATAGAGCTGGTGTCAAAAGAATATGTAGACGTTGGTCTAAAAGAGATTAAGACACAGCTTATTAACCATATGAATAAAGATGATGCTCATTCAGATCCATTAGATAAGGTCCAATATGCTGACCCTAATATTGAGTATACAAGGGAAGAGTTGGATATTGCTAAGGAATCAGATAAGATTAAAGCTGCCGACATAGAAACAGATAGAGAGCATATGTTCATCAAAGGCAGTGATCTTAATAGATTTCGCGCTAAGGTTGGACCTGAAGAATTGAACTACAGACTCGATGAGTTCAAGACCAATATTAATGATTCCATAGATAAATGGTTTACTAAGATCATTAATAATAAGGATTTTACTTACAATCTTAAGAATATCATAGATATCTTATCAAATGAGGGTACTGTTGAGAATCTGTTAGATAGAATCTCTAAATGTGCTACTAAGGAAGAGCTTGCCGAAGTCAAAGGTAAAGTTCTTATGGATAAAGATCTCGAGAATCTGGCAGTTCTCAATAGGCTTGTTGATAAGGGATTTGCTGATTGGAATGCTGAGCCGACTAGCATAAACTATATTAAGCATAAACCAGAGTCATTACCAGCTAATGGTGGAAACGCAGATACTATCGGAGGTTGCGGTCCGGATAAGCTCATAAATAAGCGTATTCATGAGCTTATTATTGGTACAGCCGATCAGGATGTTTATGATGTAAATGAGTGCGATCTATATTTACCGCTTAATTATAATAATGGTGATATAACCAAGATTATCGATGCCTTACAGAATGCAACAACCAGAGCATATATTCGTAAAGGTGTATATATCTTTGATGACATAGATCTCGGAAATAATGATAGAATCTTCCGTCTCGAAGGCGATATGAATCATACCATTATCAGCGGTACAACTGTTAAATTAAATAACAATTTCGTGTCTGGAATTTATTTTGATCGTTCAGTTATACGCATTGGGTCATTTACTGAACTTGATCATTGTGATTTCCACGCTTGTACAGTAATTCTGGATCAGAGCACTGCGTGCTGTATTAAATGCTGTACATTTGATGATTGCGAGTTTGTTTATACTGGCAGGCTTACTAATAATATTATAGACTCAAATATGTTCCACGGTAAGAAATTAACCGTATTGGGTAATACTAACATTATTAGTAATAATATAAGTTACTGATTTAAACTACTGATTGCAAGTTGATTAATTCATAACTCATAATAAGACTCCTTTTATACTTATTGTCACCCTAGGGAGAAATCCCTAGGGTCTTTGTTTTGAAATATAATTGTATAATATAAATATGTAGTAATAATCAAATTCATTAAGGAGGATAATAATATGAATAACGAGTTTAAAAACAAAGTTATATCAGCCATTTGTGATTTGATGACTGTTAATAACGAATTCTGTTATATCATTGAGGAGTATAAGCATCTGGTCGATACTGATGATAGGGAGATTTATGACTGGATGTTTAAACTTGCAAATGAGATAGCTGCGGAAGTAACTAAAGCTGAACAAATAGTGGGTAAGATTCATGATGAAATATACGTTAAAAATCTTATTGAATATGCTGAGAATGATGCCAAGATACAGAAAAAGTTATATGAAATAACTAAGGATCTACCTAATGATACTGAAATTGATTTGACACCTGTGAATTTTCATAAGCTAGTATTATCCAGAAGATCAACGATTAGTAATTTAGCATCAGATGCTGTTATCAGGGCTAGCCAACATATAGCAGAAAGTGAAAATAAATAATATAATAAGGAGGATAATAATATGGATGAATATTTGAAAAGTTTGCGCAGTGTGCTCAAGATGTTAAAAACTAGTAATAATATGCTAGTTAGTCTAAATGAGTACTATGGTTCTATAGATGAAGAGTTGAGCGAGTGGATTTCTAAATCGTGTGCTAAATTAGCATCAATAACTCATAAAGGAGAGAAGATTGTTAATAAAGTTGATTTTGAACTTCATGAGAAGACTAAAGATACTCCTATAGAGGAAGAAGTAAGCGATGAAGAAATCAAGGAATTAAAAGAGAAATATGAAGTAAAACCACCGACAGTTGATCGCTGTATGTATTGCGGCAAACCGTTTGATTTCAAATCTTCAGTATACGCATGTGAGGAGTGCAAAAAGAAAGAAACTCCAATCATGAAATATCATAGGCTCACAATGGAGAGTAGTATTTATGGTATGACGATATCAGATGTGATGAGACAATATAAGCATATACCTAAGGAAGAGTTAGATGAGTTTAAGCGAACTGCATCTGTTGGTATGAAACCGCCTGCATATGACATTCCGGAATTTCTTAAACCGTTTGTTATAAAGAAGTAATATAAAGAGGGTACCCAATGCGGTACCCTCAATATTATTCTCTTACGCGGCTAGGATTATTTTTTGCGTCTCTAAGATAAATTAGGGTTTCATTCATATACTTATTATCAGTATATAGACCAATGACTACAGTATTATGGGTAAGCTCATGAGATACATGCATGATAAGGTTTTCCCAATCCATGCTATATTCACATTCAACGCCACCGTTAAAGACCTTGAAGCTTATAAACATCTCAGGCATTAAATGAGTGTCCAGATTCCATCTTATAAGTATACCCAAATCGGTATGATCAAACATAGGCTTGAAATCTATATCGCATTCTTTACCAAGATCCTCATCATCAACCTCATATTGTATGGGTTCTTCAGTAAGCATCTTCCAATTATGCTCATCTATAGATGGTACTTCTGTTTTTATCAATGGATCTATACATACAGCAGTGTATGTTTTATCATATATAGAGTCCATTCCTGTAACAAATTTATGCTCTGTTTGCGAATAATATGTATAGCAATATGGTGCAGTCATCTCGCATTCAAGAGTGAAATCTATATTAAAGTTTGATACCAGATGGTCTTGCCTCTCGCCATCATCCATCTGCGGAAGATTCATCTTTAATCTTACCATGCAGTTTGGTATCTTAAGAAAGTACTCCGAATTTCCAGTCGCAGCACGCAATTTATATAAGAATGGGATTACAGAATACTGATTAAGATAAGCTAGCATCTCTGTGGAATCTACGGGAGTTCCATCTTCATTTATTCTTATATTATTATCCCATGCTATCTGTGTGATTATAGATCTAGGCACGTGCGCATCTATAGCTACATTATGCGTTTCAGACCAACCAGCTCTACAGTTCATCTTAATCCATTCCATCATATCTAGAGCCTCAGCTCTGGTATCTAATCTAATCTTAAATGTGAAATTCATTAAGATTGTTTTAAACTGTAATTGCAGATGCAATCCTCTATTATCTCTAATGTCATTAAAGAAAGTACCCTCCATGCGAGCCCTTCTCAACACCATGGGATATGCTGGATTAGAATCTATCCAATCTCTATTGTATTCCATATCTATAACGGGGATAATCGCTAATAGAGGATTTGATTTCTTATAAGCTTCTTGTATCTGCGAGAACTTCCTAAATTCATCAAATGAGTGACCACCTTCTACATAAATAGAATTAAAGAATCTCGGTGGAAACTTAGATAAGAACCAATCTCTAATATATTCTACGCATACAGCATAAGATGAATATTGCGAAGGTAATGTAATACTACTCATTAAATATCTATGTGATAACTTATCATAATAATCTTCCGGTGTTAGAACCCTAAGATTTTTTACGTTCATCGGTTCATACGGCTTCATGATTGGGACCTCCTTATGAATATTTAATGAGATGTCCTGCTATAATAGAATTATAGAATATACGCCGTCATATTCACTAGCACGATGACCCCATGATTTATCATCAGTAGTCAATATATATGGGTCTCCAATACCAAATCCAATTCCGTGATAATTAATATCTACCCTTTCGGCTGGACTTCTAACCACCAACCCATCGCCGAGATTATTTTTATTATTACCAGCACTATCATAGGAATTAGCTCCAGCAACCCATGAATGATCTGAAATACCTCCTTGAATAAAATTACGTTTAGGGTCGCTACCAGATCCAGCAGGGGAACTATAAGCACTTGATCTACTCCACCAATACATCGCCGTACATATTTTCATAACCCGCACCACTTTTAAATGCCCATCTAATACCTTTAGATCCATCTGCATAAGTTACAGCAAAACCCTTATTATCAGATCTATCAGCGCTTCTAACCCACCAATCAATCGCCGTTAATATATTCTGCATATTCTCTATGATAGGAATCATTTATAGAATACAAACAGAAAAAGTTTAAATTATTAGAGAAACTAATATTATTTAACCCAACAGCTGCTCTAAACCACCATCTCATCGCCGTATTTATATACTTGACCGCCAAGAGCAGTATCTGTATTTCCAGCACCATTAGGCCTAACAAATGCAGTTGTAGTAGTATCAGATCCATTATTTTTAGTAATACCAGATAGAGACCACCAAGGTATCGCCGAGTATTATATCCGGATATTGACTAGTTACAGCAGCATATCTGCAACCAGCTGTACCAGCAGTACTAATAGTATCAAAAGAGATTTTATTAATGGAAGGCGCATATACTATATCAGATTTCCCAGACCTTAACCAACATTCCATCGCCGATATAATTTTTATAATCTATAGTATTATAACCAGCAGGGCAAGTATGTATTTCTTGTATACTTGATGCATAGAATCCAATAAATCTATTGGCTTTATCATCTGAATCTGCTTTATTAGAACTTGGAGCACTACTAAACCACCACATATTCATCGCCGAGATTTAATGGATTACCATATCCATCAGTAGCAGCTTCAACAGCAGGATAAACATCTTGATGACCTCTACAAAAAGCATTATATTTTGTAGCATAAGAATCATTTCTATTATAATTAGCAGATCTTAGCCACCAACTCATCACCGTAATTAGTATAATCATAATATTTATTCATATATATTAAGAGCAGTACTATTGGTCTCAATTAATAATCCAACTTGAGTTATTTGCCAGCCACTAGATGCTTGAGTGCCAGATAAATTTTTTGGAATACTTCTTAACCACCAATACATCGCCGAGATCATATCCAGAATAATTAGCAACCATTGCTTGTGAATGATCAAAATTATCTCTATTACAACCAGTATAACCACTATTTCTATAATCCTGACTATCTGCGGCTGGTCGTTTAGAAATACTAGATCTATTCCACCAAAAAATCATCACCGAATCTATTATTACCATTTGGACCATATGACCACCCCTGTTCAACAACGCCATTTCTTAAATATACAACTTGACCTATATCTAATTTGCCAGCAGATCTTGTCCACCATAATTCCATCGCCGAAAGTACTATCACCATCTTTCGTCCAAGAGCCGTACCAAGAATTATCGTATTCATAAGCTTGTATTTGAGCAGCATTACCATTATTACTACAACAAAAATTCCATGGATTATCAATTAATGGATTACTTGTACTGGTGGGCTTAGGACATGATCTCAGCCACCATCTATCCATCGCCGTCATTATATGGAGCATTTGTATTATTCCATTCAAACGAAGCCCATGATGATCTAGCAACCCCATCATTCAATACTTTAGTAAATCCAGTAGTCTTTTCTGTTGCGAAATTATACCCATTAACCCATTGAGACGTGGCTCCTCTTAACCACCATTTCATCGCCATATTAGGACGTTAAGCCGAATTGTGTTAAAGTTCGCATTTTCAATTATATATAATAATAGTAATAATGATACAAATATTAGGTTACTCGAAGTGAGTATTAAAATAGAGCCTAATACCATACTCAAGAAAGGAGGTATCATTATGAAGAAAGATATGGTGGTTCTCGTAACTGAAAAGCAACAGTTGACCAAGGGTGTGGCTCAGGCATTTCTCGAAGAGCTCAGAGAAATAGCGTATGGCCATGTAGGTGATTGGAAGGATGAGCACGGTAATAAGCTCGATCCTGTACCAATTAAGTTCCTACAAGATTCTTGCTACTGGTGCACTAGTGAGAGGGGTGCAATTCCACAAGCTGGTATCGCGGTCGGATACTCTATAGGCAGAACTCAGTCATACAGGATTGAGTATCGCAAGGGTATCTTCAAGAAGGCTAGAGTTTACATAACTTCAGCCACTTCAGAAGGAGCTATATTAACCACAGATCTATCTGTTGGTGAATGGCAAATCCTAATGAAGCATGTCGTTAGCAAAATGAAAAGCGACGACAAATGGTACCTTAATGATCTTAAATGTGCAGCCATAGAAGATCGTAGTACCAAAGTCATTGACACTTATCCCGAATTAGGGATAACCAATATGCTGGATAAATGTAATTATTACGCAGCATAATCAATAAACTAATTAACCAGTTTCGAATATATAGGTTGCAACCAGAAAGCATAAATAGTCCTATGTATTCAATTCAGTTCAGAACAGTTTAATTTGCGGAAGAGAGGACCGCCTGGGTGGAAGTCCCAAATCAGAAAGTTATGTTAAAGTCAGTTAAATCAATGGTAATCGCTGTTATTTTCTCAATGATCCTCAGTGTAGCACCGGCAACTAACAATATGATCCCCGCAACCACGGTTGAAGCAGCTTCAGTTAAGACTGTAACAGTCAAGACAGATAAGCAGCTTAAGAAAGCCCTTCGTAATAAGAAGATAGACGTGATCCGTCTTGAATCCAAGGGTAATGTAACCATCCCTAAGGGTAGTTACGCAAAGAGCCTTATAATTAATAAGGCAACCACAGTTATCAATAAAGGTCAGTTCGTTGACATCGAGCTTAAGAAGGTTAAGAGCTTCAAAGAGCAAGCTGATGATAACGAGGTTAAGATTTCTGGTAACACAAACGTCATTGTCGACAGGAAGTCCGAAGATGACGTCTTCTCATTTGGGAAGAAAAATGTAAAGGTCAACTTTACAGTTAATGGTTCTGTCGAAGGCATCGAGTGTAACCGCAAGGCTACAATCAAACTCAACATTAATCGTTCAGGTTATGTTTATAATATTAGCTTTGATGTTCCTGACGTTGCAATGACAGTAAATAACAACGGCTCTATGGGAAACGTTGATATTTATGAATATGGTCAGTTTATACTCGAAGGCAATGGAGATCATCCTCTGATTAATAACAATGGCGAAGCTGATATTACAGCTCCCGAAGACGTTTATTATGAAGAAGATGAAGAGTCTGAAGGTGCAGATATCGACAATGAAATTATCGAAGACGATGATGATCAAGCAGTTGTTGAATCTAAACCTGAAAACAACAAACCTAACGGTGGTAATTCTGGCAACTCCAGTTCTTCAAACGGCGGATCTTCTAACCATAGCAACAATGGCGGCAGCAATAATGGCGGTGCTTCTAATCATAACAACGGCGGTTCCAATAATGGAAACCACAATGGTCAGAACAAGCCTGAAAGCAAACCCGAGCCCGTAGCAGATCCCGTAGTTGAGCCTGAAGTTGTAACAGGTTCTAATGTAGTTGTTAATCCGACTACAGAAGTTACTACAGGATCAGATGTTGTTGTAGAGCCCGTTCAGGAAGAGAAGCAGAAGGTTTACATCCTTAACATCGACAACACATTCGATGTTTATCAGTACAACTTCGTTGGTCTTCAATTATTAGACGTAACCGAAGGTCAGAAGACTCCGGTAATTGGTACTACTTGGGAAATCAGCAATGACAACTTTACCAAAGTATATGATTATACATATACTGGTATTGGAATGACAGCCAGAGCTATGGAGCTTGGTGAAACAACCATTACAGCAACAGCTCCTGATGGACAGAGCAAGAGTGTAACCCTTAATGTAGTTGAAGCTCCTGAGATCAATTATTATATGCAGGCTCAAGACGGTACTGTATATATGCTTGAGCAGTTTGCAGAATATGCAGATGGCACAATCTTTATGGTACTGCCTCAGCATGAGAAGAATAATGCAGAACTTCTTATGAAGAGAATTACCTCTTTCAAGATCAGCAGAACACGTAACTTCGATGGAGCTAATGAATACAACGTAACATTCGCTGGATTCGATACAGCAGCAGACTGGTCAAATGGATTCTCCGCAAGAGTTCTCTTTGATCAGAACTAATTATTCTTATCTTCCTTTATAATAGGGGTGTCGAAAGACATCCCTATTATTTTTACTCTAATTTCAAATCTCTTTATATTCAATCTATTAATTAAACCTTCTATTATTTTTTGTTTATAATTATTATATTGCCTTATATAAGCAGCAATATAGAATAAAGACCTATATTTTTAATAATGATTAGAGCCATGACAATTAATTAATTCACCATTGGAAACTAAACTAATAGGAGGTTATTTAGATATGTGCATGATACTTAAAAGGGACGGGCGTAAAGTTCCTGTAAATAGACAAAAGATAGTACTTGCCACATTAAAGGCATTTCAAAACACGCCAGATATTACATTCGATAATGATAAAGTAATATCATTAGCAGAATCTATTGCAGATTCTATAGATTTCACTAGAGAGGAGCTTTACGTAGAACAGATCCAGGATCGTGTTATAGATGCACTTAAGAATAACGGATATCCTGAAGTAGCCGAGTCTTATAGCAATTATAGGCGCAAGCGTACAATAAGAAGAGAGCGCGGATCATCTCTTATGAAAGAGATAGGAGAGAAAGTTACAGCTAGCAATGTAGTTAATCAAAATGCTAATGTAGATGAGCATAGCTTTGGTGGTCGTCGTGGAGAAGCAAATTCTTCACTAATGAAATACTATGCTCTTAATAATGTAATGAGTAAGAAAGCAAAATATAATCATATTGATAACCTTGTATACACTCACGATCTTGACTATGTGCCAGTTGGCGCTCATAATTGTTTGTCTGTACCGTTCGATTCTTTATTAAGAAATGGATTCAATACCAGACAGGCAGATGTAAGACCAGCTAATTCTATTAATACGGCTATGCAGCTTGTAGCTGTACTATTCCAGCTTCAATCATTACAGCAGTTCGGCGGTGTAAGTGCTACTCATCTTGATTGGAGTATGATTCCTTATATAAGGAAGAGTCTCATGAAACACTATATAGCTAATTATCTTAAATTCAGCCATGAGTTCATGTATATAGATATTTTATCTATGGTAATGAATACATATGAAGATGAAGCTGGAGTTGTAAGGTGTGAATTTGATGATTGGGTAGATGATCATAAACAGGACTTCTTTAATGATACTGGTTTAACAGCAGAAGACTTCTTTATCGGATCAGAAAAGCTTGATAAGAAATTATATAATCAGGCTCTTTTCGATACAGTAATAGAAACACAGCAGGCTGCTGAAGGTATGTATCATAACCTAAATACACTCCAAAGCAGAAGTGGCAACCAATTACCATTTACTTCAATCAATTATGGTACTTGTACAATCCCTGAAGGAAGATTGATGACTCATGCGTTATTAATGGGATCTATCAAGGGTGTTGGAAAACTTCATAAGACTCCTATATTCCCCTGCGGAATCTTCCAGTGCATGAAGGGCATCAATAGAAAAGAAGGAGAACCTAATTATGATCTATATAGGTTAGCTCTTAAGTCTACAGCTAGGAGATTATATCCTAACTATGTAAACTGTGATGTTCCTATGCAGAAAGATTGGGTTAAATTTGATAGAGATAATAGAAGGAAGATTGTTACTGAACTTTCAGATGAGCGTAAGGCTAATCTTATTAAACAGATTACTGAAGATGAGAGCTTAAAAGATATTCTTCTGCTTGATGTTGTTGATGGAGAGCTTGTTGTTATAGAAGAGGAGCTTCCTATAGAGATAGCTTCTACTATGGGATGCAGAACTGTTAATGGTGCAGACATTAATGCAGTTGACTCTATTAAGAAAAATATAGAGAATATTGCTGATGGTAAAGATCCTTATGATAACGTTATATCAGCAGCTCAGAAGGATGGCAGAGGTAATGTATGTCCTGTGACTATCATTCTTCCTACATTAGCAATGGAAGCAAAGAATTCTAATCCAGATAATGTAATCGATGAATTTATGGATAAGCTTGATTATTATATCCATGACGCTAAAGATCAGCTTATTGAAAGATTTGATCATATCTGCTCTCAGAATCCTGCTTCTGCTAAATTTATGTATGAAAATAATGCAATGTCTGGATATGTTGAATCTGAAGGTGTAAGATCAGCAATGAGGCATGGGACTATTGTTATTGGACAGCTTGGATTAGCAGAATGCTTACAAATCCTTATAGGATGCGATCATACAGATCCAAAGGGAATGGAACTTGCTAAACGTATAGAGCAATTATTTAAAGATAGATGCGCTGAGTTTAAGCAGAGATATAAATTAAACTTCGGGGTATACTACACTCCTGCAGAATCACTTTGTTTTACAGCAATGAATAAGTTTAAAGAAAAATATGGCGAAATTCCTAATGTATCTGATAGAGAATACTTCACTAACTCTATGCATGTTCCGGTATGGAAAGAGATAGATCCATTTACAAAGATTGATATAGAGTCTGAACTTGTTGGATATCATTCGGCCGGAGCGATCACATATATAGAACTGGATACGGCAGCTCAGCATAATATTGATGCTATCGATAAGCTTGTTCAGTATGCTATGGATAAGAATATCCCTTACTTTGCTATTAACGTACCAAATGATACATGTTTAGAATGTGGCCATACTGGATTATTAAATGATACATGTCCTGTATGTGGATCGGATAATATCCAGAGGCTTCGTAGGGTGACGGGGTATATTACTGGAAATTATACAACAGCATTTAATCTCGGAAAACAGGCAGAAGTCAGGGATAGATTTAAACACACTACTTTAATGAACTTAGGAGATTGTTAATGCATATAGGAGAAATCATAAAATTTGATATAGTAAACGGCTTAGGGGTTAGACTATCCGTATTCGTATCTGGTTGTAGAAATCAATGCGATCATTGTTTTAATAAACAAGCATGGGATTTCAACTATGGATATGAGTATACTGAGAAAATGGAAGATTCTATATTGGAAGAATTGCGGTTACCTCAGTACGATGGATTAACTATATTAGGTGGCGAGCCATTTGAGCCTGAGAATCAGCCTCAGGTTAAGCAACTCATAAAGAGAGTTAGAAAAGAACTGCCTGATAAGAATATCTGGGTGTATACTGGATATAATTATGAGGATCTGCAGGTTGGTGGTAAATGCTATATCGATGGAACAACCGATGTTATAATTCATAATATAGATGTATTAGTAGATGGTAAGTTTGAGGTTGATAAGAAAGATCTTACTCTTAAATTCAGAGGATCTTCCAATCAGAGGCTTATCAATATACCAGCATCTATAGAGAATGGTAAAGTTGTGTTACTTTAATATTTAATATAATTCCGGTAGAGAATTAATCTCTACCGGATTATTTCTGGAGGTTAATAAAAATGGATGGAATAAAGTTATTTTTAAAAGCTATCTTAGGAGGTGTATTTATCTCTTTAGGATGTACAGTATTTCTCTTAAATGATAATAAACTTATTGGTTCGGCATTATTCTCCATAGGATTATTGTCCATAATTTATCTTAAGCAATCGTTATATACCGGTGCTATATGCACTAAGTATATTCATGATAATTTCATAGATCTTCTTATTATTCTATTAGGTAATTGCTTTGGGTGTATCTTTACAGCAGAAGGTATTAGTTTCACTAGATTATATGATGCTATATCTGATAAATGTAACAATATAATAGAGATTAAATCTAGTGATAATTGGATTAGTCTATTGATTCTCGGCATGCTATGCGAGTTATGTATATACATAGCAGTCTCTGTAAAAGAATACCAACCTTTATTTGTAATTATAGCAATTACAGTGTTTGTATTCTGTGGATTTGAGCATTGTATAGCAGATGTATTCTATTATTCTGCTTCTACAGAGAGTAATAGTATACTATTCTTAATACCAGTCTGCTTAGGCAATACCATCGCTGGAGTACTTCTCGAGAGGTACACTAAGTTTATTAATGGATGATTGGAGAATAAATGAAATGGAGTTTATCGATACTATAATTAATGAAATGATAAAGGGAAATTTTTCATTTTTAATACTTATAGTTGGTATAGCACAGCTTATTGTAATGATTATAGCAAATTTCGGAAAGAAAGATAAGAAGTAAAATAACACCCTATGGAGAAATCCATAGGGGTAATTTGTATACATTTATATTATACATAACAATATTATAAAGAATAATAATGTGAAAACACTCTGTGTGGTCACAATGTACATTCTTGCCCATATGATGAGAGGTATATGCTTCTCAAACATACTAATAAAGAAATTAAATCCGGGAGGTATTTAATATTATGGAACCACAAACAGTTTCAACCCGAATTTATTGTATCGACTTATTTAATTATGTAAAAGATAGCTTAGAGCTATAGATCATTCCCAGTATTTTATAATACATAAAATGGTTCGTATTAGCCCATAGCTGGCTAATATACTATTTTTCGGCTTAATACATTTAAGTAATATTATTTTATGTTCGGGAGGTAACTAAAAATGTGTAAAGTTAATTCTTTAACTAAGATTGATATGGCTAAGCATATTGTGTATCTACTGGCTATAATTGTTAAAGACAATCCGTATATTACTTGGCGATGTAAGTTTGATTCTGATGGTAAAGAGCTAGAGAATGGTTTCTACATAGGTGTCGAGCTTATGTATAGTGATCCTATAGTATATTTCGTAGAGGACTCCTCATATTGGGATATGTTTAAATGTAGAACATTAAAAGCTGTGCCTGAGGAATTGCTTTATTCTGGATTTGCCAGTACATTAGATAGAATAGAGAAATATGTAAATTACGATTTTCATAAGAAAGCATTCTAATAAAAACACCCCTAGGGAATTCCCTAGGGGTATATATTTTATTAAGCTAATTTAGCGGCATAGAAACCTACACCCTCATCAGTATATTTAGCCTTAAGAAGTGCTTCTTTTTCAACCTTAGCTGTGGTAAACATATGGAAACTCTTTCCAGAAAGCCTATATACAGGAACCTTCTTAGATTTATCGCTATAGAATGCGATACCCTCATCTCTCCAACCAAGCTTCACCAGAATACTCTTCTCATTACCACTCATAGTATAGAAGTGTTCACCAGTGTTAGGATTATATAATCTATATACTGGAGTACCATTCTTATCTGCAGAGATCCAAGCGATACCCTCATAGAACCATCCTAAGTTATATAAGTTATCTCTTTCCGAAGTGCTCCTAGTAAACATATGCTCGCCTGACTTAGTATTATAAAGTCTGTATACGGCATTCTTTACATTATCCTTAATGGGTTCCTTCTTCTTAGGCGGAAGCACAATACTATTATGGAATTCCGAATACCATCTAGCATCATTGGTCCAATACATAGGACAAGGTTTACCATTCACATCATAATGGCGAATAACGTGAGATTTGTCAATCCCATATTCATTCATTTTTGCTCTAACAAGCTCGAGAGCTAAGTTTACCGCTTTAGCACTTGGATAAAGCTTATCATCTCCGCGCTCATCGCATAATTCAATACTAAGGGAATTATTATTAGTACAAACACCAAATAATCTTCCACCACCAGTATTATAGCGACCCCCTCCAACAGACCATGCTACATAATCGTCCGGCACTGATCTCCAAATACCATCTTCACCAACAAAATAATGTGCAGAAACACCGATGTTGTTGTTATGAAAGTATTTTGCGTTATTCTGTGCTAGGTCAGAATAATTACCCGTATAGTGAAGGCATACAAAATTTATATTCTTCACTGATCGTTTGCTGCCATAGTTAGATCTATTGGCAATCAATTCATTAATTTGCATAAGTAACCTCCTTGAAGAAACAAGTCATTAGGATTAGATATTATCCTAATGGGTGAATAAAGTTACTTAAATGTTTTACCACTAGATTGCTATACCATTCATATTGTTTGCAATGAGTGTTTTCATTAGATGCATATGTATTGGAGCCGAATATTTATATATAAAATAGCTATACTAATAAACTAATTCGCCGTAATTACTATCAGCAGGATAATCATATCCACCATTAGAAGAACCAGAATAAATATTACTTGATACTACGCCTACGAATCTTCTAGTACGATCTCCATTATATACAGCACTCCTTAACCACCATTCCATCGCCAAAATATTTATTTCAATTATATATTATATATTAGATTAATAAAAGTATAATTTTATATGGAGGATGAAAAATGAACGTTTTATTGAACACTATCTGCTGGTTATGTGGGCTATTGACTGGTGGGATGATTGTAATGATAGCCCATATATGGTTTCTTAATGGATTGCCATCTATTAAGAAGAATAAGAAAGTTAAAGATTGGAATGATGGTAAGATAGATATAACCAGAATTCCAGAAGATCAGGCTGATCCAGATATAGCAAATTTTAGGTTCAACTTCATGTTTAAGGCTTTCAGTAGAGAAATGGGGGAGCATTGTAGCTTATTAATGAAGATTAGACCACTTGGCTTCTATATATTTAGTTGGTATATATGGGCTATGAGGACTCAATTCACCGCAGGATTCTGTTATGTATTTGCAAAAATCCTAGAGATGTATTATCCTAAAGGGGAAGTATGCTGGATGTGTCCTAAAAGGCATTTTGTTTATGTAAGAGATGATGGTATTGCTTATGATATTTTATCGGCTATAAAGAAGACTGATAAAGTAGAATTCATACCGGAAAGATACATAGAACGTAAGGGAGTCCTTAGATTATATATGCACAATATATATGATAAAGATGAATGGCAAGAATTTAAAGATATGGAGATAGAAGAATTCCAGAAGGCTTATAAGAAATATATTAAATATAATAATCTGGAATTCAATCAAGAAATATACGACAATATCTGTATTGATGAGGAGGATTAAATTATGACTGAAGCAGATAAGAGGGATGCTATAAGAAGTTATATTAAGGATTATGTAGATTGTATAGTATCACCAGAATTAATAGATATAACATGCATTAGATCAAATGAGTGCATGACTAGAAGCGGAGAACATGCTATATCAGTAGTTAAGGCTACATTAGATACTACAGTAGAATGTGAGATTATATTTGAAGAAACAAATAATCTATTCTGTGTAAGTGCTTTGTTACCTTTGGAAGATGAAGAGGATAATGAAGTAGTATGGCAAACAATATATTTTGGAGGTGATCAGTTATAAAAGTTAGAGATTTAAAAATAGACCAGAAAGTATGGGTATACACAGTCAAAGGCGACATTATCGAAGGTCACGTTACATCAAAACAGAACGAGTTTAGAGATAATGCGACTTTCTATGTAGAAACCATGAAAGGTGATGAGCCAGAATATACCTAAATATTCTGAGTTTGATCTTGGGCTGAATGTATTTGAGTCTAAGGATCGGGCTAGAAAGTTCTTTAGCAAACCGCATTCCTATGTATAAATAATAGAGCTCCACAGCGGGCTCTATTATTTTTTATAGAGCCATCTACAATATATTAACAGGAGGTAGTTTAATGAAGGTTATATTTTTAGATGTAGATGGAGTTCTTAATGGATGGAACTGGAAGCTGGAGCTGCTACATAATATATTGAAGCCCATACATCCATTACATGAAAAGTACCGATTGTGGTATATTAAACATGGAGATATCCATGTTTCTAAAGTCAAGCGATTGGCTAAGATATGTGAGCAGAACCATGCAGTATGTGTGATGACTTCAACATGGCGACATGCTTACTTTGATAAAGATTGTGATGTTCCAGATGTAGTCAGATTGCGGAAGCTATTCAAGAAGTATAACATCACTTGCAAGGAATGTACTGAAAACTTGGGCGATAGATCTAATGAGATCCGTAAATGGTTAGATGATCATCCAAATATATGGGATTATATCATATTAGATGATGATAGAATCAAAGACTTCGAGGGTTATCAGGTTTATACCAGAGATATTAAAGATGGTAGATTAATATATGATGGTTTACAAAATAAGCATGTTAAAGAAGCCAAGATAAGATTTGATTGGATGCAAGCATGCCATACTGTATCATATTGCAATGCGTTTAGAATACCAATTCCAAAGAAAATAATAAGAAAGTTTAAAGGTGTTTTATCATGAACAAGACATATAGTTTATTTGGCAATACATTTGCAGTTGCCTTACTAGATTTAAAAAATAGCGAACTCACTAGGATATATGAAGATATAGAAACCTATCAGGAGGCTGAGTTATTATCTCAATATGCTATGCATAATAAAAAGAATGGTGCAGACTTGATAGTTATATTGCCCGGATGGAATGTATATGGTAATATAAAGAAGAAGCGTAATGATGTGCTCATATCTGCAGAGGTATTAGCAGAAAAGTATAAGTCTGATGAGTATTATAAGCTCAAAGACAAAATCAAAGAATGATTGTATATTATATAATCGTATATGAGTGAATTGTCAAAACATATTCATTCAAATACATCTAAATAATCACGATAAGGAGGTTATACAGCAATTAAACAAAAAATAAAGTAAAGGAGTTTTTGTCTATGGATGTAGAAACAAAATCATCTGCATATCAGCGGATGGTGGACAGCGACAAGATTAACATCACGCTAGAGTATCCATTTAACGATAAGTATGAGTATACAACTCGGCTAAATCGTTTTAATATGGATCAAAGACGAGTCCAGAAGATTAAATCTGGTAAAGGGTTTATTATATCCGCCCCGAATGGATTGAAAAAGGATATTAAGAATCAGGACGGTATCTATAGTTCTAGATATGGTTCTAATAGCATATCAGATACAGATTCGTTCAGTGGTTTATATCGTTGTAAATGCGGTAATACAAGAGGTTCAATACATCATGGAGATGTATGTGAATACTGTGGTGAAATGGTAAGATATGTTGGAGATGATATATCTATCACGGGTTATCTTGTTCTAAAAGACAAGTACTGGATAATTCACCCCAATATCTATAAGACTCTTGAAGCCTTTATCGGAGCACAACGATTAAATCGCATAATTGATCCTATCGTAGATGTAGACTCAGATGGTAATATAATCAAGAATGAACCAGTTAAGAAAGATGAACCTTTTAGGGGAATTGGTATTCTTGAACTCATGAATAGATATGATGAGATATTAGATTTCTATCTTGGAAGGTATCCAGCAAAGAAGATCTATTATGATGATCTTAAGAATATGAAATCTATAACATTCACGCATACTATAAGCGTGTTTAGTTCATTACTTCGTCCATCTAGAGTCGATGATTCATCGCTAAAGTATGAGAGTACCAACGAGAATAAAATAAAGTTATATAAAGACATATAACTTAATTAGTTGTTCATTCATAATAGAAATATTATGTCTAAATCTCTACGAATTGCTGGGAGGTGCTAAAGTCTAGATTCCTATATAGGTGGAGAAATCCAGAAACAATATCTAGAATGCTAAATGGTGCAATAAAAGGTCTATATTTATATAGGCTCCTAAATTAGTATTAAAAATGTACAATCAGCATCCAGATCTAATAAGAAACAAAACAATCTATTAGATAAGGTTCAACGACTATCCCTGTCGAGGGAGTAGGGCTTAAGCAAGCTCGAAGTGGAGAGACACCTAAGTCGAAAGATATGGTGATGATATAGTCTATTCATCTAGAGAAATACTAGAGAAGTTCATAAGAGAACTGCATGAGAGTAGCGACTCATGTGAATATAAAGTTCGCGATGCTTAGCAAGCTTGTCTACTCATGTAATAGCGATAAATTAAAGATAGATCAAAGACCAAAAGAGAAATTAAAGTATCTTTATGATATCCAGGATAATATTAATGGTCTCTATGAAGAGATTAAAGAGATCTTAGCCAGAAAGAAAGGCGATATTAGATCCGCATTGGGAAGTCGGTAAACATATATGCCGCAGCATAATAGAAATATTGTGCTGAAAATCTCTTTGAATTGCTGGAAAATGCTAAAGCCTAAGTTCCTATATGGTGGAGAAATCCAGAAACAATACTTAGGATGCTATAATGGTGAAATAAAAGACCTGCGCTAGAGGTTCCTATATAGCGTAACAATGTTTAATCAGCAGCCAAAACTAAAACTACTATCTATACACATATAAAATTAAATGAAAGGAGGTGTAGAATGACAAATAAGAAAAAAGAAATAGATTTTGAAAAAGTCTATGAGAGTTTATATGATGGTCCATATAAAATAATTGAAGATTTGGGAGCTAACGAAAAAAGATACCATATGGTATTAATACGGTTTCTAAATACTGGAAATATTCAAGAAGCAATCTTTTATAGAGCAGAGCGCGGTCAAGTAAAAGATAAAAAGTATCATACTCCAGAAGTAGGAAAAATCTATAGTACTGTTAATTATGGAGATTTAGTAATCTTAGAAAACCTTGGTGGTGATCCAAAAACTAAACATATTATGGTCAAATATAGATTTATACTTACTGGTACTGAAGGTATTACATCATTTTCAACCATACTGAAAGGTAATCTAAAAGATAATTTCCTGCCAACAATATATGGAGTTGGATATATTGGTAATGCTGATGTGAAGCATCATAAACGCGAATATCAGTTATGGGAAGGAATGCTTGATCGATGCTACAATGAGGATAATCGGCAGTATGAAGCTAACTATGGTGGTGCCGGAGTAACAGTATGTAAAAGATGGCATTGTTTTGAATATTTCTTAGAAGATTTACAATTTTTGCCAAATTACAATTTATGGATAAATGATCATAGTTATTCTTTCGATAAAGATTATTTACAACAGGATGTACCTACAAATAAGAAGGTTTATTCTCCAACAACATGCATGTTTGTCACCAAAGCTTTTAATAGCAGACTTAATATATTATATAATAATGATTATATTGGAGTTGCTAAAGCTAGAAATAATTATAAAGTATCATTACAAATTGGTGATAAGAGAATGAATATAGGCACATATCCAACAAAAGAACTTGCTACTAATGCATATAATTATGCAGCGAAATTCTATTTGGATGATTGTGATTTGGTATTAAATAATGTTCAACAAATTCCATATAATGAAGTAGAGCAACAAAGAACTTCTAAAAAAGTAATGTGCAGAATAGTAGAAAGTAAGGTTCAACGACTATTACGTAGGGCTTAAGCAAGCTCGAAGTGGAGAGACACCTAAGTCGAAAGATATGGTGATGATATAGTCTATTCATCTAGAGAAATACTAGAGAAGTTCATAAGAGAACTGCATGAGAGTAGCGACTCATGTGAATATTTAGATAGCTTCTCATCAAGATGCGTCATTATTCAGGATACTAAATTAAGATGCTATCAGGTTAAATTACCATTCCATGCTCTTTGTGAATTGCTGCAACAGGTTATTATTAATATCCTCACAAAGAGTTACAACTTTACATATGCAGACGCTTATAAGAAGTGGTTTAAAGCTCAAATCACAGGAAACGATCAGGTCATTTATGATATAATAGATGGTCTCATAAAGAATTCTGATGAGGGCTTACCAGTATTGATTAACTATTAGTCCCTTCACTATAGAAATATAGTGATTGAATTCCTTTGAATTGCTGGGAAATGCTAAAGTCTAGATTCCTATATGGTGGAGAAATCCAGAAACAATATCTAGAATGCTAAATGGTGCAATAAAAGCCTTATACAGAAGGCCCTACTTAGTATATAATGTATGATCAGCAGCCAAGCCTATAATATAGGAAGGTTCAACGACTATCCCTGAAATGGGATTAGGGCTCAAATGAGTACCGAAGTGAAGGAATACCTAAGTCTTATATAAGATATGGTAGTGATATAGTCTTCTCATCTAGGTAACACCTAGAGAAGTTCATTAGAGAACTGTATTATAATGAGATATAAATAAATATATCAATGTTATAATATGAAATAATAGGAAATAGAAACCCTACGATCGCTCGGGGTGGGGTGCTTAAATGTAATGTTGTAGGAATAAATATGGATTATACTATGAGTTTGTCTCTTATAGTATTACCTTTGCTTGCAGCAGATTTTGATGGAGATTTGTTTATATGGTCTCTTGCTATTTTATATTGCATTATAAAGTGGTTAGATATTTCTTTGAATTGCTGGGACAGGCTAAAGCTTCTATGCCTATATGGAGGAGAAATCCAGAAACAAGTTAGAAGATGCTATACGGTTAAATGAAAGCCTCAATAGAGGTCCTAAGTAGCGTAGTAATGTTTAATCAGCATCCAAGCTCTAAGAAGAATCAAAACAATCTATTAGAGAAGGTTCAACGACTATCCCTTGGCGGACATCATTAAATAAACCGCAATAGGAGTAGGGCTCAAGCGAGCGGGTGAGATTCCCTTAAATCGAAGTGGAGAATATAAAAGATATAGTCTCGTCATCTAGGTAACACCTAGAGAAGTTTATAAGAGAACTGCATGGATTAGCGACCCATGTGAAGACACGACATTAAATATCCTGTTCTTATATAATAAGCAGTTTATAGAGCAGGCTAATAAGGTTATGAATCCAAAATACATGTTCATTAGTAATAATGATGGTAAGATGGATTATAATATGATCATGGGCAGAGATGTCCTGATAAATGCAAATGCTATGAAGGGTATTTGCGAGTATACAGAGGAAGAAATACAGAGAATCTTAGCTTTACAAGCTATGGAAGATTAAGGAGGATGAGAAATGAAACTTACGTTTAGACCTAAGAATGGCATCGATGGCTCAGCATCAGTAAAGAACTTTAAGAATCTACTTAGACCGCTGAGTAATGATGCTAAGGTGACATTCGAAGATGGTACTATGATTATCGATGATCCTACATATGAAGAGCCGGGAGATTACCTTACTCAGCTTACGGGAAATCATGTTCCTTTACCGGAGTGCGATTATGTACAGGAATTTTTAAATAATGATATGTGTCCTACACCAGATGGGTGTGAGGATTGCCCGGCTAATGGTTGCGTTAATCGTACATCACCATATGTTGCTGGTATTGATAATGAGTACTTCGATTATGGCGAACATATGCCTCCGGCAATACCTATGGCTGTGTCTGGAGTACATCCGGCGGAGGCTGATTTCGTCAAGAAGTTTACGGATCAGCAGGTTATCGATGAGGATGGCGTGGATCGTAACAGGGCTGTTCTGGGTATTAATAATGAGGTTGTTATTCACAATCAAAACCGTGAGGATAATCCTGATGATATACCGTATGAACTTAAGGAGATGCTGCCTCAGGTTCGCTATATGAACAATATTATGGCGAATACTATTGCAGATTATGCGTTTGCTACAGCAAAGCAGCTCTTCGAGTACAATACTCAGATGGTTACTAATATGATTACAGAGAGCCGCAAGGCTGGAAGACGTGAGATGTGTCATGTTGTTGATAAGGCTGTTGAATCTGTTACAGAGGACCTCTGCGATGAGATTGATATGACCCGCGATATGATTAAGCAGCAGACACCTAAGAAAAAGAGGAAATAATATATGGCTACTAAAATTATTAAAGAGGGTACTCTTATGAAGGTCCATTGTAATGAATGTGGATGTTTATTCTCATATGAGAAAGAGGATATCAAAAAAAGAGAGTTTAGCGATCCTAGAGATGACATTATTAATGGCTTCAAAGAATGGGTAGTTTGCCCGCAATGTAAAAGTGAAGTAGTATTAACTCAGACAAGATAAGTTTCAGACAGGGTGCTCATTGCAGCACTCTGTCTTTTTAATTGTATATTATATCCACGGAGGTGATTATAATGATACATTCAAGTGTAGAATTAAGTAACAGAAGGGCTAATAGTTCTGATCAATCCTATGGAGTAGATATAGTTGGAGTCGATCCCATAAGGGAAATAGAAGAAACTTCTAAATTAAGACAATACTTCATTGGTGAAATGGTTGGGATTATTAGACCTGACGATGATGAGAAGGCGGACTTTGGTACGGTAAAGTTTGTTGAGAAGGATGATGAGATAGATATGTATTGGTTATATATTGTAGCCAATGATATGAATCTCAATCAGCAGACTGATCCAAAGCTTAAGTCTCCATTCTGGAGAATCATCGAAAACACTAATCCTAATCTTTTTAAAGCAGAACCAAGAGATCTGTAAATGTATAAATAAAATTATAATATCCCGTCTCTATGGCGGGGTATTATTTTTTAGCCTCGACATGTATATAAATTCTATCATAGGGAGGTGCAATTTCATATGGCTAGGAAAGCAAAGCTTATTACAGATAAAGATGATATTAAGGACTTGCTTAATCTAACTGTAGAACAGGCTGGCAAGAAAGAAACTATAGTCAAATATTTTGGAGACTTTGGTAGTGGACCAAAGTATAATCCTTACGACATTCTAGAAGTACCCGCTGGGTCATTTGGGAACGCTAAGAAAAATAAAAATGCGTTTAAAACGACCATCGGACTATGGATATACAACAAATCCTTTATAGAACCCATATCAGACGTTTTAGGATATATTAATCATACTGTAGATGCTGGAGAGATAAGCAAGATAAATAAGATATTATCTCATGCTCTATTAGAAGATAAGATTTCCCTTCAGCAGTTTAAAGATTATAATATTCAATCTCAAGTTCTTCTTGGTTCATCCAGCCACATATGCGGATCTCATACAGATAAGATTTTCGATATGTACCCGGCTATTACTAAGAAAAAGAAGGAGCTCTACAAGAAGTATAAAGAGCATTTAGATAATAATGAACTTCTTTATATTAAGAAATTTGAGGACGAGTTAATAGACTGGGCTAAAGAAGAGCTTAAAGATGATGAGTTCTCAGATCTCTTTAATTCAGGAGCAAGATCATCCTGGGGAAATAACTTTAAGAATATGTATCTTACACGGGGTGCTGTTAAATTATCTGATGAATCATATGTATTCGTTATGGAATCATATATGGATGGATTAGATAAAGAACATGCTGCGGCTGTAAATGATGCTGCTGTTGGTGGTCCTTACTCTCGTGCTGTAAATACTGCTGAAGGTGGTTACAAAGAGAAAGCTGTCACTAATGCATGTGGATTCTTGAAGGTTGGCTCTCCAGGATCTGACTGTGGTACTAAAGATACTATTAAAGTAGAACTTACCAATAAAAATATAGATGATTGGAT
>Ga0326511_10000881_pt1 | contig 25960 bp, 26 predicted proteins | sample 0_2496_0518_D_FD_203701 | JGI IMG/M metagenome (GOLD analysis project Ga0326511, IMG submission 203701) | Bovine rumen microbial communities from UC Davis, California, United States - 0_2496_0518 | ecosystem: Host-associated > Mammals > Digestive system > Stomach > Rumen | place: USA...
AATACTTGGCAAACATAACGATGCCCACGAAGACAAACGCTCCGAGGAGGAACCAGAATACTCGCCGACGTATGGCTGCATTGCGGTCGGCACGTTCCTGTTCCCTGCTGACAGGTTCCTCACGGACAGGTTCCTCACGGACAGATTCCTCACGGACTGGTTCCCCGCTGAATGATTTCTCTTTAACTTTACAGCTACCGGCACCCGGTATTTCCGGCACGTAATCGGGCAACGGCGGACAATACAAACCTGTATACTGACTTACTTCATGCTCCCGAGTCTTTTCTTCCTGCTCATATATTTCGAGCCACTTAGGTTTGCTGACAGGCTTAAGAACGTCAATGTCTGTGATTTTCCCCTGACGGCGCAAACGTTCCTTCTCAATGGTTTTTCTCTCCCATTCCGGAACTATCTTATTCTGTTTCAGGAAAAGTCTAACCGGGGTGGACGGATCCGATGTCCAAGGGAGCGTAACGGCACACATGGCGAAGCGTTTGAGACTCTCGACATACTCTTTGAACAGAGGCTGCCAGACGTCAGGCTGCAAATGCGAGGCAGCCAGGAGGCTGGCCAGCACGTGATTGTCGAAAAGCCCTCCGTTGTGGAGGATATGCATTTCGTTGACCTTCTCGATAAGCATATCGCGGGTCATCTCCAGCCGTTCGGCCCATTTCCCCTGGGAGAGATATGCTCCGGCAACCACCGGCAGCAGTTGGTCAATGGCCTGAACCACCTCCTCCCAGTTATAGCGAGGCCTGGGATAAGGCGGGTAATATGTAAAGTCATCCGTTGAAGTGACAACCTGGTAGCGGCCGGTTTCCGGATTTACACCAATGCTGTAATGGGTCTCGTAAAATATCGTCTCCCATTCCACCTTCGGCCCCGGGTCTTCTTCTTCCTCATCATCGTCATCGTAGCCAATCCACTGGTCGTTATAGGTCTCTTTATATTCTTTTGGAACGGGTTTATATGGAATCCGTTTCCCGTCGACCGTGATATAACTGAAACTCTCATTTCGGGATTCTATCATGATGACCTCCAGCTTAAGGGTGTTGGAGTCATAAGTCTGCGTGTAGTCGGCCGAAGGGAAAACCAGATTACCCTTCTTGATATGATCACGCAACTGCTCCCATTCTTCCTGGAGGGAATCCTCCGGAAGTTGTTTGAATCTGTGCCAAAGCGCGGTCTTGACCATGTAATAGACAGGTCGGTTGATATCCTTCAGGGGAATGGGATAGAGACTGTAGTTCATAGTGGTGGGGAATTAACAGCAATTAATGAGATAGAGTAGGGCCCAGTGACGCTCTTGGACAAGGGTGTCCGTAAGGTCTTTAACCGACTCGAAAAAGGGAGTATCGTACCATGAACCTATACCGCTTCCGGTCTGACTGAGATTGATGGCACTGGCCAGATCTCCGTTTCGCGCCTTCTGGGCTGCCTGGAGGAAATTCACACCCCATGAACCTCCGGCAGATTTGGATAATTCGGTAAGCACCTCTGCCAATCGTTCGCTGTTGTCAAAAAGCTCAGGTTTCTGATAGCGTTTATCCAGCATTTCCTTTTCTACAAGAGAAAGAGCATATTGGTCGTCAATCGCAAAAACAAAATATCGTATACTCTTATCTTTGTACCAACAGATGACCCCCTGACGGTCTTCCTGCTGCAAAGGCCCGCTGGTCCACTGATCGTAGTAGTAATAAATATCGCAAAGACCGCGCTTCTTCTGCTGTTCATACCACTTCCGGCTTTTCTCGTCGGGATAGACCTGCCCCTTCAATGCCAAACGGGTTGCCCGGGTGATGGCACGAAGCCAGTCTGTTCCCTCGAAGGAAGCTTTTGCTTTCCTGTAAGAAGGGTCTGTCAACTGCGAAGCCCTGTAAGAAGCATTACTACGCTCTACACCTTCCGCTCCCGACAGGCGGCAGGAGAAAGTGTCATACTGGGCCGGGTCGTCGTTGATGGCGTACCAGGGATTCAATATATTATCGTCACGCATATCGAAATGGGTTTCAAGTCAAACAGGGTTTATTGATTGTTTTTGCGGTACAAATATACGAACTATTTCGGAATATCCCAAGAAAAAAACAAAAAAGTTTACATTTTCACTTCAATACAGGTGAATTTGTAAACTTTTGACCATAAAACAGAACCGAAAGGAAGTTACCAGGGCATGCAGGGCCGTACGTGTTCATCGTCATACGGAACGGCAGCAGAGAGTGGCCGGCGGTTGGTGAGACCTTTTTCGGTGCCGTAATAAAGAATGAAGGGATGAGCCCATTGCCGGGTGAAGGCTATGGCTGCGTCCAGGAGTTTTCTGTTTCCGTGACAAAGCAGAAGGGCGCGATCCACATCGTGGTTGTCAAGAAAAAGCCACAGGTCGAAATCGGAAGGATAGTTCTGGAAATGACGACGGATGCGCTGAAGTAATTTCGGGTCGGCAAAACAATCTTCGGGTGATGCATACGTTTGTACATCCGCGCGTCGCAGGACATCATAAAGGATGCCGTAATACCGGTAGTCGAGGACACCGTCGAGAACACCTATATACTCCATCTGGCGAGCTTCCTGAAGACCGTAACTTTTGGCACGCTGACGGAAGACCGAACGAGTTGTATCGTGTAAGACAAAATCCTCTGCCCCCACCACTTCGCCTATGATTTTCACCGCCGGAAACTGTTGATGCACCGCAGCACGCAGTCTCATCAGAAAGCCGTAACTGGGTCCGGTGGCGTGGTCGATGCGAAGGGCATCGAAACCCCACTCACAGAAATGCAGTGCAAGACCAATCATGAATTCGGAAGCTTCTGGAACATCAAGGTCGAAACAGGGCATTTCGCTATAACCGAAATAACCTATCATCTTTCCCCGTGCGTCGTGTTTGAACCAGGCGGGATGACTGGTTACCAAAGGGTTGGAGATGTGACAATGATTGGGCACAAAATCTGCCACAATTTTCATGCTGCGAGCATGCACTTCATGAATGAGATGAAGCAGATCGTCTTCTGTTCCGAAATGCGGTTCCACCTCGCAACGGTCCGTTGTCCAATGGTAGCCGTGATAGGCAACCGTACGGAGAAAAGGTGAGAGAAGAATGGCATCTGCACCGAGACCCTGAATATAGTCGAGATGGTCGATTACACCCCGTAACGTTCCGCCCTTAAAGCCCCTCCCCTTTTTGGTGCGGTCGCCCGTAAAGCGGTCGATGAGGAGATGATAAATCATCATTTTTTGTCAGAGGTTTCACGTGGAACATTATCGAAATAATCACGAATGAGTTTGGCTTTGGCGGGACCGACAACTCCGGACAAAGCAGCAAGAGGCGCTTCTTTAACCCGCTTGAGACTATGAAACTCGCGTAGGAGTGCCTGCTGTGTTTTAGGGCCAATTCCGGGTATCTCTTCGAACTCAGAACGCAGCTGAGATTTGGCACGTTTCTGACGATGGAAAGTAATGGCGAAACGATGGACTTCATCCTGTATTCTTTCGAGCAGGTGGAAGAGCGAAGACCCTTGTTTGACATCCACAGCCCGAGGCGGTTCTCCAAAAAGCATCTGCCTTGTTCGATGGTGTTCGTTCTTGACGAGTCCTCCGACAGGAATGTCGAGTTTGGCACTGATTTCGTTCAACCTTTCCTGGGTAATTTCTCCTTGTAACTGCATCATCAGAAATTGGCGACGCAGGTCGGAAAGTGCCTCCTCTATGACATGCATCTGGCCGATACCACCATCTGCGAGTATCAGGTCGGGAAGGCTTCCCTCCTCTTCCACCACACGTTTGTAGCGACGCATGACAACCTCATGCATCGAAGCATAATCGTCTGCTCCTACAACAGTTCGAATATTGAATTTTCGATACTGGCTTTTATCCGGTTTCCCGTTACAGAAAACCACACAAGCTGCAACAGCATCTGAACCGGAGATATTGGAGTTGTCGAAGCTCTCGATACGGAGTGGGAGTTTGGGTAAGCCTAACTGTTTCTGTATCTCGGTAAGCAGCCGGGTAGTCCTTTGTTCGGGATTTAGTTTTTCGGCCTGTTTTAGCTGGTCAATGCGATACTGTCGGAGGTTCTTTTCAGCGAACTCCAGAAGCCGTCGTTTATCACCTCGCTGCGGTATTGTCAACGTTACTCCTTCCGGAGTCAATGAAGGTTCAAAAGGCACCAGAATTTCTACAGCCTGACTCTCAAAACGTTCTCGCATCTCAGTGATACCTATAGCAAGTACATCGGCTTTATCCTCGTCAATCTGTTTCTTATATTCAATAGTATAACTGGAAACGACGGCGCCATGAACCAAATGAAAAAAAGTTACAAATGCTGTCTGATCCTCCTCTTCGTAGGCGAACACATCGACATTGTGAATTGATGGCGGAACGATATTAGCCTTGGCACGATAGCCCTCAATCAGTTCAATTCTGCGTTTGATATCGGCAGCTTCCTCGAACTTCATCTCCCCTGCTTTGGCCATCATTTCCTGACGGAGCAGCGACAACAGTTCCTGGGTATGACCCTTGAGAATCTGTTTCACCTGGTCGATATATTCATTATATGTTTCATGTGAAACTTTCGAAATACAGGGTGCATCGCACTTTCCTATATGGTATTTGAGACAGGCTTTATATCCCTTTGCTTCAATCATCTGGGGTTTAAGATTGAGACTGCATGTACGCAGTTTGAAGGTCTTTTCGAAGAATTCTATCAGCACCTTTCCTACACCGACATTTGTATATGGGCCAAAATATTGGGAACCGTCTTTGATAAGACTACGTGTAAGGAACACGCGTGGGAAATCTTCATTCCGGACACAAATCCATGGATATGTTTTACCATCCTTGAGGAGCACGTTGAACTTAGGTTGATGCTCCTTTATCATCCGGTTTTCAAGATTCAATGCATCAATTTCCGTATTTACAACCACGTACTTCAAATCGTAAATCTGACGAACAAGACGGGCAGTACGCGGTGATTCATGTTCCTTGGTGAAATAGGAATTGACACGACGCTTCAGGTTTTTGGCCTTACCTACATAGATAATTGTGCCCTCCTTGTCGTAGTAGCGATAGACGCCGGGCAAGTCGGGCATATTATCGACAATCTCTTTGAGATAATCGAAGCGGGGATTGAGTTTAGCCTGTACCAAAATCAATAAACGATCAGTGAATCAACTTGGACATCGTCAGGGAAAACAGAACGTCCGTTGAGGGCTGAAAGTTCAATTATGAAGTTTACATAAATCTTCTTGACTCCGAGTTTTTTAACCAGGTCGTAAGCGGCCTTCATGGTACCTCCGGTAGCGAGAAGATCATCGTGGATGAGGACAACATCGTCAGGTGTGAGGGCATCCTTATGAATCTCAATAGAGTCAAATCCGTACTCCTTTTCGTACTTCTGTGAATAGGTTTCAGCAGGCAATTTACCAGGCTTACGCAAAGTTACAAAACCGGCACCTATATTGTTTGCCACAACTGGACCCATAATGAAACCACGGCTTTCAATACCAAGTACCTTAGTGATACCCTTGTCCTTATACATCTCGGACATACCGACGGAAAGTTCGTGAAGACACTCAGGATTTTTGAAGAGCGTAGTTACGTCACGGAAGAGGATACCCGGTTTTGGGAAATCCTTAATTGAGCGAATGTTCGCTTTGATGAGATCAATGTTCATATAAAAAAGTTGATTATTGTGAAGTTTATTATTTAATAAGGAGAAGTAAATACATCAACGCCCCAGTAATACCAAGAGAATGTTTATATCGGCAGGTGAAACGCCTGGAATACGTGAAGCCTGGGCAATATTGACAGGTCTGATGCGAGATAGTTTTTGACGGGCCTCTATGGTGAGTTGAGATAACATATTGTAGTCGATATCTTTCGGAAGTTTTACTTTCTCAAGACGAGATATCTTGTCGGCAATAATTCGCTCGCGTTCGATATAACCTGCATATTTAATTCGGATTTCAGTTGCTTCGATGATTTCTTCCCTACGGTTTGAAATGGATTCCAAAGCATCGTTCAATTCAGGAATAAAATCCTTCAGAATTTGAAATGAAAGTTCAGGTCTCTCAAGGAGACTGATGAGTTTGCAGCCTTCTTTGAGCGTAGATGATCCAATCTGTGAAAGAGAATCATTGAAAGAAAGTTTCACGTGAAACGAACGACAAAATTCTAACAGCTTTTCGATGCTTTCTTTTTTAGAAATCATGAGGTCGTATCTGTATTGGTCAGCAAGACCAATTGCATAACCCTTTGGCGTGAGTCGCATATCTGCATCATCCTGTCGAAGCAAGATGCGATATTCAGCACGCGAAGTAAACATTCTGTAAGGTTCGTCAACTCCCTTTGTGACCAGGTCGTCAATCAATACACCAATATACGCTTCGTCGCGTCCTAAAGTGAAAGGATCTTCTCCCCTCACCCGTATTGCAGCATTTATTCCGGCTACCAATCCCTGACCTGCTGCTTCCTCATAACCGGTAGTTCCGTTGACTTGTCCGGCGAGGAAAAGATTTTCTATCACTTTGGATTCCAGGGAATGAGTCAACTGAGTCGGATCGAAAAAATCATATTCGATGGCATAACCCGGACGATATATTTCCGCATGTTCCAATGCTGGTATTTTTCTCAGTGCCTCATACTGGATTTCTATTGGAAGTGAAGAAGAGAATCCATTGAGATAATATTCCTGAGTATCGTTTCCTTCCGGTTCGAGAAAAAGCAGATGATGATCCTTATCAGGAAAAGTGACAAGTTTAGTCTCGATGGACGGACAGTAACGCGGACCTATGCTTTGAATCTGACCATTGTAAAGTGGTGAATCCGGTAAACCGCGACGCAGTACTTCATGAACTGCCTCGTTGGTCTGAATGGTCCAACAGGACATCTGCGGAAGATCGTGATGCGCCTCATAATCGAGAAACGAAAATTTATGGAAATCGGTTTCACCATTTTGACATTCTGCTTTGCTAAAGTCGATGGTACGCCCGTCAATTCGCACAGGTGTTCCGGTTTTCATCCGAGCCGTCCGTATTCCCATTTTCTTCAACTGATCGGAAATACCGTAACTGGCAGGTTCGGAAATACGTCCGCCTTGAATCATGGTACGTCCGATGTGCATCAGTCCGTTGAGAAATGTGCCGGCTGTAAGCACCACCGTTTTGGCTTCGAATTCCACACCCAGCTGTGTTTTGACACCTGTGATTTTTGGAAGCTCCTCCCCTCCCCCATTTGCGAAAATAAACGAATTGGCAGTATCCTGCCATATGGAGAGATTGGGAGTATTCTCGAGTATTTTACGCCATGCCCAAATAAACCTTCCGCGATCGGCCTGCGAACGTGGCGACCACATGGCGGGACCTTTCGAACGATTGAGCATACGGAACTGGATGGAAGTATGGTCAGTGACCTCACCCATCTTGCCGCCAAGGGCATCGATCTCACGTACAATCTGACCTTTCGCTATACCGCCCACGGCCGGATTGCATGACATCTGTCCTATTTTGTTCATGTCCATTGTGATGAGACAGGTTTTGGCTCCCATCCTAGCAGCAGCATGAGCAGCTTCACAACCGGCATGTCCACCGCCAATCACAACTACATCGTATCGAAATTTCATTCTACTGACAATTGTATTTATTCAGGAATGGAAAATAAAGAAAGAGCTTTGTCTTCAGCATTCTCCATCACCTCGCGTTCACCAGGTCCCTTATCATTGATACCGCAGAGATGAAGCACACCGTGGATGATGACACGATGAAGTTCTGTGAGATAAGGCTGGGAAAATTTCTTGGCGTTGGTTTTAACAGTATCTAGCGAAATAAAAATATCACCCGATATTTTTTTCTTCTCCGAATAATCGAAAGTAATCACATCCGTGTAATAGTCATGCTGAAGATACTGCTGATTGACCTCCAGGATTTTGGCGTCATCGCAAAAAACATAAGCTATTTCACCGACACGCTTACCATAACTGTCGGCCACTTCTTTGATCCAGGCGCGAATAGGCGTTTTCTGGATATCGGGCATTTCAACGTTCTCTGTTAAAAATGTTATCATTACTCTTATATAAAATCTAAAAATAAAAGAGGTGTTCTGAAAAAGACACACTTTGGAGTGCAAAGTTACTATAAATTTATGAGATAAAGGGTATGAAAGTGAAAATATTTGAGTATTCAGGTAAGAAAGAGGATTGATTTGTAACATGGACAGTAATTTTTCGACACAAAATTTGGTGATTAAAAAATAATTATTTATCTTTGCAGCCTAAAATAATTCTTATTTTAACATGTAAAATAGGAATCATTTCAACAAAGATGTTTAATAAATGGTGAATAAATTATGAACAACGCTGTTGAAAACTATTGAAAACTTTTAGCCTTTAAATTTGGAAGTTATCAAAGGGCTCCCTTATAACGGGAAATCTGAAATAAGCAAATTTTTTAATCTCAAGTTTTCAAAAACTTTTGAACTGTTTTATCCATATAATTAAGATGATAAAATAATTCACAACAGAGAAAATAACGGCATAGTGGATAAGTGTATAAACAAGAAAAAAGCATAGAAAACAGAATCTTCAGTAAATTGAAGAAAAGACTCAGCCTCTGTGTTCCATTGAAAGAAAAGTGGATAAAATGTTCATAAAAAATGATAACTCTCCAAGGCTTCAGTTATTCACTTATGCACTCCCCTATCATCATCAGTATTTAGGGGTTTTGAAGTTAAAATTTTTTTTAAAATAAAGCATATAAATAATAATGTGTTTATGGATAAGTCAAAACTTATAAAAGAAATCGAGCGACTCCGCAAGGAAAAGAACGCAGTGATTCTGGCCCATTATTACACGTTGGGTGAAATACAGGATATCGCCGACTTTGTGGGTGACAGTCTGGCGCTGGCCCAGAAAGCGGCACAGACAGAAGCCGACATCATCGTGATGTGCGGTGTTCATTTTATGGGAGAGACCTGCAAGATTCTGTGTCCTGAAAAGAAAGTGCTTGTGCCTGATTTGGAAGCAGGATGTTCTTTGGCCGACTCCTGCCCTGCAGAAGCCTTTGGAGAATTTGTGAAAGCACATCCCGGCTATACGGTACTTTCATATGTCAATACAACGGCAGCTGTTAAGTATTATACGGATATCGTAGTGACGTCAGGAAATGCACGCAAAGTGGTGGATTCTCTGCCTGAGGATGAAAAGATCATCTTCGGACCAGACCGTAACCTGGGTGCATATCTCAACGAGGTGACAGGCAGAAACATGCTTCTTTGGGACGGAGCGTGCGATGTGCATGAAAGATTCTCGCCGGAAGCCATTCTTGCATTGAAAAAAGAACATCCGAATGCCAAAGTACTTGTACATCCCGAATGTAAACGTACAGTTGCGCTGCTGGCCGACAAGATAGGTTCGACGGCAGCTCTGCTGAAATATGCAGCAACAGAAAGCAATGCCACAGAATTCATTGTAGCCACCGAATCGGGTATTCTGCATGAGATGCAGCGTCAGGCTCCTCAGAAAACATTCATACCTGTTCCACCTGAAGTTTCGGAAGGACAGATAGGATGTCATTGTAATGAATGTGCCTACATGCGTCTCAATACCCTGGAGAAACTGTATGGCTGTCTGAAAGATGAAAAACCTGAGATACAGGTAGATCCTGCCATTATAGACAGGGCCCGTTTGCCCATCGACCGAATGCTAGAACTTTCTAAATGAAGAATATAGAAATCATGGCACCCGTGGGGTGTCGCGAATCTCTGGCAGCCGCTATACAAGCCGGAGCCGGCAGTGTGTATTTCGGCATTCAGGGACTGAATATGCGTTCAGGATCGGCCAATAACTTCCAAAAAGAAGAACTGCCCGAGATAGTGGCTTTGTGTGAAGAACATCATATGAAGTCCTATCTGACGGTCAACACCATCATGTATGACAGTGATCTGGAAAAGATGCGTGCCATCATCGATGCTGCTGCCGAAGCCGGAATATCAGCCATTATTGCCAGTGATGTTGCAGCAATGGTTTATGCACGACAACGTGGTGTAGAAGTTCACTTATCCACACAATTGAATATATCGAACGTTGAAGCCTTGAAATTCTATGCCCAGTTTGCAGACGTAGCCGTACTGGCCCGTGAACTGAATATGGATCAGGTGAAGCATATCCACGAGGAAATAGAAAGTCAGCACATCTGCGGTCCCAATGGAAAACCGGTCAGAATAGAGATGTTTGCCCATGGAGCATTATGTATGGCGGTTTCAGGCAAATGTTATCTGAGTCTGCATGAATATGGAAAATCGGCCAACAGGGGAGCTTGTGCACAAGTATGCCGTCACGGATATACCGTGCATGACAACACCCACGATATTGATTTGGATATAGATAACCAGTATATCATGTCGCCTAAGGATCTCAAGACCATTCACTTCCTGAACAAGATGATTGATGCCGGAGTGGAGGTATTCAAAATAGAAGGCAGAGCACGCGGTCCGGAATACGTAAAGACGGTTGTTTCGTGTTATCGTGAAGCAGCTGATGCCATTATTAAAGGGACCTATACTGACGAAAAAATAAAGGATTGGGACGAGCGTCTGTCCCGTGTGTTCAACCGGGGTTTCTGGAACGGTTATTATTTGGGACAGAAACTGGGAGAATGGAGTTCGCATTACGGCTCGCTGGCCAAAGAGCATAAAGAGTATGCAGCCAAGGTGATGGGATGGTATTCGAGAATAGGCATCGGAGATATGCGATGTGATGCAATGGAACTGCATAAAGGTGACCGTATCATGATTATCGGACCTACAACCGGCGTGATAGAAATAACCCTTGATCAGATACAGGTTGACTATAAAAACGTGGATACGGTACACCAGGGAGAAAGGTTCTCCATTCCTGTTCCGCACAAGGTCAGACCCTCAGATAAAATATATAAAATTATCCCTAATTGTCAGTAAATATTATATATAAAAAGAAACATTTTTAATATTTTCAATTTTGTTTCAAATTTTGTTACATTATTAAAAATAAAGAACCAAGAGCAGCTTTTTTAAAGCTGCTCTTTTTCAACAACAGTATTATACAATAATTTTCGCTTTGCTGCGCATTAATACAGATGTACAAACGGAAGCTGTTATCTCTATATGCAGGACAGCCGTACTGATATTGCAGTGCAAAAAAAATGATTTTATTTCAATTGTTCACATTAAAGTGTGGAAAATTAAAAAATAATTGCTCCAAAAATATGTTGAAAAACACAGAAAAACAAATTTTTATGCTAAATTTTGAAAAAATAGCCGACAAAGTTTGTTATTTACAAAATAAAATATTATCTTTGCAAGCAGTTTGGACTATTATAAGCAGTTTTGACTATTATAAGTCGCCAGGCAGTTTCGTATTAACTTGATAACTTTTTAACTAAATTATATTATGTCAGAAAAGAAAGGACATATTTCACAGGTCATAGGTCCCGTAGTGGACGTTGTCTTCACCTATGACGCTAAAGAAGGCAAAGTAGAGCTTCCCTCAATCAATGAGGCACTCACTGTGACCCGTCCCGACGGCAAACTCCTTATCATTGAAGTTCAACAGCACATCGGAGAGAATTCTGTACGCTGTGTGGCCATGGACTCCACCGACGGTTTGCGTCGCGGACTGGAAGTTACAGTCACTGGTCAGCCTATTACGATGCCTACGGGTGATCAGGTCAAGGGACGTTTGCTTAATGTTGTAGGCGAAACAGTGGATGGCATGAAGCCCCTTGAGAAGACCAAACAGCTTCCCATTCACAGAGAGCCGCCCAAGTTTGAAGATCTCACCACTTCGCAAGAGGTGCTTTACACAGGTATCAAGGTCATAGACCTTCTGGAACCTTATCTCAAAGGTGGTAAAATCGGTTTGTTTGGCGGTGCCGGTGTAGGTAAGACCGTGCTTATCATGGAACTTATTAACAACATTGCCAAGAAACACAACGGTTTCTCCGTATTTACTGGCGTGGGCGAGCGTACGCGTGAGGGTAACGACCTGCTCCGCGAGATGATTGAGTCGGGAGTAATCCGCTACGGTGAAGAATTCAAGAAGAGTCTTGAGGAAGGTAAATGGGATCTTTCCAAGATTGATTATGAAGAGGTTGCCAAATCGCAGGCTACGCTGGTCTACGGACAGATGTCCGAACCGCCTGGAGCCCGTGCTTCGGTTGCTCTCTCAGGACTGACCATAGCCGAATCGTTCCGCGACAGCGATGAGGTAGGAACATCAAAGGATATTCTGCTCTTTATAGACAACATTTTCCGTTTCACACAGGCAGGTTCTGAGGTTTCGGCCCTTTTGGGACGTATGCCTTCAGCCGTGGGTTATCAGCCTACGCTGGCAACGGACATGGGTCGTATGCAGGAACGTATCACTTCTACCAAAAAGGGTTCCATTACATCTGTACAGGCAGTCTATGTGCCTGCCGACGACTTGACCGACCCCGCCCCTGCCACCACGTTCTCTCACCTTGATGCCACTACGGTGCTTTCGCGTAAGATTACCGAACTCGGTATCTATCCTGCCGTTGACCCGTTGGATTCTACCTCACGCATTCTGGATCCCAACATCATCGGCAAGGAGCATTATGAATGTGCGCAGCGCGTGAAGCAGATTCTGCAGCGCAACAAGGAACTTCAGGATATCATAGCCATCCTTGGTATGGACGAGCTCTCGGATGAGGATAAGCAGACCGTTAACCGTGCCCGTCGTGTACAACGTTTCCTCTCACAGCCTTTCACGGTGGCCGAACAGTTCACCGGTGTCAAGGGTGTGATGGTCAATATCGAAGATACCATCAAGGGCTTCAATATGATTCTGGACGGCGAAGTGGACGATCTCCCCGAACAGGCCTTCCTCAATGTAGGAACCATCGAAGAGGCCATCGAGAAAGGTAAGAAACTCCTGGCTCAGGCTCAAGGCAAGTAATATATACGTTATGAAACTGACCGTTTACAGTCCGGAAAAAGCCGTTTTTGACGGTGATGTGGAACTTGTGGAGCTGCCCGGTGCAAAAGGGCGTTTCGTGGTGCTTCAGGATCACGACTCCATTATTTCAACTTTGGTCAAAGGCAATATCCGGTACAAACAGAATGGCGAGGAAAAGCTTCTGCCCATTCAGTCCGGTTACGTGGAGGTCAATCACAACGTTATTTCGGCCTGCGTTCACCTTTAAGACCCAACCGGAAGAAATTGACTGAAGATGCCGCAGAAGGAAAACTCCGCTGTCGGAAAAGGCGCAGCCAACCGTTTTGTGTGGTCCTGGCTTCTGACCGTTGTAATCTATTGGGCGGCAGCCCAGTGGCTGTGGTTCGGCAACCATCCGGCAGGACGTTGGCATTCGGGTCTTCTGATGACCTTCACGGTCTATGAGTTTCTGTTTGTTCTCCTTTGGGAATACATGCGCACGCACAATCCCGAACAGAACGTATGGGTGATTCTGGGAAGCAAAGTTGTAAAACTGCTGATGGCCATTGTGCTCATCATTGCCGTACGTTTTGCAGCGCCTCAGGTTCCGCTCATGACCTTTTCGATTGACTTGCTGGGTATCTACTTTACAAGTCTTGTCTTTGAGATATTTTTCTTTGCTAAATTAAATAAATAGTATATGACGCGTTTGAAAATGACGCTCTTTGCGATAGCAGCAATGCTTTGTTTACTGTTTTCCTCGTCTCTTTCGGCTCAGGAAGCAGAAAACGTTGAGGCTGTTGCTGCCGAGCAGGAAGGACCGGATATTTCCGGTATGATTTTCGGACACATTCTTGATTCGTACGAGTGGCATTTCACCGACATCGGCGACACCAAGATTGTGCTCTATCTGCCCTGTATCGTCAAGAGTGAGACCACGGGCTGGCATGTCTTCTCGTCGTCGCATCTCTATCATCCCGAGGGAGCCGTCTATGAAGGTTTCCAGATAGCTGAAAGCGGAAGCAATGAAGGCAAAATCATCGAAGTGGCCACCGGCGAAAGGCCTTTGGATATTTCGATTACCAAAAATGCGCTGGCTCTGCTCATCAACAGTCTGATTCTGATTTGTATCTTCCTCTATTGTGCCCGCTGGTACAAGGGAAAGACAGCGCAGGATGCAGCGCCCAAGGGATTTGTGGGAGCCATCGAGTCGATGGTAGGTTGGGTTTATGACGACATCATCGTTGCCAATATTCCCCAAAATGCCAACAGGTATGCCCCCTATCTGCTGACGGCTTTCTTCTTCATTTTCCTAAACAACCTGATCGGTCTCATCCCGGGTTCGGCCAATATCACGGGCAATATCGCCATCACTTTCTTCCTGGCGACCTGCACGTTCCTGATGATCAACCTGTTTGGCAACAAGCACTATTGGCTCGACATCTTCAACCCGCATGTTCCGTGGTGGCTCAAACCGATTATGATTCCCATTGAGATACTGGGAATGTTCACCAAACCCGTCGCTCTCATGATCCGTCTCTTTGCCAACATCATGGCGGGACATACGGCCATGTTGGCACTCTTCTCAATGATTTTCATCACCGCATCAATGGGAGCGATTCTGAACGGTTCGATGACGGTATTGGCTGTGCTATTCACCATCTTCATGAATGCACTCGAGTTGCTGGTTGCCTTCATCCAGGCATACGTCTTCACAATGCTCTCAGCCATCTTTATAGGACTCTCGCAGCCTGTGGTTCATGAGAGTGAAGCTTAATCGGATCATTCAGAAATCAGAAATCAGAATACTCAGAATACTCAGATTATTCAGATAATAAAACAATATTAACCCCTAAAAAAAAATTACAATTATGTTGAGTACAATTCTTTTGGAAGCTGCCAACCTCACATATGCAGGTGCAGCCATCGGCGCAGGTATCGTAGCAATCGGTGCAGGTATCGGTCTCGGTAAAATCGGCGGAGCAGCCATGGACGCTATGGCCCGTCAGCCTGAAGCCATCAGCAAAATTCAGACACCTATGATCATCATCGGCGCCCTTGTGGAAGGTGTCTGCCTGATTGGTGCAGTAGCTTGTCTGCTTGCTATCCTTATGAAATAACCAGAACGGAATAATAACCTAGAGAACAGGTATTTCCGTTTCAAATAAGTAGGCTGTCACATGTCACTTTTGGTTCCCGATAGCGGTCTTCTCTTTTGGATGCTGATTGCCTTTGGCGCGGTTTTCTTCGTGTTGGCCAAATTTGGTTTTCCCATGATTACCAAGATGCTCAATGAGCGTAAGGGTTATATCGATGAAAGTCTCGAAAAAGCACGTCAGGCAACCGAACGCCTTGCCAAGGTGGAGAGCGAGATTGCCCAGATGAAAAAGGAAGCGCATGCAGAGCAGAGCAAATTGCTTGCCCAGGCTCAGGAGATGCGTGCCCAGATGATCGAGAAATCGAAGGCTGACGCCGCCGTTGAAGGGCAGAAGATGATTGAAGCTGCCCGTAAGGAAATTGCTGCTGAGAAGGAATCAGCCATTCGCGACATACGTCGTCAGGTGGCCCTCCTCTCTGTACAGATTTCAGAAAAGGTGTTGCGTAAAGACCTCGAAGAATCGAAGGAACAGATGGCATTGATTGACCGCATGCTTGACGAAATCAACGACAACAAATAATCCAAACCCCTGAAACATGGATATCGGAGTCATTGCCAAACGCTATGCCAAAGCCCTGCTCAGCTATGCGGTTGAGAACAAGGTCGAGGAGACTGTTTACCAACAGTGCCAGACCTTCATTCGCAACTATCAGCAACTGGAGCAGCTACGCGCTGTGCTCAGTGACCCTCTGCTCGACGCCAAGTCGGTAGCGAAGGTTATCTGCCAGGCCTGTGGCGACAAGCCCTCCTCACCTGGAAAGGAGTCCGTGATGCAGAAGTTTGCCGCCCTTGTTGTCAGTCATCATCGTGAGTCGATCATGCCCTTCATCGCCCACGCCTACGTCTCGCTCTACCACGAGCTGAAACATATCTCGTTCGGTCATCTCACCACAGCCGTTCCTGTTTCGAAGGAAATAGCGGACAAACTGCAGAAGTGGATCCAGTCACGTGCCCCGAAAGGGGAGAAGATCAACTTCGACACTGAGGTGAATCCCGACCTGCTGGGCGGTTTTATCTTCCAGATCGACGACCTCAGGCTCGATGCCTCGCTGGCCTCGCAGTTTGAGAAGATCAAGAAGCAGTTTATTGACAAGAACAAACGAATCGTTTAAGAAACATTATGAATAATATCAAAGCCAGCGAAGTCTCTGAAGTCCTGTTGGACCAACTGCGCAGCATTGACACTACCGCCCGCTTCGAAGAAGTCGGCAACGTCCTGACCGTCGGCGACGGTGTGGCCCGCATCTACGGTCTCCACAACGCCGAGGCAAACGAGTTGCTCGAGTTCGACAACGGTGTCATGGGCATCGTAATGAACCTTGAGGAGGACAATGTCGGTGCCGTCTTGCTGGGCAACAGCGAGAAGGTCAAGGAAGGTATGGTTGTGAAACGTACCGGACGTATTGCCTCCATACAGGTTTCAGAGCAGATGTTCGGCCGTGTCATCAACCCGCTGGGAGAACCTCTCGACGGTGCAGGACCCATCGGCGGCGAAAAGTTCGAGATGCCTCTGGAACGCAAAGCGCCTGGCGTAGTTTTCCGCCAGCCCGTGAAGGAGCCTCTCCAGACAGGTCTCAAATCGGTCGATGCCATGATTCCTATCGGTCGCGGTCAGCGTGAGCTCATCATCGGCGACCGTCAGACCGGCAAAACGGCCATCGCCATCGATACTATCATCAACCAGCGCTCCAACTACGAGGCCGGTAAGCCCGTCTATTGTATCTATGTGGCCATTGGCCAGAAAGGCTCGACCGTAGCTTCGCTCGTTGAGACGCTCCGCAAATACGGTGCTATGGAATATACGTGCGTCGTAGCCGCAACTGCAGCCGACCCTGCCGCCCTGCAGTATTTTGCACCTTTCGCAGGTGCTGCCATCGGCGAATATCTGCGCGACACGGGCCGTCATGCACTGGTGGTTTACGATGACCTTTCCAAGCAGGCTGTGGCTTACCGAGAGGTATCACTTATCCTCCGTCGTCCCTCGGGCCGCGAGGCATATCCCGGTGACGTCTTCTATCTGCACTCCCGTCTGTTGGAACGTGCCGCACGCATCATTTCCCAGCAGGAAGTGGCTGAACAGATGAACGACCTTCCCGCCTGTCTCAAAGGCAAGGTGAAAGGAGGAGGTTCGCTTACAGCCCTGCCTATCATCGAAACGCAGGCAGGCGACGTGTCGGCTTACATTCCCACCAACGTGATTTCCATCACCGACGGTCAGATCTTCCTTGAGACCGACCTCTTCAACCAGGGCTTCCGTCCCGCCATCAATGTCGGTATCTCGGTATCCCGTGTAGGTGGTTCTGCCCAGATCAAGTCGATGAAGAAGGTAGCCGGAACGCTCAAGATTGATCAGGCACAGTATCGCGAACTGGAAAGTTTTGCCAAGTTCTCGTCCGATATGGATGCCGTTACAGCGATGACCATCGACCGTGGACGCAAGACCAACAAGTTGCTGATCCAGAATCAGTACTCTCCTATGCCGGTCGGCGAACAGGTGGCTATTCTTTACTGCGGAACGAAGGGTCTGATGTCCGACATTTCAGTGGATCAGGTTCCCGAGTTCCAGGATAAATTCCTCGATTTGCTGCGTGCCAGCCACGAGGAAGATGTCATCCGTCCGCTTTCAGAGGGCAAGATTGACGACAGTATCACGGATATCATCGCCCAGTTGGCAGCCAACGTCTGCACGCAAATGAAGTAATCCCGGTTGCTAAAACCGATCAGAAAGAGTAAGTAAAATGGCATCTTTGAAGGAAATCAAAGGACGCATCGGGTCTGTTCAGACAACGCTCAAGACCACATCTGCCATGAAGATGGTCGCTTCGGCCAAGCTTCACAAAGCACAGTTGGCCATCGAGAGCATGTTGCCCTACGACCGTCAGTTGTCGCGCATCATGGTGAGTATGCTCAGCGCCGGAGGCAACAAGTATCCGTCGCCGCTTACCCTGCAGCATGACAAACTGGAACGTGTGGCCCTCGTGGCTATAGCATCCAACAGCAGTCTCTGTGGCGGTTACAACTCCAATATGGTGCGTAAGGTTACAGCCGCTATCCGGGAATATACCGATCAGGTGAAAGAGCCCGTTCAGGTATATGTCATCGGACGCAAAATGGACCAGGCAATGAAGAAACTGGTGGGAACGTACAATATCGAACTCATCCGCGACTATGTGGAGTTGGGTGACAAGCCGTCGTTCCAGACAGCCCAGAGTATTGCCCGGCGACTAACCGATGACTATCTGGCCGGCCGTCTTGATCGTGTGGAACTCATCTATTCCCACTTCAAATCTACGGCTACCCAAGTGCCCACCCGCGATGTCTATCTGCCCCTCACCATTGAGGCTGATGCCGATGTGAAGCCTGCCCAAGCCGGCTATATCATCGAACCGTCGCCCGAAGAGGTGCTCCGACAGATGGTGCCCGATGCCTTACAGATGAAGGTTTACACCGTTTTGCTCGATGCCCAGGCTGCCGAACATGCCGCCAGAACAGTAGCCATGCAGACCGCAACCGATAACGGAAACGACCTGCTCAACGAACTCAACATTGCTTACAATAAGGGTCGTCAGGCCGCTATTACCGCCGAACTCTTGGATATTGTAGGAGGCTCGATGCAGTAATCTGAAACATCATTCATTCTTTACAGAGGCTTCTCTCTAATCCGGAGAAGCCTCTTTTCAGTCAAAATAAATATGGAAAGAAAAGACGAATCCACCCTTTCGCTTCTCGGCAACAAAAAGACGGTCTATAAGTCAGATTATGCGCCCGAGGTGCTCGAAACATTCATCAACAAGCATCCCGGCAACGACTATTGGGTCAAGTTCAACTGTCCTGAGTTCACTAGCCTGTGTCCTATCACCGGGCAGCCCGATTTTGCCGAAATCGTTATCTCCTATATCCCTGACCAGAAAATGGTTGAGAGCAAGAGTCTTAAACTCTATCTGTTCTCCTTCCGCAACCACGGCGATTTCCATGAGGACTGTGTCAACATCATCATGAAGGACCTCATCCGGCTCATGGAGCCCCGTTATATCGAAGTCACCGGTCTCTTCACGCCTCGTGGCGGCATCTCTATCCATCCCTACGCCAATTACGGCAAGCCGGGTACCAAATATGAACAGCTGGCCTGGCAGCGCCTCGCAGCAAGACAATAAATGTCTGTAGTCTATAGTCCTTTACATCTAAAGTCCAATAATCAAGTAGTCCCATGGCAGATCTTCAAGCAGGTTATCTGGCCTGTCCTATCCGGCAGGTCATCAGTCGTTTCGGCGACAAGTGGTCGATGCTGGTGCTCTATTCGTTGCACTCCAGCGAAACGGGTGTGCTCAGGTATAATGAACTGCGGCGTCTGATGACCGACTGTTCCCAGAAAATGCTCTCCCAGACGCTTCGCAACCTGGAGCAGTCCCATCTCGTCCATCGCGAGGTTTATCCCGTGGTGCCTCCCCGTGTGGAATATAGTCTGACAGACACCGGCTGTTCGCTGATGCCCGCTCTTACCTCGCTCATCGACTGGGCCAACCAGCACTTCGACGATGTTGCCTCCCGGCAGATAATATAAGGAAAAGGGTCATTTCAGGCAGATTTTTTAAAGCGTGCTTATTCCCGTTGCTGGAGCAGGAAAGCATCGATGTTGTGCGGGGAGATAACCTGGAACGGAGTGTCCGGATAGGCTCGGGAGAAGGCTGCAGGAGCCTTTGCAGAGCCCTTGCGGTCGTTCCACTTGAACTCAAAGGCACGCAACACCCCGTCCTCCATCTCAAGATAGTCAATCTCGTTCTGCTGCTGCGTGCGCCAGAACCACGACTGCGCGAAGCTGTCACCGTAAGCCAGCAGTTTGCGGCGCTCGGCGATGCAGAAATTCTCCCATAGGGCACCGGTGTCAGAGCGGCTCTCCACCTGCGACAGGTTGCCGATGACGGCGTTGCGGATGCCGAGGTCCCAGAAGTATATCTTGCGACTGTTCTTCAGCTCGTTGCGCAGGTTGCGGCTGAAGCTGCCGACGCGAAACAGTATGTACGACTTCTCCAGAATCTCGACATACCGCTCCACCGTCTTGGGGTCAAGCCCCACCAGCTGTCCCACCTCGTTGTAGCTGACCTGGCTGCCTATCTGGAATGCCAGAGCCTGGAGCAGTCGTGCCAGTTTGTCGGGTTTGCCGATGCCGTCAATGGTGAGGATATCCCTGTAGAGGTAGCTGTCGGTGAGTTCCTTCAGTACTGTCCGCTCGTTGCCAGGATTGCTCACTACCTCGGGGTAGTAGCCGTACACCATGCGATGGGGGAGGAGGCGCAGCTCATCCAACAACCCCGTATGTCCTACCATTTCGCTGAAGGTGACGGGGTACATACAGAATTCACACTTACGGCCTGTCAGCGGCTCGTTTACGCGGTTGGTAAGCTCGAAGGAGCTGCTGCCGGTGGCTACCACCTGAACGCCGTCCACTTGGTCGGTGACCAGTTTGAGGCGGAGTCCGATGTCGGGAATGCGCTGCGCCTCGTCAACCACGAGGAAGCGCTTGCCGCCAAGCAGGATGCGGAGGCGTGTGGAGGTCATATCTGCAAACAGGCGTTGGATATCGGGGTCGTCGCCGTCCATCCACAGCACATCGTCACGCGAAGCGAACAGAGTATGGGTAAGGGTTGATTTGCCCACCTGACGGGCTCCCGTCACGATTATTGCTTTCCGCGTACCGAGCAATGGCTTGATGCGGTCTTCGAGTGTTCGGTGTATCATGTTCTGCATATTATAATATTGTGTGGTTTAACGGGTGCAAAGGTACGGTAAAAAAACAAAAAATCCAAATTTATTATAATATTTTTGGATTTCGTTCCCAAAATCTTATAATATTTTTGGATTTCGTTCCCAAATCTTGAAATTTTAGGGTTCTTTTTACTCCATAGACACGAAGTGGAAATCATCCGTTCCCGACAAATAACCGTGCCAGTTGTCCGAAATACATCGGGGAAACAGGGGCGGGGGAGGATCAGGCGGCGAGCACCTCACCGATGTCTTCCGTGAACGACATGAAGCGCTCCACGCCCTCGGTCAATGTCTTTTACTTCTTTGAAAACCTCTCTCCCACGAATCCGTCACCCATCTCTCCGGTCATCAGGTCGAAGTGCTTGAAGAGGGGAGGGGTAGGCCGGAGATCATAATAATCCAGATCGGCGATGTTCAGCGAGAAATATGCCAGTTTGTCGTAGTTAGAGTAAAGGCGTGACAGCACGTCGTTGTGGTCGTAAATCCACTGTCGGATGTTGTCCGGTACATTCATGTTGACGGTGCCGGCACAGCGTACGGATATCTGGTCGGCATAGGCCAGCAGCTCCACATTGGGGTTTTCCTGCAGTTCCTTCCAAACGGCTTTTTGCGCCGAGGTGGCAAAGTAGAGTACCGTACCCTCTTGTTTCATAATCTGGAAAATACGGACTTTAGGGAAATCGCCCTTGCACGTGGCAAAGGCGATTTCGTTGTGTTCACGCAGGAAATCAAGTGCTTTCTGCAACATATCGATTACCATTTAAGCGGTTCCTGCAGAATGTTGCCGTCGGTCATCGGGCTGTCGGCCTCGGAGAAGGCATTGGCCTTATACTGGATGCAGAGCATCGTCAGGTTCTCCTTGCCTGTGTTCTTGAGGGCACGCTTGCCGTCGGGAGCCACACGTATGATGGTACCTTCGCCCACGGGGAAGATTTCGCCGTCCACCTGATACTCGCCTTCACCCTTCAGGATGATGTAAAGTTCCTCATGCGTCTTGTGGGTGTGGAGGAATCCGCTGTCCTGACCCGGTACCAGCGTCTGGAACGACAGTTCGCTGCCCGTGGCGCCCACAGCCTGTCCTGCGAATACCTTGCCCTGGATAGTTATTTCGGGACCCATGGGGAGCACATGTTCGATAATTTCATTCATCTTACCCACGCTGACTGCGCAGAAGTTCTTGCCTGTTGCAATTGTTTCGATCTGTTTCATAATTCTTTATAATTTAAATTGTTATACTTTTTGTTGATTTTCTTTGTTTTGGCGCTGCAAAGATACGGCAAAATTTTCATTCCTGCAAGAAGGCACTTTTTAGCGCCTTGGTTACCAAAAAGTAGGAAATGCAGAGCCGTTGGCATTTTGCATCCCCCTCTTTAACTTAGATTAACCTTCCACTTGGGAATAAAAGTGTCAACTTGTTGTCGGATTTTCGGGGAACAGATTGACAAGTGTCAACTTGTTGTCGGATTTTCGGGGAACAGATTGACAAGTGTCAACTTGCTGCTGGATTTTCGGGGAACAGATTGACAAGTGTCAACTTGTTGTCGGATTTTCGGGGAACAGATTGACAAGTGTCAACTTGCTGCCGGATTTTCGGGGAACAGATTGACAAGTGTCAACTTGCTGCCGGATTTTCGGGGAACAGATTGACAAGTGTCAACGTGTTGTCTGATTTTCGGGGAACAGATTGACACCATCATGGAGCCACGTAGGATGTCGGGTGTCCGACGCACGATGTGCAAGTGTGACATTGAAAGAAGACACATTAAAGACTTTCACATAACCGATTAACGGACACCGGTGTAAGTTGCAGGTAACGGTGAATTACAGTTAAAATCGGGGCTTATATGAAAAAAAGCGAGTTTGAACCATAAAAAAATTACTGAATTGACATAAATAATCCGAAAAAAAACCTTATCTTTGCAGCGGTAAAGGTCTGTGTCTTACGACCTGAAAAACCAAAGCATCTGTTCAGGACAGAAGACAATGTCAGATAACAAGCATTTTATATAATAAATTGAGATTAACGCATGAATTCTGTATGCGGTATTTAAAGATATTGATTTATGTGATGGTGTGGCTTGTGCCGCAGGCCTTGCTGGCACAAAAGGCTGACGGGCACCCGGACGGAGAGTCCGCTCCGGCAAAGAGCATCGTCATTCTCTATGAGAACGACGTACACTGCTCCATCGACGGATATACCCGCATAGCCGGTCTGCGCGATGCCATCAACCGGAGCGACACCGCCTGGGCCGCTGTTGTCTGTTCGGGCGACTTCCTGCAGGGCAACACTATAGGTGCACTGTCTCACGGGCAGTATATAGTGGATGTCATGCGCCATGTGGGCTACGATGCCATCACTTTGGGCAACCACGAATTTGACTACGGCATTACCCGCATGAAGGGGTTGCTGGCCCGGCTGGGCGCCGAGAATCGGAATCCCCAAACCGCGTCGGTGACCTGTGCCAATTTCTATGACGCGGGAGCGCCATCGCCCTACTATGCGCCCTATGTGATGCGGCAGTACGGAAAGACAAAAGTTGCCTTTGTGGGTGCACTGACACCCGAGACGATGGTGCTGGAGGAGTCGTTCTTCTATGATGATATGAGGAAGCGGATCGGAGACCTGTGTCGCGATGACTTCTATACAATCGTGCAGCAGGCCGTGGACGATGCCCGCAGCGCGGGTGCCGACTATGTGGTGCTGCTGTCCCACATCGGCGAGAAGACGCAGTCCATGGGCTTCAGTTCCCATTGGCTGGTGAAAAACACGCGTGGCATCGACATTGTGCTCGACGGACACACCCATAAGGTAGTGCCCGGAGTGCGGGTAGAGAATGCTGACGGCAAGCCCGTCACTGTGACCCAGACGGGCACCCAGTTCGCCCATATCGGCAAGATGGTGATAACGCCCTACGGACAGATCGGCAACGAGCTGTTGCCGATCGGCAGCGTGCCCTATGAAAGCCCGGAGGTGACGGCGGCTATCGACAGCATCCGCGAAATGACAGACAGCATCACCTCGCGGGAAGTGGCCGTTACAGGCTTCCGGCTGGAGGCTGCCGACGAGAAGGGAAAGTGGGTGGTACGCAACCGCGAAACCAACTTGGGAGATCTGGTGGCCGATGCCTATCGCTATATGACCGATGCCGACATCGCCTTTGAGAATGGGGGAGGTCTCCGCAACGGCATCGAGGCGGGTCGCATCACTTATGGAGATATTATCGGTGTGCTGCCCTACGACAATCATATCTGTCTCATTACTGCCACCGGACAGGAGATTCTCCACATGCTGCAGCGCTGTACGGCAGTTACGCCGAAGGAGGAAGGCAACTTTCCCCATTGTTCCGGTATCCGCTACACCATCCACACAGGGAGCCACACGGTGGGGGAGGTGGAAGTGGAGCTGAAGGACGGACAGTGGGTTCCCATCGACCTGCAGCGCAGTTACCGGGTCGCACTGACGCAATATGCCCACCATAACGGCGGTCTCTACAATACCCTGGCCCAATGTCCGGTCATCACCGAGAGCACGGAGATCTACTATGATGTTCTGACCCGTTACCTTCAGGAAGTCCTTGAGGGCAGGGTGCCGCAGAAGTACGCAGTGCCGCAGGGACGCATCACTATTGTCGATAATTGATTTTTTCTACATTTGCACGCAAATCTTTGTTTGAATGGAAATATTTGAACAGGCACCTATACAGTCGATACTGTTTTTCATCCTCTACGGCGTGACGGGAGTGGTGCCGCTCATAGCAGCCCTCTACCTGCTGCTACGCCGGGGCAATGCCATCGCGCCTGAAATCACTCCGCCAGTGCGGTTGCGCCGTTGGGCTGCGGCGTTCTTCAGCATGGTGGCCTTGGGACATGTGTGGTGGCTTTTGTTCTATTTTTATTCCCGTGACCTTCATTTTGAGAACGTGTTGGTCCCATCAGCAACCTATGTGACGGTCATCATGCTCGACTGTGTGACGCTGCTCTCCACTCTTGCCGGCACATTACTCTCCATGTTGCAGGACCGGCAACGGCGAATCTGGCCCGTCTTTGTGGCTATGATTCCGTTCGTGACGCTTGGAATCATATTCATGGTTCGTCCCAGCCATACCCTTATGTTAATTTCCACCGGGTACATTCTGTCGCTATATGTACTCTTCTCCGTTTATATGGTGTTTGCTCTCCGGCGTTACGGCCGCTGGCTGAACGACAATTATGCCGACCTGGAGAACAAGAAAGTGTGGCTGAGTCTGGTAGTGATGCTCGTCTGCCTGCTGCTACTCATTCTTAATACACTCGTTGATGTCAACGCTATCGTCTTAATGTATCTCATGCATTTCACAGAACTTGTGCTGTTCGGTCTGCTGCTGTGGCGCGTGGAGACGCTGCCAAGTCTTACTCTCGCCCCCATACAGAAAGATAAGGGAGTGAAGAGTGGAGTCAGATATGACGCTTCCAATGTCGAACAACTGTTGGACATGCGCTGCGTGGCTACACAGCTATATCTAAAGCATGACATCTCTCTTCAGCAGCTGGCCCGAGCCCTCGGTACCAACCGCTCATATCTGAGCCAGTATTTTTCGAGTCAGGGTATAACATACAATACTTATATTAATAATCTGCGCATCAACCATTTTATCAGCCGTTACCGGGAGATAGTGACCACTGGAGAGCCCTTCACGGTCCAACAGCTTGCCAGCGACTGCGGCTACCGCAGCTACAGCACCTTCAGTCTTGCCTTCAAGCAACGTACGGGCCGGAGCGTAACGGCGTGGATGAGCGAATCCGGCAGCGATACGATCGGCGTCAGATAAGGTGTCTGCCCACCCGTATTCAGTTCTATCAGAGTTTTCTGCAGTACCGGGACATCGGAAATGTCCCGGTATAGCTTATTGATGAGTCTTTAAGCGGATCATATCACCGCTTTTGCAGTTTCAAAATTTACAATCCGAGCCTTAAAATTTACAATTTAGAAAGGATAGCTTTCAAAATCTTCAATTTTTGTAATAAAAAATGCAAAATATTCCCGCGGAGGAATTTCCGGCTTGAAAGTTTGGGAAAAATCCGTTATATTTGCACCGTATATAGAGATACGAAAAATCAGAACAACATTATAACATTTATCA
>Ga0326511_10000882_pt1 | contig 25958 bp, 15 predicted proteins | sample 0_2496_0518_D_FD_203701 | JGI IMG/M metagenome (GOLD analysis project Ga0326511, IMG submission 203701) | Bovine rumen microbial communities from UC Davis, California, United States - 0_2496_0518 | ecosystem: Host-associated > Mammals > Digestive system > Stomach > Rumen | place: USA...
CGCCGGGGAAGTCTTTGCGCACATGTCCATCAGTAACAGCCTTAGTGCCATTCATCAGTATCTCCGTGCCATAATAGAGCTGGGGAATGCGGTTGACCGTCAGCAACAGGGCGAGAGCCTGTTTCAAGGCCAGCGTGTCGCGCCCATTTCCTAAGAAACGGTCCGTATCATGATTCTCGATGAAAGCCAGCACACTACTTGGATTAGGATAGAGATAATCGTAGACGAACGAATTATAGAGACGATTGAAACCACGCCACCAACCATCGGTTTCCTCATGTTTGCAGGAATCGAGGGCCTCCTGGAAAGAGAAGTCCATGACGGTCTTGAGGTAGGAATTAGCATCGCTCAATTTCGAGTCTTTCTGCCAAGCAGCGGTATAAGCCGGCACGGTGACCCATGTTTCGCCTACGGTATTGAAGTTGGGATATTCCTCATCGAGCTCTTTCATCCACTCAGCCATCGGCTCACGGAAAGCGTATGGATAGGTATCCATGCGAATGCCGTCGATGCCAGCCGTCTCAATCCACCACTTGGAGTTCTGGATGAGATAACGCATGAGATGGACATTGCGCTGGTTCAGGTCGGGCATGGTGGATACGAACCACCCCTCGACCGTCTCACGCTTGTCAACCTCAGAGGCGTATGGATCCATGACGGGCGTCAGTTTGTAGCTGGTTTGCAGGAAGTCGGTACCACGAGAATCGCTGGTCCCCCCCGACTGCTTCAGCCAGTCAGAGAGGTTGAACCAATCCTTTGAAGGCATGTCAGCCACCCACGGGTGTTCAAAGCCGCAATGATTGAAAATCATGTCCATAACCACCTTGAGTCCCATGCCATGCGCCTTGTCGATGAGCCGTCGATAATCCTCGTTGGAGCCGAAACGTGGGTCTACCCGATAATAATTGGTACAGGCATAGCCATGATAGGTACTAAAGCCGTTGGCATCATCGGGCGAGTCGTTCTCGAGAATAGGCGTAAACCAAAGAGCCGTAACACCCAACTCTTTAAAATAGTCAAGATGCTCACTGAGTCCCTCCAAGTCGCCGCCATGACGCAAGGACGGTTTTGAGCGGTCTTCCTGATAGCTGCGCATGCCTTTCACCTGAGCCTGATGGTTTGCCCCTTGCGCGAAGCGGTCAGGCATGAGCAGATAGAGCACGTCAGTGATGTCGAAGCCGTGACGCTTGTCGCCGCTCATCTCGCGTTGCCGGAGCTGATAGTCCACCTTTTTCTTGTCGAACTTCAACGTCATCGTGCCTGCCTTAGCCTCTTTCATGTTCAAGTAAACGAACAGGTAATTGGGAGAATCGAGACGGACGACACTATCGATGACGACACCCGGATAATCAGTTGTCACCTCTTTGACGGCAGCGATGTCCTTACCATAGACCATCAGTTGCAGTTGCGGATTCTTCATGCCCACAAACCAGTCAGCAGGCTCAATACGGTCGATTGTTAATTTGGCAGCACTCATAGTCATCATTTGTGCCACGAAGGCAGTTAATAAGAGTAATCGTTTCATGGTCATTGTCTGTTATATCGTTATCAAGTAAAAGAAGCTGTTAGTCGTAGATAGCAAGATTGGACTGTGAGTCATGCATGATGAGTGCCGACTGCGGAGCGACCGTCACCTTGTCGCCCGTGAATCGCTCCAACCCGCGAGTGCGAAGCTCTATCACTCCATTGGCACACATCACCGTATAGGCAGCCTTCGGCACAGCGATTTGCTGCTCCTGGCGGGTAGAGTTTAGAACCACATAGATATTACGCCAACCGTCACGACCTGCATAATTCTTCAAGCGATAGGCCACCACCCCCTCGGGAGCATCCAAAAACTCCAAATGCTTACGCACCAAGTCGGCATTACCCAGCCGGAAGGCAGGATGCTGCCTGCGCAGACTTATCAGTCCCTGATAATACTTGAACACCTGCGGATAACGCAGCTTGTTCTGCCAGTCGAGCTGGTTGATACTATCGGGTGACTCATAAGAGTTGTGAACGCCCTTCTTGGAACGGAGCAATTCCTCACCGCTCAACATGAAAGGCACGCCCTGCGAGGTGAACACGGCTGTCTGGGCCAGCAGGTCGAGACGGATCAGTTCTTCCTCGGTAATGCCGGGAATGCTGGCACGCAAGCGGTCGACCAAGCACATATCGTCGTGACAGCTGACATAGCTCATCATCTGGGTAGGTTCGAGGGCATAAGGAACTTTTGAATAGTTCACCTTCGAATAGTCTATCTGCGGATGCTCAATCATGCCTGCGATGCCTGCTTTCAGGCTCTCGGTCTCCTTATTGCCATACGAGCCGCCTAACCAGCCACACTTGGTATCGTCAGAGAAAGGACCGCGCAGGGCATCGCGAATGTCATCGCTGAATGCTGCAATGCCCGGCATCTGCGGGATATTGGCCTTCATGCCCAAGCGTTCGCTGGGTAAGGCACATGCGCCTGCGCTCCACCCTTCGCCATATATAAATATGGTAGGATCTATCTCATCGAGTGCCTTCCGAATCTCGTTCATGGTGACAATGTCATGGACACCCATGAGATCGAAACGGAAACCGTCGATATGGAACTCTTTCGCCCAGTATTTCACACTCTCAATCATGAAACGGCGCATCATGGGCTTTTCAGAAGCCGTCTCGTTGCCACAACCAGAACCGTTGCTGTAAACCGACTGCGAACCGTTGGTTGTCTTGCGATAGTAATAGTCGGGATAGGTACGCTGGAAGTTCGAGTGCTCGATGTCGTAGGTATGATTATATACCACATCGAGAATGACAGCGATACCAGCCTTGTGAAGTGCCTGAACCATCTGTTTGAACTCACGGATGCGGCAAGCCGGGTCACGCGGATCAGTGGAATACGAACCTTCAGGTACATTATAGTTCACGGGATCGTAGCCCCAATTATACTGAGGCTGGTCAAGACGTGTCTCATCTACCGATCCATAGTCATATGAAGGCAGGATATGAACCGCATTCACACCCAGTTCCTGTAGATGGCGGATAGCCCAAGGTTCTGTCAAAGCCAAATATTTTCCGGGGTACTTCGCGTCCTGACGGGCAATGGAAAAGTCGCGATGATGCAACTCATAGACAACCAGATCGGCAGGAGACTTGATTACAGGACGCTTCCGATCCCAGTCGCCAGTCATGACAGGCTCTTTAAGGATGGCGCCTCGGCGACCATTGACACCTACAGCCTTGGCAAACACGCCGGGTGTCTCCCCATGCCCCATGTCGAAGGTGTAGAACCGTCCGCCCAGATTGCCAGCAACGGTAGTTGACCAAACGGCATCGGCAGCCAATTTCATCTGTACTGTTTTTAACGGGCGACCGCCTTCGCCTTCCTTGTAGATGCGCACTACAACTTTCTTTGCATCTGCAGGAGCAAACAAGCGGAAAGTAGTCTGCTCGGCCGAATAGTTCATCTCGTCAAAACAAAAGTCCTGCGCTGTCACTTGCTGTGAAAGAAGCATGGCAAGCAGTACGCTACGTGTCACTTTTTTCATCTTATCGTATCTGATTCTTTAGGTATTTCAACAACAAACCTGCAACCTTTCTTATAACTGGTATCGAGCCTCAAATCGCCACCCAAGCGCTGTGCATGACGCTTGGTCAGGGGAAGCCCCAGTCCCAGGCCCTCGGAGAAGTCATCACGCTTATAGAACTGGTCAAACAGAACTTTCTGATATTGTTCAGGAATGCCCGGTCCCTCGTCTTCTATGATGAAAACCACAGTCCTTGCACGTTCCTGCACATACATCGTAATGACCTCACCTGTGGAAAACTTTGCAGAATTGTAAAGCAGCTCACGAAGCACCCGGAACATATAAAGGCGATTGGTATAGATATGAAGCGAATTGACCAGCATTGTTTCCAGCACGAAACGCTTGGCGTCATGGAACTGGCGACGGGCATCCTCGACTGCCTCACGCGCCACATCGTTGCATGACACATAGTCTTCACGGCTCATCACCTGTGCGTGTCCCTCAACCGACGAATCTATCAGCATAGCAATCATACGAGTGATGGTCACGGTATTATGCTCCATAGCAGCCAAAAGCGACTTCGTTTCTTCCTGCGGTAGCTCCATATAATTATCACGCAACACCTGGGTATAACCCATGATAATATTAAGCGGTGTCCGAATCTGATGGGTCATATTCTGTATGAAAGCCGTTTTCTTATGACTGGCCTCGACAACTTTCTGGTTGGTAATCACCAGTTCTTTGTTACGTTCCTCTGCCTTTGCATTCATCTGCTGTATGCGTTGCAGGTTCTGCTCCAGCGATGACTGCATCGTGGCAAATGCGTTCTGTAACCGGCTAATAGAGTTGAAGCCTCTGCTGACTGGCAGCCGTTCGCAGTCCTCACCTCGCGCAATACGCTGAGATTGCAAATCCAGCTTGTTCAAAGGGGCCACATAACGACCGACAATCCATCGGCAAGCAAAGAGCAGCAAAAGCAGCACCACGGCCAACAGACTAATGACGACATGTAAGAATTTATTATAGTCACTATAAATTTCATTTTCCGGACAAACAATGGCAAGACTCCATCCTGTCTGCTTCAAAGGAACATAAATCACCTGACAGGCTTTTCCGTCCATCTCAACCTTCATCACGCCCTCTTTCCCTTCTATCATGCAATGACCTAAAGACATGACGTCAGCGTTCTTGCTGGGATCCATTCCACTAAAAATCGTTTCATTACCTATCTTATTAGAATCGGGATGTATAAAGAAAGTTCCCGTCTGACCAACCATGATGAAGTAAGAATGGGGATAAATCTTTTCTTCCGCTATAATGCGAGAAATGTTCTTTACAGACAAATCGACAGAGATAACTCCTATCAACTGCTGAAGATGATCGTAAAGAGGCATGCCATAAGAGGCAATCATCTGCATCGATGACAGTTTATTCTCATCAGCCTCTTCGTATGGATCAGTCCAACAAGGTTCGCGAAGCATGCGAGGCTTTTTATACCAGTCTTCTTCGCAATAGTCATAGGGTACTTCTCGTTCAGAATAGATGGTATCGTTCTCCCTGATGGCATATACTGAGAAATATTTCCCCATCTCCTTGAAATAATAAGGCTCGGCAGTAATAGAACAGCCATTGATATCGGGGTTGAGTTCAACAACGCGTCGCGAATAAACGAAAAAAGAGTCAGGATTCATGTGGCGTTCAACAGTACCCTTCATGTTTCTGGCTGCCGTCTCCACCTCATTGACAAAGCCCATCAGACGCAATGAAGTGTTTTCAAGTCTATGGAATGCACCGTCTATGGCATCCTGACGTATCTGGCGACGCGACATCACGGTCAAAGAGCCAAGCGACACGACAAACAACACCACCGTGAAGAACAGTAGCATCAAGCTGAGTTTCAACGATAGCGATTGTCTGATATATGTCACAGGATTCTTCATTTTACCATCGGTTTTTGATCTGTCACACCATCTTTAGCCGACGAAATGGATATCAGTTCGTCAAGCAAAGTTGTAATGATATCGACCTGTTTGTTTATCTTTTCCGTTAGAAGTTTCATTTCCTCACGTCCCAGCAGCGCATATTCCACTTTAATCTTGTTGACCAACGAATTGATAACGCCGATAGGTTCAGCAATTTTGCCAGTCACATTGTAAAGGAAGGCCGTTTTCATCCGTTCGTCTTCCTTAGCCTGCTCACTGGCCTTTCCCAACAGCTCATTACGGCTGCGCAGCACTTCGACAGCCTGGTTCAGATTCTTTACATGAGTGGACAAGGCTTCTTGCATGGCATGGAAGCTGTTCTGCAAACGACCTATCTCATCATGCCGCTTACTAAGCCCTATCTGCTGATCAAACTTTCCCTCTGCTATCTTCTGCACCATCTCCGTGAGTGTTCGCAAGGGACGCAATTGCCATAAAGCCATCAAATAACTGAATATCGCCAACACGATAAAGCCCGCAAGCGTAATGAAAAGCATGTAACGCCACATCTTGTTACAGTAGCCATAGACATCCTCTTCAGGACAAACAATAGCAACGCTCCATCCCGTATTCTGGTAGGGTTTAAAATAAACATAATGCTTCACAGATCCCAAATAGACCGAACGACTACCATTCTCGCCAGCCATCATGCTTCGAATGGTTTCGAGTACAGCAGGATCGGTATGCTGATTAAGAGCCTGCAAAGACGAAGAGGCATAGACGCTATCAGGATGGACAAGATAGGTACTGTTCTTTCCCAACAAAGTACTATATGAATGTGCAAAAGGTTTAGCCTTTGCGACAATGTGCGACAAGCTGTCCAATGACAAATCAACAGAAAGCACGCCAACCATCTTCTGACGCGAGTTACGTATGGGCACCGAATAAGACATTACCGCATCAGTGAATATCGTATCGCCATAGGCAGACGGTTCTATCCAGCATGAGCTGTCAGTTTCTTTCACCTGAGCATACCATGCCTGTTTGGTATATGGGCCAATACCATAACTATTAGCCTCAACAATTGTATCAACGCCCTCAGAAGTACGCTGACGACAGGAATAGACCATAAAATAATCATCTTTCCCCTCATAGTTTCCAGGTTCAAAGGCAATGGCTATTCCCTTGACCAAGGGGTTTGCCACAACCATTCGATGCGCATACATGCCCATGGAATCGGGATTTGCCAATTGATTAGCCGCTTTCCAAAGCACATTCTGAGCAACAGCTTCAACATTGCTCAGTGTATTGTCGATATTGAGCATCGTGCGTTCCAACACTTGTTCGGCTCTCTCGGCAGCCTCATCCTCTACGACTTTCCGTGAGATTGTGTACAACGCGAAGTGGGCTGCGAAAAACAGTCCTGCTATGACAGAAACGACTCCTAAAGACAAACGGGTCGATAATGTCTTAGGGCGATATTTTTGTATCGTTGTCCACATTTGATTGGCAAGCATAGGATATATTTTCTAACTATTTGACGGGAATCAGCGACAAAGCGAATCCACCGCCCGGAGCTTGTTTCAGTTTCAGTACATCACCAGCTTTTACCACCTTCCGATAGATGACATAAGCCTTCGGATTTGTTGCATAATGAGCATCCTTGGCATCCTGATAAATCGTACACTGATACTTGCATCCTTTATCAAGGAAGTCAAGGCGGACGACAGACAGGTGTCCCTGCTCATCACACTTACCGCCGACAAACCAGTTGCTCGTTCCCTTAGCCTTGCGGGCTACGGTGATATAGTCGCCTGGCTCAGCTTCAAGATAACGAGAATCATCCCAGTCACAAGCCACGTCCTTGATGAACTGGAAGGCATCCATATATTTGGCATAATTCTCAGGCAAGTCGGCAGCCATCTGCAGAGGGCTGTAGAACGTGACATAGAGCGCCAACTGGCCGACAAGCGTAGTATGCACATAATTTTTATTCTCACTCCACGTATTCAACTGCGTTTCAAGAATGCCTGGCGTATAGTCCATCGGACCTCCCTGCAGTCGGGTAAAGGGCAAGACAACAGTATGATCAGGCTTTGAACCGCCGAAGGCTTCATACTCTGTGCCTCGTGCCGACTCATTTCCCACAAGGTTGGGATAAGTACGGCAGAGCCCCGTAGGACGAGTAGCCTCATGAGCATTGACCATGATATGATGGCGTGCAGCTTCCTTGACACAATACAGATAATGATCATTCATGGACTGTGAATAGTGATGATCGCCACGGGGAATAATATCGCCTACATAACCGCTCTTCACGGCATCGTATCCATAGTGGTTCATCAACGAATAGGCACGCTCTAAATGACGTTCATAATTCTGCGTCGATGACGAGGTTTCATGATGCATCATCAGACGCACGCCCTTGGCATGGGCATAGTCATTTAGTGCCTTGAGGTCGAAATCGGGATAAGGAGTCACGAAATCAAACACATCGCGTTTCCACATATTAGCCCAATCCTCCCAACCAACGTTCCAGCCCTCTACGAGTACCTCGTCAAGACCATTCGCAGCTGCGAAATCAATATAGCGACGAACTTTCTCATTATTGGCTGCATGCCGCCCGTGAGGTTTCACGCGCTGCCAGTCGATCTGATCCAAGTAAACCGAGGGAAAATCATCGGTATAATGCCAGTTGCTCTTTCCGACAATCATCTCCCACCACACGCCACAGTATTTCGTAGGATGAATCCACGATGTATCGTCAAGGACGCATGGCTCGTTCAGGTTAAGAATCAAGTTCGATGACAGCATGTCACGAGCATCGTCACTAACCATGACTGTACGCCAAGGACTCTGACAAGGGGTCTGCATACATCCCTTCAATCCTGTTGCATCTGGCGTCAGATGAGAGGTGAGCACGAAGGTCTTGTCATTCAAGTCAAGATGCATCGTGGCATAATTGACGCAGGCTGCTTCGTGGATGTTGATGTAAAGGCCATCGTCGGTCTTCAACTGTAAAGAGGTCTGCACGCCTGTAGGCGAGAAAGGCGTTGCTGACGAATTACCCTTGGCATCATGCAATGTCTTTTCCCAATAGTTTCTGATTTCAGAGAGCTTCGATTCGTTGGTTTCGTATTCCTGGGTATCATAGTCGCCCGGCAACCACCATGCGCGATGATCCCCCGTCAGTGCAAACTCTGTCTGTTCTTCCTTAATCAAGAAGTAGTTGAGATGTTCCTGCTGGGGAAACTCATAACGAAAGCCCATACCATCATCATAAACACGAAAGCGAATAATGATTTCACGCTGCTCCTTGGTCTGCCAAAGCGTAGCAGCCAACTCGTTATAATGGTTACGGATGGTGCGGGTCTCGCCCCAAACGGGTTCCCATGTCTCATCAAAGGAATTTGTCTCGACTTTCTTTTCGACAAATCCTTGAAGCAGGTCGGTCTCGTTCATCTTTTTAGAAGCATGTTTGTCCTTGGCTAACAGGAATCCAAGGTGAGAGGGTGCCAACACCGTCTTGTCCTTGAAGGTCATCGAATAGGTTGGACGGCCTTGAGCATCTACTTCGAAACGAAGGGTCACGTTTCCATTGGGCGACTTCACATCAACAGCCAAACACAACTCAGTCCAAAAGAGGGCTGTCAACAACAACACATATTTTAAAAGATGGTTATACTTCATTTTCAGTCGGTTTTTGTTTAGTTTTGGCTCCGCAACAGGAGAACCCGTTGCGGAGCTGGTGTGTTTTTAGTTAGAAATAGTATTATGAAATAAGATAATATAGGTTGGATTTCCTTTTTTATCGACGGCTGCTATTGGTTATCAACTCTGCCACATCACGGTTAAATTCGTCTTCTTTCAACAACTGCTCCAACGTGAGGTGCATGCGATAGCGCCAATAATGCCGTGGGTTAGCAGGTATGTTGATTCGTTCCGCATTCTGGTCAGGCAGTCTAAGTTTCTCATTGATAGCAAGCCAATCCTGCAGCGACAACAGACAAAGCATGGAGGGCGATGTAAGGTGTCGTGAGACGATATCTTTAGCCAGCCATCCTGGTAGTGGATGGGGAGCTGCTCCATCACGACGCAGGCGAGAGACATAGTAGTCCTGTGTACGTTCCTCGTCTTCGTCCCACCACTGGCGCAGCGTGGCCATATCGTGAGTAGAGATTGTGCAAACGCTGCGATAGGGATTGTGCGAGAGTTTGCCGAACCTGATGCCAAGCTCTTTCGGCATGGACTGTATCTCAAGCGAGAGAATGCGCAACTCGTTCATCACCCAAGGCACACAGTCTGGCACCATACCCAGGTCTTCGGCACAGCAGAGCATACGGGTAGCTTGCGTCAGGCGAGGCAACTTTTTCATTGCTTCCTGATACCAGAACTGGTTATTGCGACGATAGAAATAGTCGTTGTAGAGATTCCAGAAACGCATTTGCTCGTCTTCAGGCAGTTGCTGGAAGAAAGGCAGCTTAGGAGCATTGATACGCGGATGCCACAAATGTTCCTTCTTATGGTCTTTCAAGAACAGTTCTTCACGGAAAGGCACTCCATAGCCTTCCACTTCTTCGCAGGTCATGCCCAATGATGGCTGGAACTGCCCAAAAAGTCCACTCTTATGTGGTACGGGAATCTCCCAAATGCGGAAGAATCCCAATACATGGTCAATACGATAGGCATCGAAGTATTCGGCCATCTTGCGGAAACGGCGAATCCACCACTGACAGCCATCTTTCAGCATCTCGTCCCAGTTATAGGTGGGGAATCCCCAGTTCTGCCCATCCTCAGCAAAAGCATCTGGCGGTGCGCCAGCCTGTCCGTTAAGATTGAAATAACGTGGTTCTACCCAAGCTTCGACACCATCGCGTGAAATACCGATAGGTATATCGCCCTTGAGGATGACACGCTGCTGACGGGCATGCTGGTGAGCGGCACGCATCTGTTTGTCCAAGTTGAATTGGACGAAGCACCAGAAATCGACAATCTTGTTCTGGTCGTCATTCATTTTGTCAGTCGGCTTGAGTGCATCATTGGGCCACTGGCTAAACTCTGCAGTTCCATATTGATCGCGATTCAGGCAGAAGCAAGCATAGGGAGTCAGCCAATGACTGTTCTGCTCATAGAATTCCTTGTAGGCTTTTGTGCGCTTCACCTTTGTCCATTCCTGCGCAAATACGGCTTTCAGATAATCCAGCTTGGCAGCATACATGCGTTCATAGTCAATCTGAGGCAAGGCATTCAGTTCCTGCCGAAGGGTCTCGAAGTGTTGAGCCTTATCCGCATCTTTAAGAGCAGGCAACTGCCGCAGGTCAGTATACTGCGGATGCAAAGCATATATGCTTATACTATTATAAGGATAAGAGTCCTGCCAAGTATAGGTGATCGTGGTATCATTGATGGGCAACAGTTGCAAGACACGCTGTTGTGTCTTGGCACACCAGTCTATCATCAGCAGCAGGTCACCGAAGTCACCCACGCCGAAGCTACCTTCGCTACGCAACGAGAATATGGGAATGACCGTTCCTGCTCCCTTCCAAGGATATACTGAGAAGAAAGTCTGCGGCAACTCATAGACGACTACATCGCCTTTTTCCATTTCAGGCAAGTCAACAAAGCGGTTCTGGCTCTGTTCCCAAATGCCTCCAGCCAGCGCGTCGCCAATCTTGCCATCTTCCGTCAATGGCAGAATGACGAACTTAAACTCGAAGCGATTGGGCAGACGGTCAGCATCCAAGCTAATTGCCCATTCATGATACTCATGTTCCGTCATTGGCAAGGCACGGTCTAATTCCCAAGCACCCAGATATTCTGGAGCGCCGACAATACCCAGCAGTTGCCCCACTCGCAATTGAGGAGCACGCACCTTCAGGCGAATGGTACGCGTGTATTCAGCAGGAGTACTCAGACTGCGCTTGCGAACCAGTACGCACTCAGTAAAAGCCGACGAGTACATATAGGAATCCTCGGGTATGTCAAGCCAATGGTCATACACCACGTAACGAGTACCCTTTACAGCAGCAAACTCTAAACGGTGAGGCACGGCAAGCCATTCATGGCGGCGTTCCTCGCCATCGACATACACGCTATAATAATAGTCTATATAAGAACCTGTTGCAGCCGACATAGACAACTCCACGAACCAATGCGCTCCGTCAAGCGTGGTCATGCTCTGTTGTTTTTTAGGTGTGGTTCCATCGAGGATAGTTAGTTTCAGATGTTCACCAAAAGAACAATGATATTCCAGGTTGAATAGTATTTTCATATAGCTTGGTTATGTTTGACAGGCCAAAAGTACGAATATTTCCAACAAGTTATTCGTTATTCCGACATTAACACTGCAAATCCAAATGCAAACGTTTGCATCATTCTACTAATCGCCGAGCCCAAGTGGTCATCAGAGGCTTTATCTCGTCATAACTAAATTTCCCACTGGGCAGGCCAGCCGCATAGGAGGCAATCTCGTATTGCTGATAGACGAAGCTCACGCCATCTTCATCAAAACAAGGAGGAGTCTGTGGCATGGGAAGGGCATAGAGATTATCCGCTTCCTGAAGCATTTCAGACAGCTCGTCATCGTCTGTTACCTCGAAATATTCTTTCAAATGTTGCTTCATCAATTCATTGAATTCAGAGCTGTGCGTATGGCTGATCATCTCCCATCCAATCCTTCGGCCATCACTCTTACGGAAGCTGGCACCATCAGCAACAAACGAGGGATGGGCACCACCCAAATCGACGTATGTGGTCATCGAATAGGTGGCAAGCAGGTCTGTCTCATACGTCAGCTTCATCTTCACCTCGTATGCCAGTGATATTTCCGGACCCAGCTCTGCCGTATCTTTACAGAGCGAATCGTTCATAGCCACACCATAAAAGTCGACGATTGACTGAATATCACGATAATCACCCGTATAGGTTCCCCCAAACTGTTCGTCCATCCATTCTCCTACGGCCAGATTCAATCTTTCTGTCGGCACATCAGCCCGCATCTTACAACTCACTCGCGAGCTCTCATTCACATAGACAGCCGAATCGCCTGTAGACACGCTTGCATTCACAAGTTCTTTCTTTTCCTGATTACAGGCCGCAAGAATGGCCATCAAGGGCAGCAATGCCCACATAATCTTCATTTTCATTTTGTTTTTTTTATTTCTTCTTGAGATTGTTATTTTATTTCTTCTTGAAATAGTCATTATGAACCTTGATAGCAAACACAATCAAGCTACAAGTAGTTGTAATCAAGTTCGTAATAAACAGGGGCCACAGGAAATCAGGACGGTGCAAGATGCCCTGTAGCGTAAAGCAGAGGCTACCAATACCCATCATCAGAAAGGTGGGCAGCGCAATACCGTCGGTATTACGAGTACGTATTGTTGAAATTGCCTGAGGCATATATCCCAACACCATCGTCACACAGGCTGTCCAGCCGCACAATTCATAAAAAAATGTCTGTTCCATAATAATTACATTATAAGGTTAAACAATTATTTCTTCAATCGTATGGAGAAAACGCAAACGGCACCTATCAACAGGCTCAGTCCTGCCACTACCATCATATTATACTGATGACTTCCCACAAGCGAGAGGATGACACCACCCAAGAGGGCTGCAACAATCTGAGGGACGCATATCGTGCAATTGAACAATCCCAAATAAGCGCCCATGTGACCATAGCCCTGCAAGGCATTGGTCACCATGGCGAACGGCATGGCCAACATGGCAGCCCAGGCACAGCCTATAAGCAGGAAAGGCAAGAAGAGCAAATACTGGTCATGTACAAAGGGAATCAGTGCAAAGCCAATGCCGCCCACGACTAAACTCATGGCGTATGCCATCTTTGCATGTCTGAAACGAGGCAGCACCATAGCCCAGACCACGGCACCCAACGTCTGAACGGCAAAGACGATACCCGTCCAGTTACCTGCTTCCTGATAGCCTTCCGAAGTCACGTCGGTGGTCTCCCACACCGTATCGGCAATGGTACCGGTTGTATAGTTCCACATATAGAGGAAGGCTGCCCAACAGAAGAACTGTACCAGTCCTACGCGCCAGAAAGCCGACGGGGCATTCCGCAACAATACGAACCAGTTTGCCGATGTTTCTTTCTCGCCTGCATGCGCCTCATCACTCGTTCCGTTATACTCGGCATACTCCTTCGGATTCCACTCCTTCACTTTCAAGGTCGTGTAGATGACACAAAGAATCAAGATAGCTGCTCCAGCATAGAACGAATAGATTACTGAATCGGGCACTACGCCTTGCGGTGCTGTATTTGCGACGCCCAACCATGTCACCAAGACAAACGGAAAGACGAAACCAATCAGGCCACCGGCATTGCAAAGAAAAGACTGAATCGAGTAAGCCTTCGTCTTCTGTTCTTCATTGACCATATCGCCCACCAGCATTTTAAACGGTTGCATGGCCATATTGATAGAGGTATCGAGCAGCATCAAGGCACAAGCCCCAAACACCATTGCCGCACCGACTGCCAATCCGAGGCTGCCCGCATTAGGCAGCAGGCACATTACCAATACGGCCAGTGCTGCACCGACAAACAAATAAGGAAGGCGACGCCCGAAACGTGTCCACGTCTTATCGCTCAGTGTTCCGACAACGGGTTGTACCACCATTCCCATCAAGGGTGGAAGTATCCAGAAGAAGCTCAACGAGTGAGGATCAGCCCCCAGCGTTGCGAATATACGCGAGATGTTGGCACTCTGCAGCGAATAGGCTATCTGCACGCCAAAGAATCCAAAACTAAGATTCCATAGTTTCCAAAAGTTTAAATCTGGTTTGCGTTTCATATTTCTCAATTATCAGTTATCAATTATCTTGTCGTACCTCTTATTATTAGGCGCGTGCGCACAATGCGTTTCTCAGGACGATCCACGGGCAGCGTTCCTTCCACATGACCAATCAGGACATTGGCCGCCTCCTCGCCCACCCTGACGCCCTGTTGCTCAACCGTTGTCAGCATCGGATCGCACGAGACGGCTCTTACACCATTGGAGAAGCCGCATATTGATATATCCTCTGGCACCCGAAGCCCCATGCGCTTCACCGTATAGAGTATTCCCAAAGCCGTATCATCATTCACAGCAAAGAAGGCATCGGGATAGCGGTCTCCATCGAACATATTAGGCGTTATCATCTCGGCATCCTGACGATTATCACAGATGCGGGTCAACGATGCATCGAATGGAAGGCGATTCTTGAGCAGTGCATCCTTATAGCCATTGAAACGGTTCTTGGCAATCTCCAAATTCATCTGCGAACCATAATAGGCAATTCGTCGGCAGCCAGTATTAATGAGATAGCTCACGGCATTGTAAGCCCCCATATAATCATCGACAACCACGCGGCTAGTATTCAGTCCCGTGCAAATGCGGTCATAGAAAACAAGAGGGACGCCAGCATCTATCAACCGCTGGAAATGGTCATAATTCTGCGTATCCTTAGCTTGTGAGACGATGACACCACACACTTTGTTCTCATAGAATGATTGGCACAACTGCACCTCACGCTCATAATGCTCTCCACTCTGCGCCACCATAATACGGTAGCCATGAGCAGAAGCCTCCTCTTCAATGCCTCGTAAGATTGTTGAGAAATAATAATGCACGAATTCCGGTATGATGACCCCTATCACCTTCATCGGCTGCACCCGCGAATGACGCAATGACTCAGCCAGAATGTTCGGCGTGAAATTATGCTCACGGGCAAACTGCTGAATCATCTGACGACGCTGCTCAGAAATGCGAGGCGAATTCTGAAGGGCACGCGAAACCGTAGCCACAGAGACTCCCAGCTCTCGGGCAATATCCTTCATCGTCATCATCGAAAATCCGTTCATTATCTTGGTTTTTTACTTATTGGACTGTGCAAAGATATGAAAAAATATCTTCGACTATCTCGAAAAACAATTATTACGCTATGCAGCAATATGCAAACGTTTGCATTTAGTTGTATAACGTTTTTGCTCAAAGTTTAGTACAAATTATGTCAAAGAAATTTACCTTTGCACCGAAATTGGCCGTGAAGGCGGGTTTCAGAACATCCTAAAAAAACATATAGTACTAACAAAAACATTAACCAAACATTATTAGTAATGATGAAGCAGGTAAACATTAGAAGAATCCCTGTCAGATTGTTGGCCCTTATTGCGGGCTTATTCCTGACTGTGGGTGCCTTTGCACAAATCGACGTGCGAGGCCATGTGAAGGATTCGAGTGGAGAACCCATCATCGGCGCTACGATACGTGTCGTAGGTCAGTCACAGGGCGGTGTTATTTCCGACTTTGACGGTAATTTCACCTTGAAAGCCAATCAGGGAACTACTCTTGAAATCAGCTATGTAGGTTACCAGACAGCACGCGTCACAGCCGCAGCAAACATTGTTGTGACCTTGCAAGACGATGCACAGGTATTGGAGAACGTGGTAGTCATCGGCTATGGCCGTGCTAAGAAGAGCGACCTGACCGGTTCTGTCACAGCCATTAAGCCCGATGACATGAACCATGGTCTGCAAACGAATGCACAGGACATGCTCCAAGGTAAAATCGCAGGTGTGAACGTTACCTCACTGAGCGGTGAGCCTGGTGCCAGTGCTCAGATCCGTATTCGTGGCGGTTCGTCACTCAATGCCTCTAACGACCCTCTGATTGTGATTGACGGTCTGGCTCTTGACAACAAAGGTATCAAAGGCTCGCCCAACGGTCTGGCTATGGTCAACCCGAACGACATCGAGTCGTTCACCGTGCTGAAGGATGCTTCGGCTACTGCCATCTATGGTAGCCGCGCCTCTAACGGTGTGATTATCATCACCACCAAGAAGGGACGTGCCGGTCAGAAAGCCCGTGTCACCTATAGCGGCAACGTGTCAATTGCTACGCCGAAGAATCTGCTTGAAGTGATGGATGGCGACGAGTATCGCACGTTCATTGGCAATCTCTATGGCACCAACAGCAAGGCCTACAAGTCACTGGGTTGGTACGATCAGAAGAAGACCGGAACCCCCACCCCAACTTATAAGGATGGTAAGCTGTCGGGCTTCAAGGACTATTACAGCGATGGTACACAGCACTTTGCCAATACCGACTGGCAGGACGAGATTTATCGCACCGCTGTTTCCAGCGACCACAACCTGACGGTTACCGGTGGCCTGAAGAACATGCCTTACCGTGTATCGATTGGTGCTACCAGCAACAACGGTATCGTAAAGACTTCGAACTTCACCCGTTATACAGCCAGCGTGAACATTGCTCCCACGCTGCTCGACGATCATCTGAAGTTCAACATCAATGCCAAGGGCATGTACTCTGAGAGCCGCTATGCCGACGGTGGTGCCGTAGGTGCTGCCCGCTGGATGGATCCCACCAAGCCCATCAAGGCTACCCAAAACGACATCTACAAGGAATACTTCGGCGGCTATGCCCAGTGGATTAGCGATGCTGCATTCATTGATCCCACTTGGACTAAGACCGTGAACAGCCAGGCCACGAAGAACCCCGTTGCCCTGTTGGAGCAGAAGAGCGACAAGGCTCGTTCGAAGAGCTTCATCGGCAATATCGAGGTTGATTATGCCATCCACGGCTTTGAGGATCTGCACATTCACATGAATGCCGGTGCCGACTACAGCACAGGTAAGCAGACCACCACATATGACCGTAACACGGCTTACGGCAACGACAACTACTTCGGCTATGATGGCTGGAGCGACCAGGACAAGTACAATCTTTCCTTCAATGCCTATCTGCAGTACCAGAAGGAACTGGGCGACGCCCATCACTTCGACGTAATGGCCGGCTATGAGTATCAGCGCTTCCACCAGGAGACCGACTGGGACAGCTTCCAGTACTATCCGATGACCAGCCAGAAGACAGCTGAAGAAGAGCAGGCTGACGGTACCAAGAAGGATGTGAACCTCGCAGGCACTCGCTACAATGCTCCTGAGGGTGTGACGAAGTATAAGACTGAGAACTACCTCGTATCATTCTTCGGTCGTTTGAACTACTCGCTGCTCGACCGCTACATGCTTACCTTCACTCTTCGTGATGACGGTTCTTCACGCTTTGCCAAGGGCAACCGTTGGGGTCTGTTCCCCTCAGCCGCTCTCGCATGGAAGATGAAGGAAGAGTCGTTCTTGAAGAACGTGAAAGCCCTGACTGATGCTAAGTTGCGCTTAGGTTGGGGTATCACTGGCCAGCAGGAAGGTATTTCTGACTACTCGTATATTTCTACCTACACCCCCAGCAATGGTGCTCATGCCTACTATGATTTAGGTTTGAACGGTGGCGTGGCTTATCGTCCCGATGCTTACAATACCGACCTGACTTGGGAGAAGACCACTACCTACAACGCAGGTATTGACCTGGCTTTCCTCAACAACCGCATTGAGTTCAGCGTTGACTGGTACTATCGCAAGACTACCGATCTGCTCAACTCGGTCTATGTGGCTGCAGGCAGCAACTTCCGCAACAAGGTGATGAGCAACATCGGCTCACTCCACAACACGGGTATTGAGTTTGCCACCACCGTCCGTCCCGTCCAAACCAAGGACTGGAACTGGGAAGTGAGCTACAACATGACCTACAACCAGAACAAGATCGACGAGCTGAACGTAGGTGGCGCAGGCCGTCCCGTTGAGACAGGCGGTATCTCCGGCGGTACTGGTAACACGATCCAGGCCCATGCCGTTGACCATGCAGCTTCTGCTTTCTATGTCTATCAGCAGATCTACAATCCCGACGGAACCATCGTTCCTAACACCTTCGTCGATCGCGACGGTAACGGCATCATCAACAGCGATGACCGCTACTTCTACTACAAGCCGATGGCTGACGTAACGATGGGCTTCTCTTCGAAAGTCATGTATCGCAACTGGGATCTCGGTTTCACCATGCGTGCCTCGTTGGGCAATTATGTCTACAACAACAACCTCTCTGGCGCAGCCAACACAGGTACGGGTGCCATCTACACCCTCGGCTATGTGGGCAACCGCAGCCTCGATGCCGTGAACCTGCACCTCGATAATGTGTCGATTGAACAGCAGATGAGTGACTTCTTCGTTGAGAACGCTTCATTCCTGAAGCTCGACAACATCACGCTGGGCTACTCATTTGCCAAGATTCTCGATGCCAACATCAGCGGTCGCGTCTATGCTACGGTACAGAACGTGCTCACATGGACCAAGTATTCCGGCATTGACCCGGAAGTTGCTGGTGGTATCGACAACTCTATGTATCCACGTCCGTTCACAACGGTACTCGGTGTCAATCTGAACTTCTAATCACTAAAAGGACATGACAATTATGAAACTGAAGAATTTTAAAAACATATTACCCGCTGCTGCCATTGTCCTGGGCTCGCTGAGCCTTACAGGCTGTATTGGCGACCTGGACGTGGAAAACATCAACCCGCAGCAGACAGACACGCCGAACAACGACGCACTCTTCACCAAGGTCTATAGCAACTTGGTGCTGACAGGCCAGACCGGTCCTAACGGCAATGGCGACATTGACGACATCGACGAAGGAACCTCAAGCCTCATCCGTCAGTTGTGGAATGCCAATGAGCTGCCTACCGATGAAGCCCATTGCATCTGGGGCGATGCCGGTATACCTGAGTTCAACCACAACGCCTGGGGCGACGTACACCCCATGATGCAGGCCCTCTACTATCGTCTGTATTTCGGTATTACTATTGCCAACTATTTCCTGCAGGAGACTGAGGGCACTACCGATGCCGACGTGATTACCCAGCGTGCCGAGGTTCGCTTCATGCGTGCCCTGTACTATTCTTATCTGATGGACCTCTATGGTAATGTGCCCATGATCACCACCGTGACCAAGGAACTGGCTCCACAGATGGCTCGTGCCGACCTCTTCAAATGGATTGAGGGTGAGCTGAAAGACGTGATTGGCGAAGGCTCGGGCAATGAGGTGATGAAGGATCCTGCACAGAAAGTGGCTTACGGCCGTGCCGACAAGGCTGCTGCCTGGCTGCTGCTCTCACGCAACTATCTGAACGCTGAGGTATATACGGGCACTCCCCAATGGCAGCTGGCTAAGGACTATGCCCAGAAGGTGCTTACCGACGGCACCTACGACCTGCTCACTACGGGCAAGGGCGGCTACTCAGCCTTCCAGACCCTGTTCATGGGCGACAACGACACCAACGGTGCCCAGAAAGAAATCATTCTTCCTGCCATCCACGACGGTCTGCGCACCCAGACTTGGGGCGGCTGCCTGTTTGTCATCGCCTCTGTGGCTGATGAAGACATGATGAAAGCCTACCCTTACGGTTCTACCGAAAAGTGGGGTGGCAACCGCTGCCGCAAGGAGTTCGTCAAGAAGTTCTTCCCTGCAGGTGGTTATAACGCCAGCGGCACCCCCGTTCAGAACACTGTTGCCGGCAAGGACGACCGTGCCCTGTTCTTCACCAACGGCCACTCTCTCTCCATCACCAAGGAGAGCGACTTCAAGAAAGGCTTTGCCTATCAGAAATTCTCTAACCTGCATGCCGACGGTTCACAGTGCAAGCACACCCAGTTTGTCGACACCGATTTCCCCATGCTGCGTGCTGCCGAGGCCTACCTGAACATTGCCGAGGCTGACGCCCGTCTGAACGGCGGCACCTGCGGCACTGACGGTCTGAATGCCATCAAGGCCATCCGCACCCGTGCCAACTGCGGCACCAACCCTGCTCCTACCACGTTCACGCTCGACGACATCTGCGACGAGTGGTCGCGCGAGTTTGCCTACGAAGGCCGACGCCGCATGGATCTTATCCGCTTCGGCAAGTTCGGCGGACAGGCCAACTACAAATGGGAATGGATGGGCGGCCAGGAGAACGGCATGATGTTCGACAAACACCTGAATATCTATCCTATCCCCCTGAGCGACCTTACCGCCAACAAGAACCTGAAACAGAACGATGGCTATTAATTCATTAGCGTATAACTTTTAAACAACATCACGAGATATGAAAAAACTAAGCATATTTGCCACGATGGCACTGGGCTTGCTCGCCTTCACCTCTTGCGAAAGCGACCGTGACGACAATCCCATACTGAATGTGCCCGGCAACGGAGGTACTACAGCCGCTCTGGAACTGTTGAATCCGGAAATCGGCAATAGTGTCGTCGATCTGAAACACAGCGAGAGCATTCAGTTCAAAGTGAAGGCTGCACCCAACTATGGTGCTCCTACTCAGGTGTCCTATTGGATGCAGACCGCACTCGACGAGGCCGACTTTGCCACGGGAAAGTTTGCGTCGCTCGACACCAAGGGACGTTCCATCACCTACGATGCCCTGCGCGACGAACTGGACCTGAGCATTATGATGCTCAAGGGTTGGGAAGATGAAAATCAGGTTGACACCGACACGCCCGTGAAGCTCTATGTGCGCATGGTGGCCAGCATCAAGGCTGCTACTGACAGTTCTACCTACGTCTATTCAAACGTGAAGTCCGTTAATGTTTACCCCTTCTTCATCAAGGAGGCTCTGCCCGAACTCTGGTACATGACGGGCGACTGCGTGGGCTATGCCGACTGGTCGAACGGTGAGGACAAGATTGGCGAAGGCATGATTCCATTCTACGTCAAGTCAGGCGAAAGCTACAACCGCTTCACTGGCAAGGGCACGGTTGAATACGTGGGCTACTTCCACAATGGCCAATACGGCTTCAAGCTGATAGCCCCGAAGGGACTTGTCGACTGGATGTACAGCATCAGCGGTGGAGCCATCAGCGATGGCGAGGGCTACAAGTCGCGCGATGGTGGCGACGACCCCGGCAACATCACCGTTGGTGACAAAGAGGCAGGCTATTATCGCCTCACCCTCAACACTACCGATGAAAAGCTGACCATCGAGAAGTATGAGGAAGAGGTGAAGGACTATACCTCCATGAAGTTAGGTGACAAAGAAATGCAGCCGATGACCAAGATCGACGGTGTCGTCAACCACGACTGGTTCTTGAAGGACCTGCAGGTGACTGCCGACACGCAGATGAAGTTCGTTGCCAACGATGGCACTGAGTTCGGCACGGAGACGTTCCCCTACGGCATCGCTACCGACGATGGTAATGCCATCACCGTGAAAGCCGTGAAGACCAGCTACAAGGTTTACTTCAACGATATCACGGGTGCCTTCATGTTTGTTGAACAAAAATAAAGAAAGGAAACCATTATGAAACTCAATTCATATTTATTTATGGGTCTCGCGCTGGCAGCTTTTGCTGCCTGCGACGAGAGTCACAACGACTGGGTTCAGCAAGAGCAGAACGAGCAACCAGCCACTGTGACCTTCGGCAACGATGGAGCCGTAACCCCTGTTGCTACCATCAACTTCGCTTCATTACCTGCAGAGCCCACTCTTGATGACTCGGTCAAGGTATGTGATATCACCATGCCTACAAGCAGCTATGCAGAAGGCGACGTGACTTATGTCCTGATTCTCAACGACGAGGAGGAGTTGGAGATGAATGCCTCAGGCAAGGTGCTCTACGAGCCTTTCAAAGCATACGTAGAGAAGAAATACGGAAAGGATCCCACCAAGGTTAATGTCATGACAGCCAAGGTTGTGGCTTATCCGGGCAACAAAGACACAAAGGTGCGTCAGGTGATTTCATCGGGCACATTCACTGTCAATGCCACGCCAACCGCTCCTGCCATTGACTTCAGCGGATACTATATGGTGGGAAGCCCTGACGGCTGGAGCTGCACACGCAAAGAAGAATACAAGCTCAACAATGGCGGCGGCACTTCATACACCGACGGCGACTTCAAATTCTCCATGATTCTGCCCAATCCCGGTGCCGGTGACGTAGAGATGAAGTTCCTGCCTGCCCAGGCTTTCAACGACGACGGCTCTATTGCCAACTGGGACATCGCACTGGCCTGCACATCCACAGATGAAGATGGCATGAGCGGCACCTTCTCTTGGGACAATCAGGGCGGCAACATCAAATTCACGGCTACGGAAGATGCGAAGATGTACAAAATCACACTCGACCTGATGGACGGCAAGTACACCATTGAGGCCATGTCATTCGAGGAATTTATCTACATGCCCGGCAAGGGTCAGAAGTATCTTGACAAGACTGAATGGGGATGGAATCCCGGCACTGCTCCTGCACTGCGCTCAGCCAGATTCGATGGCAAGTACACCGGTTTCGCCTATCTTGACAGCGAGTTCAAGTTCACGAAGGCTCGCAACTGGGATGGCGGCGAATACAACTACGGATCGTTCAACAACTATAGCGACGGTTTCACCGGAGAGGGAACCGGCAACATCAACCTGAACGGTGAAGGCTTCTACTACATTGAGGCAGACGTGGCTAACTCGAAGTTTACTGCCACTGCCGTAACCTTCGGTCTGGTTGGTCCTGCAACAGCCGGCGGTTGGGATGCCGCCCAATATAGCGTGATGACCTACGACAAGGACAACGATGCGTGGACCATCACTACTGATCTCAATGCCGACGAGTTTAAGTTCACCACGAACGGCTCTTGGGATATTAACCTTGGCGGTACTGCAGACGACCTTGACTTTGGTGCCAGCAACCTAAGAATCGAGGAAGCAGGCAACTACACCATTACGCTGAAGGCAAGCCGTACTAACAGTCCGAAGATGTTCTGTACCATCAATAAGAACTAACACACTTCGATAATAATTAGTCTTTTCATCATCCCTTCACTTGACACGCATCCTTTTCTAAGCAGAGCGCGTTATAGTGAAGGGATGATTTCGTTTTCATTCGCGATTCATATCGAAAACCATTGGTCCCAGTATCAAAAACCAATTATCCCAATATCGAAAACCATTTATCCCAACAATTGGAACTTTTGGTTTCTGCTATTGGGACTTTTGTTTTCAGAAGAAAAAAACGACGAATTACATAAATTTTCTTTTCTTCGATGAAGGTTTTTCAATTTTATTTCGTAACTTTGCAGCCGCAAACGATAGGCCGCGATGGTGGAATGGTAGACACGAGGGACTTAAAATCCCTTGACCCGAAACGGTTGTGCGGGTTCGAGTCCCGCTCGCGGCACCGCTTGTCGAAGACAAGAAATGACGCAAAAGGGTCGAAAGACCAGCGGCACCGCTTGTCGAAGACAAGAAATGACGCAAAAGGGTCGAAAGACCAGCGGCACCGCTTGTCGAAGACAAGAAATGAGGGGTGAAAGCTGATGTTTTCACCCCTCATTTTATACATTATCCGTTTTACCCCATTTGAGATATTCGTTGAAGACCTTCCTCATCAACAATCTTTATTTTCCGTCCTTCAATGACGACAAGCCCTTCTGAGGCAAAAGCAGAAAGCGTGCGTATGGCATTGCTGGTGGTCATATTCGACATCTGCCCCAGTTCCTCACGGCTCACATAGATAGCGAGTGTCTGTCCATCATCCTCTGTGCCATACTTCACGAACATTCTCAGCAAGACCTCAGCCAGTCGGCCTCTGATGTGTTTCTGCGTCAGGTGTATGGTACGCTCTGCAGAAAGACCCAGCAAGGCAGAAAGCTCCTTGAGGAAGAGCATGGCAAAGCTGCTGTTCTCCCAGATAAAATGAAACACCAGCCGAAGGGGAACCTCCAGGATCTCCGAGTCAGCCCCGACCTCAGCCGTCGACGAATAGGACTCGCCGTTGAAAGCCGTAGAATAGCCGAAGATAGCGCCTGGCTCTACCATTCGCACAATCTGCGGCTGGCCGCCAATGCCCTTGCGCCACATCACCACCTTCCCGTCAATAAGGTAATAAAGAAAATCGGGTGTGTCGCCTTCACGGAAAAGAATGTCGCCGCGTTTGAACCTTACGACTACGGCATGCATGGCAAACAACTCGCGCTGCTCGTCGGCCAGTGGTGTCCATAATGCCGGGGCAATTTTTTCCCACTCCTCTACGTTGAATCCTTTTTCCAAATTATCCAATGCCATTGTTACTATTTTTGCTACAAAAGTACAAAATAGCCGTCATATAGCCAAGAAAACGCTTGTTTTTGTGTTTTTTTTTAGAAAAAAGGCAAAAAAAGCAGCAATTATTTTGCAATACGATAAAAAGTTCGTACTTTTGAAGTGGAAACTACAAGCTATAACATCTATAAAATTAAAATACCTAAAAACAGGAACTATGAGTTATTTGCGATTTGAGAAAGCCGTGATGACTAACTTGGAGGAATCCCTTCGCCGCGAATTGCTCCGCACAAACCGTTCTGGTGCTTACAGTGCGTCGACACTTGTCGACTGCAACACCCGTAAGTATCATGGTCTGCTGGTAGTGCCTGTACCTGAGATTGACGACGAGAACCATGTGCTCTTGTCGTCGCTCGACTGTACAGTCATCCAACACGGAGCTGAGTTCAACCTGGGCCTCCACAAGTATCAGGGCAACAACTACAGTCCGAAAGGACACAAGTACATCCGTGAGTTTGATGCATCGCTCGTACCCACCACCGTCTATCGCGTGGGCGGTGTCGTGCTGAAGCGTGAAACCATCTTCCAAGCCTACGAAGACCGTATTCTGATCCGCTATACGCTCGAAGAGGCTCATTCTGCCACGACATTGCGTTTCCGCCCGTTCCTGGCCTTCCGCTCTGTGCGTTCGTTCACACACGAGAACTCAGTGGCCAGTCGCGAGTACCAGACCATTGACGGTGGCATCAAGACCTGCATGTATCAGGGCTATCCCGAATTGTTCATGCAGTTCTCGAAGAAGAATGAGTTCATCTTCCAGCCCGACTGGTATCGTGGCATTGAGTATCCCAAAGAGCAGGAACGTGGCTATGCTTCGAACGAAGACCTCTACGTGCCAGGCTATTTCGAAATGACCATCAAGAAGGGTGAGAGCATCGTGTTCTCAGCCTCAACCTCACAAATCAAGTCATCGACACTGAAGACGCTGTTCCAGAAAGAAATAGACGTTCGCGTGCCTCGCGACAATTTCTACCACTGTCTGGTCACCGCCGCTCACCAGTTCCACAACCGCCAGCCCAACGACGACCGCTACCTGCTTGCCGGCTATCCTTGGTTCAAGGCTCGCGCCCGCGACACGTTTATCGCTCTGCCGGGTCTGACGCTCGCCATCGACGAGGCCGACTACTTCGAACTGGTCATGCAGACTGCCGAGCGCGGCCTGCGCGAATTCATGGAAGGCAAGCCCCTGACGGTGAAGATCTACGAGATGGAGCAGCCCGACGTGCCCCTCTGGGCCGTGTGGAGCATTCAGCAGTATGCCAAGTATGTTGGTCGCGACAAGGCGTTCGAGAAGTATGGCAAGCTGCTGCAGGACATCGTCATGTATATCAAGGAAGACAAGCACCCCAACCTGCGTCTCGACGACAACGGCCTGCTCTATGCCAACGGTCGCGACCGCGCCATCACTTGGATGAACTCAACCGCCAACGGCCGTCCTGTCGTTCCCCGTTCGGGCTACATCGTCGAGTTCAATGCCCTGTGGTACAATGCCCTGAAGTTCTGCGCCTCGATGGCTACCGAGAAGGGCGACCAGAAGGGAGCCGAAGAACTGGAG
>Ga0326511_10000883_pt1 | contig 25901 bp, 21 predicted proteins | sample 0_2496_0518_D_FD_203701 | JGI IMG/M metagenome (GOLD analysis project Ga0326511, IMG submission 203701) | Bovine rumen microbial communities from UC Davis, California, United States - 0_2496_0518 | ecosystem: Host-associated > Mammals > Digestive system > Stomach > Rumen | place: USA...
TTTGAACCGACAATCTCACCTCCTCCCATGGGAGCACGGTTGCTCAAGCTCTTCTCCTCCGGATTCTCAAAACGAGTAAATTCACCGCGGAAGGTGAGAAGTACATCTCCGGTAGCGCCCTTACGATGTTTGGCGATAATGATCTGAGCCATGCCATGAAGGTCGCGACCATTGTCATCCTGATAGATATGGTAATACTCCGGACGGTGTACGAAGAGCACCATATCGGCGTCCTGCTCGATGGCACCAGACTCACGAAGGTCAGAAAGTTGTGGGCGTTTACCCTCCAGTCCCTCACGGCTTTCCACACCACGATTCAACTGTGACAGGGCCAGAATGGGAATGTCGAGCTCCTTGGCAAGACCTTTCAGAGAACGTGAAATCGTTGACACCTCTTCCTGTCTTGACGAGAAACGCATACCATTGGCATTCATCAGCTGAAGATAGTCGATCATGATGAGTTTGACACCATGCTCACGAACCAGACGGCGTGCCTTCGTCCTCAACTCAAACACAGACAGTCCTGGCGTATCGTCGATATACAAGGGAGCGCCTTGCAGGTTGGTGATGCGCTTGTCAAGACGATCCCACTCATCACGGCTCAACTGACCGTTGAGGATCTTAGAACCCTGAATCTCACAGGCATTGGAGATCAAGCGGTTCACCAATTGCACGTTCGACATTTCCAAAGAGAAGAAAGCCATCGGCACTCTCATATCGGCAGCGATATTCTTGGCCATAGAGAGTGCGAAAGAGGTCTTACCCATCGCAGGACGTCCGGCAATGATAACGAGGTCGGAAGCCTGCCAGCCGCTGGTGATGTCGTCGAGCTTATAATAGCCCGTAGAGACACCCGTCAGTCCGTCGGTATTGGCTGCAGCGGTCTGAATCACCTTGACGGCCTGCATCAATACCGGGTCGATGGCCGTATAGTCTTTCTTCATATTGCGCTGAGAGAGTTCGAAAAGCGAACCTTCTGCCTCCTGCATCAGGTCTTCCACATCGATAGTCTCATCGAAAGCCTTGGTCTCTATGACGCTTGCAAAGGATATCAGTTGGCGGGCAAGAGATTTCTGTGCTACGATGTTGGCGTGATACTCAATATTCGCTGATGAAGCCACGCGCGAACTGAGTTCTGCCACATAGCCGGGACCTCCGACCTCGTCAAGTGTTCCTTGCTTGGAAAGCTGTTCTGTGACCGTCAGGATATCGACAGGCTTCTCCGCCATGCTCAGCTCCATGATGGCACTGTAGATCATCTGGTTGCGCGGTTCGTAGAAACTCTCAGGGCGAAGGGTCTCACAGACGACAGCATAGGCATCCTTGTCAATCATCAGGGCACCGAGCACGGCCTTCTCTACTTCAAGTGCCTGAGGCTGGAGGTGGCCATAGGTGTTGTCAACAGGTATTTTTCTTTGTCTTCGTTGGTTCTTATCTTGTTCTGGCATATATAATTATTGTATGTATGTTCATTTATCACTTTCTTTGAGTACAGGTAAGGAGATATGATATCTCACGGCCAGGAAGCGGGTGAGGCAAGTGACAAGGAAACTGACGACAGCACACAGCTCGGTAGTCAATCCCAATGACACAAGCCCCCAATAGACAACGCCTCCCAACACACAGGCCATAGCATAGATCTCCTTATGGAAAATGACGGGTTCGTTGTTCAGAAGGACATCACGGATCACACCACCGGCTGAGCCTGTGATGCATCCCATGATGATGGCTACCCAGAAGGGTTGGCCGAAAGCGAGGCTCTTCTGGATACCGGCGATGGTAAACAGAGCCAGACCAAGGGTATCGAACACGAACCAGGCATTCTTGAGCGGTTCCATCCATTTGCCAAAGAAAGCGACGGTCAGCAAGGCGATGCCCGTACAGATCAGATAGATAGGTGTCGTCATCCAGAACGGAATGGTGCCCAGCATGACATCACGTATCGTTCCTCCGCCAATGGCAACAGCTACACCACAGACATAGCCGCCAAACCAGTCAAACTGTTTTGCTGCCGCATGACGTATGCCGGAAATCGCAAAAGCGAACGTTCCCAGCAGTTCTATAATTCTGATTATCAGTTCTTGTTCCATCAGTCTTCGTATCGTTTTCCCCAGTAGTTTACCATTCGTTGGTATAGTTTCTCCTCTTGAGGATTGTGCTGCCCGTGCCAGATCCTTTGATTGACGAGTGTGTCAGGCAGATATTGTTGTTCGGTGAAATGTCCAGGATAATCATGCGGATACTTATAGCCGTCATGATAACCTAACTCTTTCATCAGTTCTGTGGGAGCGTTGCGGATAGGCAACGGCACTGGCTGATTGCCTGTTGCGCGTACCAGCGACAGAGCGGTGTCAATGCCCAGATAGGCACTATTGCTTTTCGGTGATGTGGCTAAATAGACAGTTGCTTCGGCAAGTGGGATTCGCCCTTCAGGCCATCCTATCTTCATCACTGCATCGAAAGCGGCATTTGCCAACAGCAGCGCATTGGGGTTTGCAAGTCCGATATCCTCAGAAGCACTGATCACTAGTCTTCTTGCAATAAACTGCGGGTCTTCCCCACCCTCAATCATGCGGGCGAGCCAATAGAGGGCTGCATCAGGATCCGAACCGCGTATGCTCTTGATAAATGCTGAGATGATATCATAGTGCATTTCTCCGTCTTTATCATAGGCTAAGGGATTCTGCTGCAGACGGTTCACTACCATCTCGTCAGTTATCACGACTTCATCCGAAGATTCGGATTCGATGGTCAACTCCAATATGTTCAGTAACTTACGGGCATCACCGCCGCTGAATCTCAGAAGTGCTCCCGTCTCCTTCAAAGTGATGTTGCGCTGTTTCAGGATCTCGTCTGTGTGAATGGCTCTGTCGAGCAGTTTCAACAAGTCATCCTTGTCGAGAGACTTCAGTACATAGATCTGGCAGCGTGAGAGCAGAGGTCTGATAACCTCAAACGACGGGTTTTCCGTAGTGGCACCGATCAGGGTTACAATCCCCTTCTCGACAGCTCCCAACAAAGAGTCTTGCTGAGATTTCGAAAAGCGATGGATCTCGTCAATGAATAAGATAGGAGAAGCCTCATTGAAAAAGCGCCCTTTCTGCGCCTTCTCAATCACATCACGCACGTCTTTCACACCACTGGTAACGGCAGACAACGTATAGAAAGGTGTCTCCAGTCTGTGTGCTATGATCTGAGCCAAGGTCGTTTTACCGACTCCTGGCGGTCCCCAAAGGATAAAAGATGAAATACGCCCTGCGTCAATCATCTTACGCAGGACGGCTCCCTCACCGACAAGATGCTGTTGCCCGATATACTCATCTAAGGTGCGAGGACGTAATCTTTCAGCTAATGGTTGTGCCATTTTGGTTGCAAAGTTACGTTAAAATGCGAAAATAACAAAAAATATCGTCTAAAAACTTGCTAATAAAAAATAAAGTCGCTACATTTGCAAAAAAAATTAAGATAAATATGGCAAGAACAAAACAACAACAACCAGAGAGTAATCCTTCTTTGTCGATTAAGTCTATTACAAAGAGCAGTGTCTGGGATATCCAGGAAAACGATGTCTTCCGTATGTGGGAGGCAGCCACCAAGGACGCTGAGGTAAAAGAAAACATTCATCATTACTTAGACATTTTCAAGAGTGCCTTCTTCATTGAGGAAATCAAGGATGATCCTTTATTGGTGAAGAAGAGCTATGAAAAGCGGGGTTATAAGGTGACTCAAATCAAGTTTGATGAGAACCTGAAGTTTGCATGGGCTATCAAGAAACGCCCCATCATGCGCGTGACCGACCTGACCTACGAAAACATCCGCCACATCTCGGCAGAGAAGCTGCTTGAAGTCATCGACAGGAATTTCGGTGGAGGTTGGGATTCATTGTCACAGTCGATTCAGGACATCATCCTGAGTGGTTTCGATATCTCAACTACCACTTTACCCAAAGACCGTCTGCACAAGAAGGGCGGTATGTATGACAAGAAGGTGGAAGACGGCTTCGACGTGCTGGAAATAGAAAAAGGTGGATGGGTAGAGGCCATCTTTGCCAAGCTCAAGCCTGAGCAGGAGAGACCCAAGATGAAGTTCTCTGACAAGCCGGAAGGCGATGAAGACGATGAGGACAATGATGAGGACTTTGAAGTGGAGGACAATTACAGTTCACATGATGAAGTCGATGATGAAGTGGAAGATCCCAACGACGATGAAATCACAGAAGACAACTATTCGACGATGGTTGACTTAGGCACTGACGACCCCGACGATGAGGCTGCGAATATGATTGACTATGTAGATGAATAATCAAATATCCTGACCTATGATGATTCCCAATGTATTCTGGCTTGTACCAGTCGCTTCAATCGTTGCCTTGACGATGGCATGTTTCTTCTTCATGCAGATGATGAAAGCTGATGAAGGAACACCACGTATGAAGGAGATTGCTCTGTATGTACGTAAAGGTGCAATGGCATATCTAAAGCAGCAATACAAGGTTGTTGGTATCGTGTTTGCGGTGCTTTGCGTGCTCTTTGCATTTATGGCCTATGGCCTGAATGTCCAGAATCCATGGGTACCCTTTGCCTTCCTGACGGGTGGTCTGTTCTCAGGTCTGGCAGGATTCTTCGGTATGAAGACAGCTACTTATGCCTCTGCCCGCACGGCCAATGCTGCCCGGGAGAGCTTGAATGCTGGTCTGAAGATCGCCTTCCGCTCAGGTGCCGTTATGGGACTGACAGTCGTTGGTCTGGGATTACTTGATATCGCCATCTGGTTTGTGATATTAAATCAGTTTGATTCAGATGGCCTGATATCGATTACTACCACGATGCTGACTTTCGGTATGGGAGCCTCTACCCAGGCGCTTTTTGCCCGTGTCGGAGGAGGTATCTATACGAAGGCGGCAGATGTCGGTGCTGATATCGTAGGTAAGGTTGAAGCCGATATACCAGAAGACGATCCGCGCAATCCTGCTACCATCGCAGATAATGTAGGCGATAATGTCGGAGACGTGGCTGGTATGGGAGCCGATCTTTATGAAAGCTATTGCGGTTCGGTACTATCGACAGCCGCACTTGGCGCTTCAGCTTTTGCGAGCAGTATCGGCAACGGCATGCAGTTGAAGGCTGTCATCGCTCCCATGATTATTGCTGCAGTCGGTGTGTTCCTCTCACTTCTGGGTATTTTCCTCGTTCGCACTAAGGAGGGCGCAACGATGAAGGATCTGCTCAGGTCGCTTTCTTTCGGAACCAATGTCAGCGCCATCCTGATAGCTGGCGCGTCTTTTGCCATTCTGTACTTACTTGGCATAGACAACTGGCTTGGCCTTTCTTTCTCAGTGATTTCTGGTCTGACTGCCGGTGTCATCATCGGACAGGCTACGGAGTATTACACGTCGCATTCTTATAGGCCGACTCAGAAGATCTCGGAGGCAGGACAGACAGGTGCGGCTACAGTCATCATCAAGGGAATCGGCACAGGCATGATCTCAACTTGTATTCCGGTCATTACGATTGGCGTAGCTATTATGCTCAGCTATTTATGTGCCAACGGTTTCGACTTGTCAATGTCGTCAGCCAGCTTGTCACACGGTCTGTATGGTATCGGTATTGCTGCTGTTGGTATGCTTTCAACACTTGGCATCACATTGGCCACAGATGCCTATGGTCCTATCGCTGATAATGCAGGAGGCAATGCCGAGATGTGCGGACTTGGTGAAGAAGTACGTCACCGTACTGATGCACTTGATGCCCTCGGTAATACGACAGCAGCTACCGGCAAAGGCTTTGCCATCGGTTCTGCAGCCTTGACGGCTCTCGCACTACTGGCATCCTATATTGAAGAGGTTAAGATTGCAATGGCGCGTGCAGGTCAGACGCTGACTAATGTTGCCGGTGACGTGATCTCAGCCACAGATGCCACCATACCTGATTTCATGAATTATTTCCAAGTGAACCTCATGAATCCGAAGGTTCTCGTGGGTGCATTTATTGGCGCTATGGCAGCCTTCCTGTTCTGTGGTATGACGATGGAGGCAGTTGGTCGTGCAGCAGAGAAAATGGTGCAGGAGGTGCGCCGCCAGTTCCGTGAGATTGCAGGCATACTGGAGGGAACAGGTACACCAGACTATGGTCGATGTGTTGAGATCTCCACACGAGCAGCACAACACGAAATGATAGTCCCATCGGTTCTTGCCATTATCATCCCCATCGTTGTCGGTATCATCTTAGGCGTTGCAGGCGTCCTCGGATTGCTGGTAGGTGGCTTGGCCGGCGGTTTCACATTGGCAGTATTTATGGCCAACTCCGGTGGTGCATGGGATAATGCCAAGAAGAATATTGAAGAAGGTAACTTCGGAGGCAAGGGCTCTTTCGCACATAAGGCGTGTATCGTAGGTGATACGGTTGGAGATCCTTTCAAAGATACTTCAGGCCCTTCATTGAATATTCTTATCAAGTTGATGTCAATGGTCAGTATTGTGATGGCTGGCTTAACAATCGCTTTTGTATAAAACTCATACATATTAAAATTTAAAATGAAAAAAGCATTTCTTCTTGTTCCTGTCTTGCTGTGCAATCTTGTACATGCACAACAGGGACAGGCAATTGCAGATGCATCCAAGTTTCTACCAGGTCCGCCAGATGACACGTCTGTTGAATATCTGAAGGATATTACGCAATACGACTGGGGTAAATCCATGCGAAACACTCCGGCGTGGCAACATGCGGCAACAGACATCAATGAGCAGTTAAGCACTTATATCAATGCTTTTTCTCCTGTTATAGGACTTCAGATATCAAAACTTAATACGCCCAGAACATATGAAGTCCTTGACTATGTCATAACCTATAGCCAGAATACAATAGAAAAAGCAAGAAAAACCTTTGCAGAGAGGAAACCTCCTTTTGCAAGATTCGGTGAGAACAGCCTGGTTCCTGGTGGTGAAAGGCAATATGCCACGATCAGCTCATATCCATCATCCTTTGCCTTTATGGGGTGGCTCACAGCATTGACACTTACGGAAATATGCCCGGACAAACAAAATGATATTCTTGTCAGAGGATACAACTTTGGTACGAGTTCCATCATCTCTGGGTATAATTGGGATAGTGATGTCACTTCCGGACGCCTATTGGCTTGCGCTTTATCGACACTGCTCCACAGTCAGACGAATTTCAATAACATGATGAAGTCGGCCAGGACTGAATACGAGCAGAAAACGGGAACCAGCACCACGATCATCTCGTCAGACCAGAATTCGTCATCCTTTCCCAATGACAACTTACCAAAAGCAACCGCCTATCTCCAAGAGCCACCAGCACTCGAATCGGTTCTTTTCTCCTATGACTTGAACCAACATATATTGAATAGTAGGAAAAGAGTCACAACTGAAGGAAAGATAGCTACGGCTGATGTTGATGTAAGCACTGAGTATTTGGCAGGCATATTCTCTACTGCATTTGGAAAGACCATTTCCCCAAGTGAGACACCGCATCTTTATAGTCTGATCAGCAAACTGAATCAGACTGGAGCCCCTGCATATCAGGCTGTCAAGGAGAAATATATGCGTATATGCCCTTATGTGCTGTTAAACCAGAAGACCTCCTATGAACCCGACGAGGATAGTTATATGAACCAAGGTTCCTATCCTTCTGGTCACTCATCTGAAGGGTGGCTAACAGCTATGGTGTTAGCGGAAATCAATTCCGCCAATGCGGAAGAACTGTTGGCTCGTGCTTACCTATATGGACAAAGTCGCGTAATCACTGGTTACAATTGGCAAAGTGATGTGGATGCAGGACGCCTTGTGGGCAGTACGATTTATGCCTACCTTCATACATGTGATGAGTTTGTGACGATGATGAATCTCGCCAAGAGTGAGTATAACGGATCGACAGGCATTAAAGCGCCCACCACTGGCGTCAATCCTAGTGATGAACCTTTATACAAACTGGACGGTACGCTGATAAAAGGCACACCTTCTAATAAAGGAATCTTTATTCAAGGCAACAAGAAAATAATAGTCAAATGAAACTGAATTATATTGTATCTATCTTATTCTGGCTCTGCTCCGTAGTATCTGCGCAGGGCCAGAATCTTTCTGGTGGTTTTATATCACGGGAGATCCCAGATTCGATATGGAAGCTGATGCAAGGTAAGACCTACCAGCCCAATGATGTCATTAAGCGTTCTGATTTGCGTTATCTTCAGGTCCTTCATTGGGATTACGACCAACAAGCACATCAGGGAGAGCTCATCTGCAATAAGGCGATTGCAGATAAACTCATCATCATCTTCAAAGAACTCTATCGACAACACTATCCAATAGAGAAAATCAAGTTGCCAGATGAATATGGCGCTGATGATGAGAAACAAATGTCAGACAATAATACCAGTTGTTTTTGTTTCCGTAATGTCCCTGACACAAAGAAGTTATCCTATCATGCCAGAGGTTTGGCTATTGATATTAATACACGCTATAATCCCTATGTACGCTATCTTAATGGCAAGATGGTGGTACAGCCCAAAAACGGAAAGCAATATGCTGATCGTGAAAAGCATTTTTCCTATAAGATCGTAAAAGGAGATCTCTGCCATCGACTATTTGTCCAACATGGATTTGTCTGGGGTGGCTCATGGAAGACGATGAAAGATTATCAGCATTTCGAATATCACTTATGAATATTATTGAAATCAGTTCCCTTTCCCAACCGGAAATACAATTATTCAGTTCTCTGACAGAGGCTCAACTACGTAACCATCATGATATAGAACAGGGCATCTTCATAGCAGAGAGCCCGAAAGTGATTCGGGTTGCACTTCATGCAGGCTATGAGCCCATATCCTTGCTCTGTGAGAGGAAGCACATAGAGAACGATGCTGCAGATATCATCAGGCAATGTCCTGATATTCCGATTTATACTGGTGAGCGCGAGATTCTGAACAAGCTGACTGGCTATACATTGACGCGTGGCGTATTATGCGCTATGAGACGTAAGCCCGCCCCTACCCTTGAGGCTGTTCTTCGTGACGCTCAACGCGTTTGTGTAATAGATGCCGTTTGCGACACCACTAATATCGGTGCCATTTTCCGTTCTGCTGCCGCCTTAGGGATTGATTCTGTCCTACTGACGAAAAGCTCTTGCGACCCTTTGAATCGCAGGGCTATTCGCGTCTCTATGGGGTCTGTGTTCCTTGTTCCTTGGACTTGGCTTGACTCTTATGATCAATTGCGTGAATTTGGGTTCTGTACGGCAGCGATGGCACTTAAGGATCAGTCAATAGCTCTTGACGATCCCATCCTCAAGCAACAATCCCGACTGGCTTTAATCATGGGAACTGAAGGAGACGGGCTACCACAGGAAACAATAGACAGGGCTGACTTTGTGGTCCGTATTCCGATGTATCATGCTGTTGATTCGCTGAATGTCGCTTCCGCTGCAGCTGTTGCTTTTTGGGAACTTTGCAGAACCTCACGCTCGTGAGTCTTATGTTTCATTTAGTTCTATCTTAACGTATGGTATTCTATTTCTCAGGTACAGGTAACACAAAATGGGTGGCCAGCCAGATAGCCAAGGCCCTTAATGAGCAATTGTTATATATTCCAGATCTGATAAGAGAAGGCAGATATGAATTTACGATATCAGAGAATGAGAGGATTGGCTTTTGTTTTCCAACTCATGGCTGGCAGCCACCTCGTATCGTGAGGGAGTATATCAGGAAGTTGAAATTAGCCTATCCGCTATCAACTATAGACAGGGAGATGCCCTATTGTTGGGCTTTGACTACCTGTGGTGATGATATGGGCGAAGCCATGACCATATTTAATAAAGAACTTGGCAGGATCATCGTAGATGGAACATCGACGCCACTACAGACAGAATCGGTGTTCTCTGTCATCATGCCAGAATCGTATGTCTGTCTTCCTTTCATGAAGACTGATACGGAAGAAAAAGAAGCGTTGAAAATAGATATTGCCAAGCATCAGATACCACATATCATCCAAATCATAGAAATGCGAATGCGAGGAATCGCTGAGTTGGACAAAGGGCCTACCCCACGTCTATACTCCTATGTCATCGGACATTACTTTAATCATCATATGGTAACAGACCGTAAGTTTACCGTCGATACAGAGAAATGTATCCAGTGTGGTAAGTGTGCGAAAGTCTGTCCGGTGGACAACATAACAAGTACACCTCCCCAATGGCTACATAACGGCAGGTGTACTTGTTGTCTGGCTTGTTATCATTATTGTCCAGTGCATGCCATCAATTATGGCAGTATCACGCGGAAACGAGACCAGTATTATTTCAATAGACGCGAGGACCAAAAATAAAGGTACCTATACGAACCATTGTAGATCGCATATTGACAGCTATCTGATAGTCATCGCTCATTCCCCAGGAACGTTCGCAGAAAAGATCATCTTGCGGAAAATACTTCACCTTGACTTCATCAAAAAAAGTGGCAGCAGTCTGCATCTCCATACGAATCTGCTCACTGTCATCAACATTTGAGGCCATCATCATAAGACCGCAGATGCGTACATTCTTCATTTGGCGCCATTCACCATCCTCAAGCAGTTCACGACAACCGTCTAAGGTAAGACCGTATTTGGTTGATTCCTCGGCAATATGTAACTCCAAGAGAACCTTGATGACTCGATTACAACGGGCAGCCTGTTTATCTATCTCACGTAGAAGCTTCAGTGAGTCAACGGCTTCAATCATAGAAACATAAGGCGCGATATACTTAACCTTATTTGTCTGCAGATGACCAATGAAATGCCACTCAATATCTTTTGGCAGTGACTCGTGCTTCAAGCGCAGCTCCTGCTCATGACTTTCTCCAAAAAGCCGTTGGCCTTCCTCATAGGCAGCCATGATATACTCGTTAGGGTGGTACTTTGATATAGCCACAAGACGAACCCCTTGGGGCAATGTGTCATAGATTTTATGAAGATGTCCCTTAACGTCGTAGTCCATTATTGTTCGTATTCAGGATGATCATTCTGACTGGCAGCCTTCTTGTATTCAAAGACGTCCATCAATGTGGTTTCTGCTACGGAGGAAATGACATAATCAATCATGGTTCCCCCCATCACTTCGTCAATGTTCTTCACGGCACCATTGAATGATCCTGCCTGTACAAGATAATTGATCGATGAACGCTTTTCTTTCTCAGTTTTCTCGTCGATGGTTATAAATTGCAACTTAGCCTTATACCATTTATCGGCATTGTCGTTATCTGAAAAGAATATCTCCTTATAGGTGGCCTTTTTAATATCAGCCACATCGAATTCACCACTGATATAGGATGACATCTCTTCTATAATACGTTCCTCAGCCTCACTGAAACTCAGGGCATCAACAACATAGGATTCGTTAACTTTCTTCTGCAAGCCGTCTTCCATCACTTTTTCATAACGGATCTTGCACTCAAACCAATTTGCAGTTCTACTTCTCATTTCTTTATTTATAACTTAATTAATTGTCATTTTCTGCGGGAGGTGTTGAAGGCGCTTTATCTTCAGTCTCCTGCTTATTTTTTATACCCATATAGTCTTTGTCCATCTGGGCTTTTTTCTTTTCCATCAGCTGCTCAATAATCTTCGAAGCAATACCGTTGGCACGATCAGCGGAAAGTGTGGTCGTTTTCATCAATTCTGCTTGCTTCTTTGCGAGCTTTTCCGTCATGACCCGACTCTTGGCTGCAAACTCTTTCTCTGAACTATTCATCTGACCAGAGTTATAGACTTCAGAGAGAATTGCATCTGCAGCCTTGGTAAACTGTTTGCGGAAGATAGCCTCTGCCTTTGCATTGTATTCACGCAGCTTGGCCTCGCCAACACCAAGAGAGTCCTTCTTGTGACGCTGCAGTTCTACGACGTGTGCTATTGTGGCGGAGTCTGCATCAGCACCAATACCAAGCAAGGCGTCCAGATCCTCTTCTACCATCTCGTCGGGTATCGGTTCTTCAACAGGCTTCACATACTCAACAGCTTCAGGACTGGGCAAGAGATAGAAGAATAGGCCGACTATAACAAGCGCTATAGCTGTCGCTAGACCTGCCGTAACAACCGTATTACGTAAACTGCGTACACGATTGATAGCAGAACGGAAGTCCTCGATACTGGCAAAACGGTCTTCTGGGTTTTCAGAAATAGCCTTGTCAACAACTTTTTTCAAATCAAAAGGTATGCCTGAAGACTCATAAAGCCATAATATCAATTTACCAAGCGAAAAGACATCGGTGCGAGCGTCAATGGGATTGCCACTTAAGACCTCAGGTGCAATGAATTGCTCCACCCCATCGTAAAGTATATCCTGATCCAGTTTACTGAAGAATGACCCATGGAACAGTAGTTGAATAGTATTGTCGTTCTTTCTTGTCAGGATATTGGACGGCGCAAAACAAACATAGTAGATCTCTCCTTTGTGAAGTTCGGAAACGACATCAAAGAGTTCGTGTAGTATAGAGGAAAGGAACTCATTACGAGCCACAATAGCAGGATTATCGTTGATAAGCTGTTCAAGCGTTTGATAGTTACCAACCTCTACTGCAACAGCATATACGCCGTCATCACCTTCATTGGGCGTGAAGTGGAGTTGACCTTTATGACTGATTCCCCGAACGGCATCACAATCTGCTTTAATGCTGCGCGAGAACATGATTTGGTCAGCTATTTCATCACGGAACTCGACAAAGTTAGAATATTTTCCGTCAATGAGGCGTTTGTAAAAGAAGCCATAAGGCATTGGGGTCTTAACTGTTTTCTTTGCCTTACGCGCCTCGAGCATTTCCTCGTAATTCATCGTTCTGGTTTGCTAGAAATATGTTTTTTGTTTGGCAAAAGTACAAATAATATTTGAAATTGGGAAACATAAAGCAAAAAATATGTCTTCTCACGTGTATTTTTTACTTTTAATTCTTCATTTTTCATTTTTCTTTGTAACTTTGCACCGAAATCAATATACAATTAGAGATGCCTGAAATATCAGTTCGTGGCCTTGAAATGCCAGAGTCGCCAATACGTAAGCTAGCACCATTAGCAGCAGCTGCCAAGAAAAGAGGTACAAAAGTTTACCATTTGAATATTGGCCAGCCAGATTTACCGACACCACGCGTAGGTCTTGATGCCTTGAAGCAAATAGATCGTAACATTTTGGAATACTCCCCTTCTCAGGGATATCTGAGTTACAGGGAGAAATTGGTAAGCTATTATGCAAAATATAATATTAATGTAACAGCCGACGATATTATCATTACCTCTGGAGGTTCTGAGGCTGTTCTCTTTGCATTCCTGTCATGCCTGAATCCAGGTGATGAGATCATTGTGCCAGAGCCTGCTTATGCGAACTACATGGCATTTGCTATCTCAGCTGGTGCAAAGATTCGCACCATTGCTACCACCATAGATGAAGGATTCTCACTTCCGAAAGTGGAGAAATTTGAGGAACTCATTAACGAGCGTACCAGAGCCATTATGATTTGTAATCCTAACAATCCTACAGGCTACCTTTATACGCGTCGTGAAATGAATCAGATACGAGACTTAGTGAAGAAATACGACTTGTATTTGTTTTCTGATGAAGTCTATCGTGAGTATATTTATACAGGATCTCCATATATTTCAGCCTGTCATTTGGAAGGTATCGAACAAAATGTGATACTGATAGACTCCGTTTCAAAGCGCTATTCTGAGTGTGGAATCCGTATAGGTGCCCTTATCACGAAAAATGCAGAAGTAAGAAAAGCAGTGATGAAATTTTGTCAGGCACGCTTGTCCCCTCCCCTGATCGGACAGATTGTTGCAGAAGCTTCTTTGGATGCACCAGAAGAGTATTACCGCGACGTCTATGACGAATATGTGGAACGGCGTAAATGTCTCATCGATGGTTTGAATCGTATTCCTGGCGTTTATTCTCCAATACCAATGGGAGCTTTCTATACTGTTGCCAAACTTCCTGTGGACGATGCAGAGAAATTCTGTCGTTGGTGTCTTTCCGAATTTGAGTTCGAAGGAGAAACCGTGATGATGGCTCCTGCTGCAGGTTTCTATACAACTCCAGGAGCTGGTATTAACCAAGTGCGTATCGCATATGTCCTGAAGAAGGAAGATCTGGAACGGGCACTGGTTGTACTTAAGAAAGCACTTGAGACCTATCCTGGGAGAGTTATCGAATGAACCTTCCCCTATTTATTGCCAGAAAGATCTATCATCAGCAGGGTGATGACCGAAATGTAAGTCGCCCTGCCATTCATATTGCTACTGCAGGAGTGGCAATCGGTCTTGCTGTCATGATTATCACTGTCAGCGTAGTACTGGGGTTTAAACACACGATTCGTGACAAAGTGATGGGATTTGGTGGGCATATACAAATACATAATGCACTTGCCTACAATGATACCGACCCCTATATTATTAACTGCAATGACAGCCTGATGAAAGCAGTTCGTAACATAAAAGGGGTTCGCCATATTGAACGTTACTCTACGGCTCATGGCATTCTGAAGACCGACAAGGATTTTCTTGGTATAGCATTTAAAGGTGTAGGACAAGAATTTGACACAACATTTATCAGCCAGTATCTGGTAGCAGGCAGTGTACCACATTTCACAGACAGTGTAAGTCGTTTTCAATTGCTCGTTTCCAAGATGATTGCTAATAAGCTGAGAATTAATGTCGGTGACAGGATACATGCATATTTCATTGAAGATGAAAGCGTTAAAACAAGAAAATATACTATAAGTGGTATCTATCAGACAAATATGACACGCTTTGACGAGGCTATTTGTTTCTCTGATATATATTCAGTTAACAAGATAAACGGTTGGGGCAGTGGAGTATGTTCAGGCATAGAAGTTACAGTACAGGATCTTGACTCCCTGCCGCAAGTAGAAGAGTTGTTTATCAACACGATAAACCGTTCAACTGACGCTAGTGGCAATATACTTGCAACCCAAAATATTTATGAATTATTTCCTCAGGTGTTCGTGTGGCTGGATTTACTTGACATAAATGTATGGATCATTTTGGCACTGATGATTTGTGTGGCCGGTTTCACCATGATAAGCGGATTACTCATCATTATATTAGAAAGAACACAAATGATCGGTATATTCAAGGCCATCGGTGCACGCAATGACACCATACGTCACATATTCCTCTGGTTTTCGGTATTTATCCTTGGTCGTGGTTTGGTGTGGGGCAATGTCTTAGGAATCGGCATTGTTCTCTTACAGATGTACACAGGTGTTGTGACCCTAGACCCTCAGACTTATTATGTCAGTGAAGCGCCAATGGAATTGAATTTGCCGTTAGTCTTGTGCTTGAATCTGGTGACACTTCTGATTTGTATTTTTGTTCTCATAGCCCCAAGTTATATGATTTCTCATATTCACCCGGCGAAATCTATGAGATACGAATAAATATGTCCCTTTTTTCCACTAATTACATGTTTTTTACCCACACCCTCAAAATATTGCACATTTTTTTTTGAAATGTGCAGTAAATAATGTATCTTTGCACAAAAATTCAAAAATTGTGCAATTTTAATGGAAACTTTTAGCAGTTTTAATGCTTATATCCAAAAAGCAATTGTTGAGAACTGGGATCAAGATGCGCTGACAGACTATCAAGGCGTCACCCTCCAGTTCCATGATGTAGCACGTAAAATAGAGAAAATCCATATCCTTTTTGTTAATAGTGGTGTTGAAAAGGGCGATAAAATTTCAATCTGTGGTCGTAATTCAGCTCATTGGGCAGTAGCATATCTGGCAACATTAACCTATGGTGCTGTTGCTGTGCCTATTCTGCATGAATTCAATGGCGAACAGGTTCAGAATATCGTTAATCATTCGGAGTCAAAACTGCTTTTTATAGGCGACTACGCCGTTAAGACCATCAATCCGGATGCGATGCCTGCCCTTGAGGCTATTATAAATCTTCCAGATTTCTCCTTGATGCTTTCACGTTCTGAGAAGATCTCTTATGCGCGCGAACATCTTAATATGTTATTTGGCAGCAAATATCCGAGAGCTTTTCGTGCAGAGCATGTGAATTATTACAAGGATAAGGCAGAAGAGTTGGCTCTTATTAATTACACCAGTGGGACAACAGGTTTCTCCAAAGGCGTTATGCTGCCCTATCGCGCACTTTGGGGCAATGTAGAATTTATCCTTAACAGGCTGGGCAAGGTCGTAAAGCCTGGTGATAACATGTTGAGTATATTACCGATGGCCCATATGTATGGCATGGCGATTGAATTCCTGTTCGGATTCTGTAACGGATGCCATCTGTTTTTCTTGACCCGTCTGCCATCACCCGCAATTATTGCAGACGCTTTCGCGAATGTAAAACCAGCCATCATCATTACGGTACCACTGATTATTGAGAAGATTATCCGTAAACGTGTGTTCCCAAAGATACAAGACAACCGAATGCGCTTGTTGTTAGCTATGCCTTTTGTCAACAAGAAAGTAAAGGAACGTATATATAAAGAGGTGTATAGTGCCTTTGGTGGTAATTTTTATGAAATCATCGTAGGAGGAGCCCCTCTCTCCAAAGAGGTAGAAGATTTCCTGTTGTCAATCAATTTCCCACTAACAGTAGGCTATGGTACAACTGAGTGCGCTCCCCTCATCTCCTATTGTGACTGGAAGGACTTTCAGGGAGGTTCTTGTGGTGTGCCAGTTGACCGAATGGAAGTAAAGATACTCTCACAAGATCCAGAAAACATACCCGGTGAGATTGTTACGAAGGGCACTAACTTAATGATAGGTTATTATAAAAATCCTGAAGCGACAGATCAAGCTATAGATAAAGATGGTTGGTATCATACTGGCGATTTGGCCACGATGTCTGCTAGTGGACATATTTTCATTCGTGGCCGTATCAAGAACATGCTTCTTGGCGCAAACGGTCAGAATGTTTACCCAGAAGAAATCGAGGACAAACTAAACGCAATGGCTATGGTTGCTGAAAGCCTCATTGTACAGCGTGGTGACAAACTTGTTGCTCTCGTGCATCCAGACAAGGATGAAATGATGAACTTCACTGAGGAAGAGTTAGAGCATATCATGGAACAAAATAGACAGGAACTTAACAACGCACTTCCCGTCTATAGTCGTATCTCTGCTGTTGAACTACAGGCTGAGGAATTTGCTAAGACTCCTAAGAAAAGTATAAAACGCTACTTATATCAATAATCAATATGGAACAAATACCAAGTTTCAACGCGCTCATCCAGAAGAGCATTATCGACAATTGGAATCGAGATGCACTGACCGATTTCAAGGGGCAGACACTACAGTTCCACGATGTTGCCAGAAAAATAGAAAAGATACACATTCTGTTTGAGAATAGTGGAATTAAGAAAGGTGATAAGATTGCCCTTTGTGGACGCAACTCTTCCCAATGGGCTGTTGCGTTTATAGCCACGCTCACTTATGGCGCTGTAGCAGTTCCAATACTACATGAGTTCAATGCTGAGCAGATTCACAACATTGTTAATCACTCTGAAGCACGCCTGCTATTTGTGGGTGATCATGTGGCAACTATTATAGACCCGCAGCAGATGCCACATCTGGAAGGCATCATCAATAATCCAGACTACTCACTGATGATTTCACGCACAGACAAACTCACTTATGCGCGTGAACATCTCAATGAGCTATATGGCAAAAAGTTCCCCAAATATTTTCGTAAGGAACATGTGAGTTACTACATTGAGCAAAGTCCAGATGAGCTGGCGGTCATTAATTATACCTCAGGCACAACAGGTTTCTCGAAAGGCGTAATGATTCCGTATCGCGCACTTTGGTCTAACTATGACTTTGCCGTCTATGTACTTGGCAGACAGATAAAAGCTGGTGACAAGGTTATCTCCATGCTTCCAATGGCTCACATGTATGGTATGGCCTTTGAGTTTATCTTTGAGTTCCTTTATGGTTGTCATGTCTATTATCTGAACCGTGTACCTTCTCCTGCCATCATTGCACAGGCATTGGCAGAAATAAAGCCGGTAATCGTTATTGCCGTACCACTTATCATCGAGAAGATTATCCGTAAGAAAGTGTTCCCCAAGATTCAGAACAACCGTATGCGGCTACTGCTGCAGATGCCGGTTATCTCAAAGAAAGTTCGCGAGATGATTTGTCAGGAAGTACTGAAAGCCTTTGGAGGTCAAATGTATGAGGTCATTATCGGTGGTGCTGCACTCAATCAGGAGGTCGAACAGTTCTTGAAGCGTATTGACTTCCCATATACCGTCGGATATGGTGCAACAGAATGTGCACCGATCATCGGCTATGAGGATTGGCACCTCTTTGCACCAGGCTCATGCGGTAAGGCTGCTCACCACATGAAAGTTAAGATAGACTCCCCTGATCCACAACGTATCCCTGGAGAGATTTTAGCAAAAGGACTTAATGTCATGCTTGGCTATTTCAAGAATCCTGAGGCAACGGCGGAAACCATCGATCGCGAGGGATGGTATCATACAGGTGACCTCGGTACAATGGATGAAGAAGGAAACATCTACATTAACGGACGCTCCAAGAACATGCTCCTAGGACCTAACGGACAGAATATCTATCCAGAGGAGATTGAGGACAAGTTGAATTCAATGACTCTTGTGGTGGAAAGTATTGTTGTACAACGTGAAGATAACAAACTCGTAGCCCTTGTTTATCCAGACATGGATGAAGCAAAGAATATGGGATTCTCTGCCGAAGACATCAAGAACGTGATGGAACAAAATCGTAATGGTCTTAACGAAATGATTCCTGCCTACGAGAAAATTTCTGAAATAGAAATTTATGAAGAAGAGTTTGAAAAAACACCCAAACGATCAATCAAACGCTATTTATATAAGTAGAAGATAAAAGAAAGTTCCTCGTTATTATAAACCGAGGAACTTTCTTTATACACCTATTCGTAACGATAATAATACCAATAGGTACCGCGATATTGTTCGCTTACTTTGACTTTTCTCTCCTGCAAATCGGAATACTGTTGCTCAAGTTCTTGAAGATTCCTGAAATCTTCTTCCACAACAGGAATGCTATATGAGAACAATGGCTTTGAACGCATGTGACAATATAGTGTCAGAGCCTCGCGATAATGCTTAGGAAGTTGATCGTTTATGCTGTAATACTTACCGATTTCCGATGCAAACTCATCTAATTGCTTGTCGATTAAGAAACTACACAACAAATAGTCTCCAACAGCTTTTCGCGGTGAAGCATCTCGACGCTCAATCATCCTAAGATAACGGAGCGGCGACAATTTCTCGGCTGGACGTGCACTAAAGAATCGGAACAGGCTGTCTCTCGGATAAAGCAAAAACTGAATAGAGTCATTGGTGGGCAGTATTTGTTTACTTGTACCTGTAATAGGAAACTCAAATAGATGTTCACCTAAACTGCCAGAACGCGCAAGGGCATACATTCTGATTGCTAGAAGACTCTCATCACTTTCAAGTGACTTTACCCCAACTTTAGAAGCCTGTTCATAGCGGCCTTCAAGCAATAGACTCTCTGCCTGCATACGATAATGGAATACTGCATTTGTATTACCAAGCCATGCTACAAAACAAATCTGCATCGACATTAAAAGCATGTTAATCCATATAGGGCGTGATAATAGGCCATAATCATCATAATCCTCAATATCCTGATATTTTAATGCAGGTACTATAGCACATAGCCAGACAATGAAAATGACAGCAACAATCCACCAGCCATGATGTACGAGTTCGGTCGTACCTTGTTCAATATATATATCCGATAACAATGCCAAGATGAGCATGGAAGGTAAATATGTCAGAGCATGGAATGTCTTAGTCAAACGTACCAGCCCATAAACACCCAATTGGACTATGCATAATAATGCTGTGAGAAGCAAAGGACTAAATGCTCGGTTATATTGTGTTAACCCACCACTAAGCAAGTGCTGAGCCATAGCCAATAAATCTGCTTGGAAACAATACAGCCATAGCAATGTGAAACACACAAAAACAATAGCACACATCACACGGATGGTAATGGTGCTATTGTTTTTCTTGGGGCGATTATAGTTCATACTATATCTTTTTCAATACAACGGCAGAACGTGCTGGAATATAGAGTTTCAACCACTCCTTATGGTCTTTCACGTAGAGTGGATCGTAGTTTGTCAGGTGGGTCATCGTGTCATCGGCAAAGCCATTTCCACCAAAGTCCTTAGAATCTGTGTTGAGCACAACTTCGTATGACCCTGTAGGCACAAGGAAACCGTAGTCTGTATAACTGCGTGTCGGTGAGAAATTAAATACGAATACGAGGTCACCTCTCATGAAACAGAGTACTTGGTCTCCGTCATCATGCCATATTTCAACGACAGGCTTATCCTGGAAATTACGAACGCTCTTTATGGTTTTAAGCATCTCGCGATCGAAGTCGCCCAACCAGTGGTAGCAGAGATCTTTGTTATCAACAAGGTGCCACTGACGACGTGCATATTTGTATGACCAGCCGTTACCCTCACGTGGGAAGTCAATCCACTCAGGATGGCCGAACTCATTACCCATGAAATTTAGGTAACCACCATTAATAGCCGCAGCAGTTACCAGTCGTATCATCTTATGAAGGGCAATACCACGCTGGGCAATATCATTGACATCCTTCTTGGCAAAATGCCAATACATATCAGCATCAATCAGGCGGAAAATGATAGTCTTATCACCAACAAGTGCTTGATCGTGACTCTCACAATAGGAAATCGTCTTCTCGTCAGGACGACGGTTTTTCACTTCCCAGAAAATCGAGCATACGTTAATGTCTTCGTCTCTAACCTCTTTAATGGTCTTAATCCAATAATCTGGAATATTCATGGCCATACGATAATCGAAACCGTAGCCGCCATCCTCAAATTTAGCAGCCAATCCAGGCATACCACTCACTTCCTCTGCAATAGTGATTGCGTCAGGATTAACTTCGTGAATGAGTTTATTTGCCAACGTCAGGTAGCAGATTGCATTATCATCCTCATGACCATTGAAATAGTCACCATAGCCACCGAAGGCCTCACCCAGTCCGTGAGAATAATAAAGCATAGAGGTTACACCATCAAAGCGGAAGCCATCGAAATGGAACTCCTGCAACCAATATTTGCAATTTGAGAGCAGGAAATGAAGCACGTCATCCTTTCCGTAGTCAAAACAGAGGGAATCCCAAGCTGGATGCTCATGACGATCTCCCGGATAGAAGAACTGATTGGGATCACCGGCAAGATTACCCAGTCCTTCAACCTCATTCTTCACAGCATGAGAATGCACAATATCCATAATCACGGCTATGCCATTCTTGTGGGCCTCGTCAATAAGAGCCTTTAACTCTTCTGGCGTACCAAAACGGCTTGATGGAGCGAAGAAAGAACTAACGTGATAGCCGAATGATCCATAATATGGGTGCTCCTGAATAGCCATTACCTGAATACAGTTATAGCCATCCTTGATGACGCGAGGAAGCACATTGTCCTTAAACTCAGTATAGGTACCAACCTTTTCAGCATCCTGTCCCATACCTACATGACATTCGTAGATCAACAGAGGATTCTTTTTGGGTTTGAAGTTCTTTTTCTTCCAAACATAAGGTTTCTCTGGATTCCATACTTGAGCGGAGAAAATCTTCGTGTTGTCATCCTGAACAACACGCTGACACCATGCAGGAATACGCTCACCTTCGCCACCATTCCACTTTACCTTCATCTTGTAAAGCTGACCATGCTTAAGAGCCTTCTCTGAAAGTTTCAGTTCCCAGTTTCCTGTACCTTCAATACGCTTACAACGATATTTCTCGTCTTCCTTCCAGTTATTGAAATCACCAATCAGATAGATATCCGTGGCATTAGGAGCCCACTCGCGGAATACCCATCCTTTAGCAAGTTTGTGAAGTCCAAAATAAAGATGGCCGTCAGCAAAATCCGAGAGTGTCTTCTTGCCATTCTGAGTCAATTGGCCAATTTTCCAGAGGGCATGGTCGTGACGACCTCTGATAGCCCCTTCAAAAGGCTCCAGCCATGAGTCGTTCTGTACCAGACCGATATGTTGTGGTGCCGTCTGATCGACAATTTTCTCAACCTTTTTGACAGCGACCTTCTTTGTGGTCGTCTTCTTTGGTGCTGCAGCCTTCTTGGCAACAGACTTCTTTGTTGTTTCTTTCTTAGTAGCCATGACTTTATATAACTTTTACCTTAAAAATTGCTTTTTTTATCTCTGCATTATCTGAAATGCAAGGAGCATGTCCGTCCTGTGGGAAGAAAATTCCCATCTGCATCGGCTTCAGTGTAACGTATGTCTGAGCCATTGTATCACCATACTTGGTAATATCCTTTTCGGCATTGTATTCGAAACTTGGCAGGTCGCTGAGTGGCGTAAAGCCGAAAGTCTCCTCACATGAAAGTGGAATCTGTATATCTATCATCTGAATATGCGTCTCAAGTATCGCTGCCTCTTTACCCCGACCCTTAGCTACGGTGAGGTTCAAAAACAGGTCCTTATCCTTAATTGGATACTTGCCAGGCTCCATTGTGTTAAGATCGTGGCTTTTTAAAAAATCTACTACATCAGCAAATAACGGATTGAGTTCCTTGTATTTGCCTAGATTGTCAAGTTTGTCAATGATCATAATGATTATCTTTTTAAGTTCGCTATTGTTTGTTTTTTATATAATGTATTACCTAATCTGTCGATGCCCACGCGTATAGATACCTTGTGCCGTAATTTTACCATTGCGATCTTTCTCTACAAACTTGCCATCACGCACATCATCAGCATAGATACCCTCAAAACGGTTACCATCCTTATCCACTTCCAAAGCAGGTCCGTTGCGTTTGCCGTTCTTGAAAATGCCCTTGAACTTAGAACCGTCTGCAAAGCGCACGATACATTCTCCATGAGGTAGTCCGTTCAAGAACACTCCCTCTACGGTGTCACCATTCTTCTTGGTCAGTTTTCCTTTTCCGCTCTGTTTGTCAGACTTCCACTGCCCCACATAGGTATCACCGCTCTTCCAAACAAATGTTCCTTGGCCATGCTTGTCACCATTCAGGAACTGTCCCGTATATTTGTCGCCATTGGCATATTTGAAGATTCCAGCCCCTGTACGTTCACCATGCGAATAGTCTCCTTCATACAAGTCGCCATTTTGGAACTTGTAGATACCCCGACCGTCCATTTCATCATTTGACCATTGGCCAATATACGTATCACCATCAGAATAAGTAAAGGTCCCCTTACCTGATCGCATGTTATCTTTCCAGTCACCATCATAGCTCGAGCCATCCCCCCAGTCAAAGAGTCCCTTTCCATTGCGTTTGTCATTCAGCCAATCGCCACGATAAAAAGCGCCACCGGCAAAGAGGTAAAGTCCTTTACCAGACCGCTTGTCTAGTTTCCACTCACCTTCATACTTGTCACCGTTAAAATAGTACATCACTCCATGACCGTGCTGATAGTCACGGAACCAAAGACCATCATACCGATTATTGTTCGAGAAATAATAAACGCCCTTGCCATGCTGCTGATCCTGATACCACTCGCCTTCATACTTTTCACCATCAAAGAATGAATAAACACCATAACCCTGACGTTTGCCTTTTTCATATTTGCCCTCATAGACATTACCATTCTTATAGACAGTAGTGCCCTTGCCGTGAGGCTTACCAGCAACAAGTTCACCATTATATTCACCTCCGTCTTTCAGTTTGACAGAGCCGAGTGTAACCTTTTGACATACCACACTTAGTGGGAGCATCATCAATATGATTATCAGATATATATATGATTTCATTTAAAGTCAATTATTAATTTACAAGTGCAAATTTAATAAATTTCCCCCGAACAACCAATTTTTTACGAACTTATTAACGTTTATTTCCGAATATTTGTTACCTTTGCATCCAATATGAAATTTATAGCAGTTATTCCAGCCCGATATGCATCAACGCGTTTTCCGGGTAAGCCGCTGGCAATACTTGGCGGCAAGACAGTAATTCAGAGAGTTTACGAACAGGTTAGCAGTGTACTCGATGAAGTTTATGTAGCCACCGATGACGAACGTATTCATGAGACAGTCGTCAGTTTTGGTGGTCATGCCATCATGACACGCAACGACCACAAGAGTGGTACCGATCGAATCCAAGAAGCCGTGGAGAAGATTGGCACTGATGCTGACGTAATAATCAACGTACAAGGTGACGAGCCCTTTATTCAACCGTCGCAGATTGAGACACTCACGAAACTTTTCGATGCGCCAGAAACCCAGATAGGCACACTTGGCAAACACTTCGATTCTATGGAAGCCGTAGAAAACCCAAATTCGCCGAAGATTATCACTGACAATCGTGGTTTCGCTCTCTATTTCAGCAGGAGCATCATCCCATTCGTGCGTGGTAAAGAACGTGCGGAATGGCTTTCCAACTACCCATTCCTAAAGCATCTCGGTATTTACGCCTATCGGAGAGAGGTGTTGGCAGACGTTACAAAACTACCCCAGAGTTCACTGGAAAAAGCTGAGAGTCTGGAACAACTACGTTGGTTAGAGAACGGCTATCGCATTCGTGTAGGACTTACCGACGTAGAGACCGTCGGCATCGACACCCCTGAGGACCTTGCACGTGCCGAACAGTTCTTATAGTGCCCATCCCAGCTCTTTTCTAAGAACGTTGCATCTCTCGGAGCAGTTCCTTCTGTCGCTCTGAGAGGTTAGTGGGGAGTTTTACCTGATAGGTAATTATCATATCACCGAAGGTACCATCACCACGATCATACCCTTTTCCACGAAGACGCACTTTTGTGCCAGGCTGCGTTTCGGGTTTTATCTTCATCTTTACTTTCGACCCATTAGATAGGGTTATCATGACCTCACCACCGAGCAAAGCTGTATAGAGGTCAATGTAGACATTAGCATTCATCTCGCCGCTATTCATTCGGCCTTGACGACCGAAACCAGATCCATCCGAGGAGAAACCCTGGAAACCGCCGAAGCCTCCGCCCTGCTGGCCTTTGCGCCCGAAGAGATCTTCAAAGAAAGATGAGAAACCGCCTCCGCCTGTAAAACTTGAGAAGTCGAAACCACCAAAAGGATTGCCACTACCTGAGCCACCAGTATCAAAACCACCAAACTGATCAGCTTGCTTCCATTGCTCACCATACTGATCGTATTTCTTACGCTTTTCAGGGTCGCTGATAACATCGTATGCTTCCTGTAGCGCTTGAAATTTCGCTTGTGCTTTCGGATCATCAGGATGCAAGTCCGGATGAAATTGCTTGGCCCGCTTCAAATATGCCTTTTTGACATCTTTTTGCGGAATCGTTTTATCAACACCTAGAATTTTGTAATAATCAATAAATGCCATATAAATATCCTCCTATTCCTTTAAACATTATTTTTTAATAGTCAAGCAGCAAAAAGTGTGCCGAAATGCTAAAAAATAATAATTGATAATTTGCATATCTCGCATATTTTACTTACCTTTGCAGCATTAAAACCAAAATGACGATTAAAGTCCAAGCAATGACAAAAAAGCTACTCCCCATTCTTGCTCTTTTGGGCGTTTCACTAACGATGACAGCAAAGACAAATACCAAGACCATACGTCTGAAGGTTATTGAGACTAGTGATGTGCATGGTCATTTCTTTCCATATGACTTCATGGAGCAGAAACCTTTGAAAGGTACGCTTGTGCGCGCAAATACCTATATTAATAGCCAACGCTCCATCTATGGCGACAATCTGCTACTCATCGATAATGGTGACATCTTACAAGGACAACCCTGTGTCTATTGGTCAAACTATGTGATGCCTGAAGACGAAAACCTTGCTGCGTCAGTCATCAATTATATGGGGTATGACGC
>Ga0326511_10000885_pt1 | contig 25822 bp, 20 predicted proteins | sample 0_2496_0518_D_FD_203701 | JGI IMG/M metagenome (GOLD analysis project Ga0326511, IMG submission 203701) | Bovine rumen microbial communities from UC Davis, California, United States - 0_2496_0518 | ecosystem: Host-associated > Mammals > Digestive system > Stomach > Rumen | place: USA...
GCATGTAGCCGTCGGCCTTCAGTCGGGCTGAGATATTCTTCATGTTCTCTGCCTCGCGACTGCCTTGTGTAGTCAGACGCACCAACTCACCGCCGGCATCGATGATTCGCTTGGCCTGAGCCACCGAGCCTTCCGTATCGTTGGTATCAGTAGTATTCATCGACTGAATACGAATAGGGTTCTGCCCTCCAATGGCGGTCGTACCCACATGGGTCACTGACGATTCCCGACGCTGATAAATAAATTCTTGTGTCATATTGATTCGTTTTTTGGTTTTTCAGTTCATCACCATCTTCACTTCCTTCGTGATGCCACGCCTGTCACGCACGAGAAAGGTATAATGACGGCCTATCAAATAGCGGAAACGGGCGTATTCATCGAAACTGTGAAGCTCGCGTCCATCTATTTTCAGCAACACGTCACCTTCTCGCAGACCGGCTTCGTAGGCACGTCCCTGCCGCCACACAAAAGCGGCAACGGGGAGTCCATCGACGGAGGCAATGACCTTATCGGTCTGCTCATTGCCGACAAAGGTCTCTGCCTGATGGTCGTAAGGCTGGAAGCGAAACACGCGCTGACGGGGTAAGATGGTCAGTACACCATAATGGAGTACTGCCGCCCCCAGATGACTGCCCGTTCCAAGTGTCTTCGTATGCAGTTTACGGAAAGCGAAACCGCCCCAAACGAGACTGTCAAGACACAGGAAAGTAACCTCAGCATGCTGTTCGCGACCGTAAAGTCCCACCATGAAGCTTCCTTCGGCACGACCTTCTATCTGTCCTGCACACTGACGCTTGCAGGCAGCAACCGCTTTCTCTGAAAAAGAACGGCGGCCCAACGAGAAGAGCAAGGGGCTGCCGGTATCGAACAGCACTTCTTCGCGATAGCCACGGAAAGGTTCTACCTGCACGTATGGGGTGTGCAATGCCGGGCGCACCTGATAACGGCTCTCAAAGCCGGTCTCGCCCGCAAAATGCTTTTTACGGTCGGTGATAATCAATTGGTGCTGCTGCAGGTCAATCTTCATGGAAAGACCTTTACAAATCAAGTCAAAACCTAAGATTCCATCGTAATGATGACGACCGGAAGGACGGCGATGGACTGTCGCCTGACACCCCGTAAGGGTTAATTTCCCCAAAGACAAGGGGGGGAGCTGTACCAAGGGAACTTGTTCTCTGCGCCCCATGGCATCAATAGAGGCAATAGTCCCCAACTGCGGTGAGGATGCCAGTTCGTCATCAGCATAGACCACTGCCTGTGCCGCCCCCGTATCAAAAAGGAAATGCAACTCGCGTCCACCGACATGTACAGGCACGACAATGCGTCCGCCAATAAGCTCAACAGCCAGCGTGTCGGCAAAATCTTGCCGCGAGAGCTGAAACTTCAGGTTATAGCCTACTGTCTGACTTCTCGCATCCATCAGGGCGAGGAACGTGAAAAACAAGAGGAATACGTGTCGCATCTTATCTTTCATAACGTAAAAATAAGGATAAAATTATAAAAACAGACACTTATTTCTGAAAAAGGGAAAAACAAGAGAGCACCCTTTTGCACTTTTTATAGGATACTACGTGCTATCCGCATGTATTACATTAGGACATACGAAGCAAAAACAACCATCATCTGTCTGAATGCCAATATTTTAAGAAATCAAATCGCTAAATTATAAAAAAAACAAAACGCGATAAAATTTTCTCGGAAATTATATGACACGTATTGTTTTTTTTTGTAACTTTGCCAAAAATCGAAAGAAGCTAACCTTCCATACAACCAACCTTAACCATTTGAACTTATGAAACCCTGCCATTACATATTATCCCTTCTACTTGCCTTCCTCACGGGTCTTGTTTGCTCGTGCGGCTCATCAACGTCCCAAGCCAGGCATTCCGAAGAGGAACATGACGAGATAGAACAACAGCTGAGCAAGATCACGGCACTCGACTCACTTGACAAAATCATCAAGGCTTATCACGACGACAAAGACGTCACCGGCGAGATGATCGCGCTTAGGATTAAAGGCAAACTGCTACGCAAGCAGAACGACTTCAACCGCGCCATCATCTGCCATACGAAAAGTGAGAAACTGGCTGAGGAGTGCGGTGACACCCTGGAATGGGTACAAGCACTGAACAACCTGGGTACGGACTATCGCCGCATAGGTTCGCTCAACGAAGCAGCCGAATGCCACATGTCAGCACTGATGCTCACCATGAAGACCAAGTGGCAAGAGAGCAAGACAGCCCAAAAGAACCGGGTCGTGTCGCTCAACGGACTGGGCAACCTTTACATGTCATTGGGCAGCTACGAGCTGGCAGACAGCGTACTCAGAGAGGCACTCAAAGGCGAGACGGCACTGGGGAGCGACTTAGGGCAGGCCATCAACTACGCCAATCTGGGAGCCATCAAGGAAGAGCAAGGCGACATCGACTCAGCATGGTGCTACTACCGCATGTCGCTGGAAAAGAACATGAAATGCAAGTCGAAACTGGGCGTGGCACTGTGCTACAACCACTTCGGACGGCTCTATGAACAGAGCGGCATGCCCGACCATGCACTTGACGAGTATGAGAAAGCCTACAACACGCTGAAAGACGGCGTAGACGAATGGCACACCCTGGAAGCTATCCTGAACATGGCGCATGCCTATATCAACAAGAAGGACTATGCCACCGCGCTTCAGAAACTCGACATTGCGATGGAAATGGCGAACGAGATAGGCTCGATGGAGCATCAATCAAAAACGCACAAACTGTACTACTACCTCTACGACCAAAAGGGTGACAGCCGGAAGGCACTCGACCACCACCTGAGAGCAGAAGAGCTGGAAGACAGCCTGTTCGACACGAAAACCATCATGCTCATCCAAGACACCCGCCTGGCTTTAGAGCGCGAACTGAACGAGAGCGAGCGGGAGAAGGCAATGGACGACCTGACCAAGGAACGATACAAAAGCCACCTCATGCTCATGGGTGCCCTCATCATCATCTTGCTGGCACTCGTCTTCATTGGCTTCCTGTGCTACTCGCTCCATATCAGAGGCATCCGCCAGCGCATCAGCAAAAAGACTCAGAAGGAACAAGAGGCTTTCTTCACCAATATCACACACGAATTCAGAACGCCCCTCACCGTGATTCTCGGACTGGGTCAGCAATTGGAAGACGAAGAGATTGCCAACATGAGTCAAGTGCGGTCAGCCGCAAGGATGATTGTACGTCAAGGCAACTCGCTGCTGGGACTCATCAACCAGCTATTGGACATTGCCAAGATGCGGTCTGCCGTAGGCGAAGCCAAGTGGCGGCACGGAAACGTCATCGCCTTCGTGGCAATGGCCATCGAGAACTATCTGCCATACGCTGATCAGAAGAACATCGACTTGACTTACACCCACTCACTGACATCCATAGAAATGGACTTCGTGCCCGACTATCTGGAGAAGATGCTGTCAAACCTGGTGTCGAACTCACTCAAATTCACACCAGAGTTCGGGAAAATCAATGTCACGGTGGAAGAGACGAGCAACAACCAGCTGAAGCTGCAAGTATTCGATACGGGCAAAGGCATCCCGGCAGAAAGCCTTCCTCACGTCTTCGATGCCTTCTATCAAGCCAAGAACACGCCCAGCGACATTGGAACCGGCATCGGCCTGTCAATCGTAAAGCTCATGACCGAGGCTGTCGGCGGCACGGTCGAGGTGGAGAGCATCGAAGGGAAAGGTACCACCTTCACCATCCTGATTCCCATCGTACGACATGAGGGCATACAGCCCTGGACAGAAGTAGAACTGGCCAAGACACAAACGGCTTACAACCTTGTCAAGGAAACAGAGCCGATGACAGAAAACGACGAACAGCAGCAGAGCGCACAGGCACTCATCATTGAAGACAACCACGACATTGCGCTCTACATAGGCAAGCATCTGGAAAAGGAGTTCAACATTACTTATGCCCGTACAGCTGCCGAAGGACTGAAAAAGGCAAAGGAGATTGTGCCCGACCTGATTATCACCGACGTGATGATGCCTGGCGACATCAACGGTCTGGAGCTCTGCCAAAAGGTGAGAAGCGACGAGTTGCTCTGCCATATCCCCATCATCATCATTACGGCCATGACCACGGAAGACGACCGTATCAAAGGATTACAGGCAGGAGCCGACGCCTATCTTGTGAAGCCCTTCAACTCAGAGGAACTGCTTGTCAGAGTACACAAACTGCTCGAACGGCAACGCAGGATGAGAGAACATTTCAGTCTGATGCAGCCCGATGCATCGCTCGGCAACCGACAGATGAAGCAGGAAGACCTGCGGTTCCTCGGGCGTGTGGCTGACACGGTGTACCGCATGATGACCCAAGGCAAGACCGACGTGGAGACCCTGGCCAGCGAACTGGCACTCAGTCGCTCGGCCTTGAATCGCAAGTTGCTCTCCATCACCGGGCAGAACACGCAGAACTACATGATGCGGCTGCGGCTGGCACATGCCAAGCGACTGCTCAAGAGCGACCAGCTACTGGCTGTTGGCGACGTAGCCACAAAATGCGGATTCGACGACTTGGCCTACTTCAGTCGCATTTTCAAGCAAAATTTCGGCATGACGCCGTCACAATATCGTAAGTTAAACTAAATACAAAAAGAACTATGCACATCGGACAACGTATCAAAGAGGTAATGGCGCAAAAGCACCGTTCCGTAGTATGGATGGCCCAGCAAATCAATTGTGAACGCACAAACGTCTACAATATCTTTGCCCGTGAGGACATCAACACCAACTTGCTGAGACAGTTCTGCAAGATACTCGATCACGACTTCTTCAAGGAATTATCGAAAGAAACCTTCAAAAAGAGTTAAGGAAGCTATCGTTTTCTTGGCTATTTGCTCACTTATTCGTACCTTTGCCAAAAGAATGATGAAGACAGGTCTTTTCGTGGGCTCTTTCGACCCCTTTACTATCGGTCATGACAGTATCGTGCGACGCGCACTGCCACTCTTCGATCGCCTGGTGATCGGAGTGGTGGGCGACAACGTGCAAAAGCCTTACATGCGTCCGGCAGAAGAGCGCATGCAAGCCATTCGTGCCATCTACGAAAACGAGCCAGCCATTGAGGTAAAGCCTTATTACGGACTGGCTGTCGACTTTGCCCGCGCGGAGAAGGCCCGTTTCATCATCAAAGGTGTTCGCTCAGTCAAGGATTTTGAATATGAACGAGAACAGGCCGACATCAATCGCCAAATCACCCAAGGCGAGGTGGAGACTCTCCTGCTCTATGCCGAACCCCAATTCGCCTCCATCTCATCGTCCATGGTGCGCGAATTGCAGCACTTCGGAGTAGACACCGCTCCCTACCTCCCCCATCCCTAACACCCTCACCCCTAACACTCCCTTCGCCTATTTTTCCCATCATCTATGATAAGTTATAATACTGAAAACGTAAGCATGCCGAAGATCAAGAAACGCGAGACTACGGCATGGATTCGCCGCGTGGCTGCCACCTACGGTAAACGCGTAGGCGAAGTGGGCTATCTGTTCTGCGACGACGAGCACATACTCAGCGTCAACCGCGAGTTCCTTCAGCACGACTATTACACCGACATTATCACCTTCGACTATTGCGAAGGCGACGTGCTCAACGGCGACCTTGTCATCTCCTTAGACACTGTTCGCACGAATGCCGAACTGTTCAAGAAAGACTATGACGAAGAGCTGCACAGAGTCATTATCCACGGCATCTTGCATCTCTGTGGCATCAACGACAAAGGTCCAGGCGAGCGAGAAATCATGGAAGCAGCCGAAAACAAAGCCCTCGCCCTTCTATAATGCAACACCCACACCCCCCACATCACCCACAACCCCCACATCACCCACATCACCCACAACACCCACAACACCCACAAAAAAAATGAAATCATTTGAAGAACTTGGCGTATGTCCCGAGATACGCCGCGCCATTGAAGAGCTGGGCTTTGTACAGCCAATGCCTGTACAAGAACAGGTCATCCCCACGCTCCTTGAAAGCCGGCAAGACACCATCGCCCTGGCACAGACAGGAACGGGCAAAACAGCGGCTTTCGGCATACCCATCCTGCAACGTATCGACACCGACAACCGCGACACCCAGGCACTGATTCTCAGTCCTACGCGCGAACTATGTCTCCAGATAGCCGACGACCTGCGCGACTTCTCAAAATACATGGCCGACATTCACATCGAAGCTGTCTATGGCGGTGCAGCCATTGAGCCTCAGATGCGTGCCTTGAAGAAGGGCGTCCAGATTATCGTTGCCACGCCTGGCCGCTTGCTTGATTTGGTAAACCGCGAAAAGGCCCACTTAGAGCATGTGCAGAACATCGTGCTCGACGAGGCAGACGAGATGCTCAACATGGGATTCTCCGAATCCATCAACGCCATCTTCGAGCAACTGCCCGAAGAGCACAACACCCTCATGTTCTCTGCCACGATGGGACGTGAGGTAGAGCGCATAGCCCGCGACTACCTGAAAAACCATCAGGAGATTGTGGTCGGATCGCGTAACGAAGGTGCCGAGAACGTGAACCATATATATTATATGGTACAGGCAAAGGACAAGTATCTGGCCCTGAAACGCATTGTTGACTACAACCCGCGCATCTTCGCCATCATCTTCTGCCGCACCAAGCTCGAGACACAGGAGATTGCCGACAAGCTGATCAAGGACGGCTATAATGCCGAAGCCCTTCACGGCGACCTCTCCCAGCAGCAGCGCGACCTGACCATGCAGAAGTTCCGCCAGCACCTGACGCAGCTGCTCGTAGCTACCGACGTGGCTGCACGTGGCCTGGACGTCGATGACCTGACCCACGTCATCAACTTCGGGCTGCCCGACGACATCGAGAACTACACCCACCGCTCCGGCCGCACCGGCCGAGCCGGAAAGAAAGGCACCTCCATCTCCATTGTCCACTCGAAAGAGAAGCATAAGATTCGCAACATCGAGAAAGTCATCGGCAAGAGCTTCGTAGAAAACGAGATACCCAAGCCCGATGAAATCTGCAAAAAACAGCTCTATAAGGTCATGGATCAGATCGTAAAGACCGACGTAGACGATGAGGAGATTGCACCATTCATGCAAGACATCAGCCGTTACTTCGAGTATATGGACAAGGAAGAAATCATCAAGAAGATTGTCTCCCTTGAGTTCGGCAAGTTCCTGGCCTACTATGCCGATGCGCCAGAGATAGAGAAGGTGGAAGAACGAGCCAAGAAGAAAGGAGAGCGCGGACAGCGCAGAGAGGACAGAGGACAAAGCGACCGCGAGAAGCGCAACAACAAGCCGCAAGCCGGTTTCGCCCGCCTGTTCATCAACTTAGGCAAGCGCGACGGCTTCTATCCCGGCGAACTGATGAAGACGCTGAACCGCTATGTCGGCGGCCGTCAGGAAGTAGGCCATATCGACCTACTCGACACCATCAGCTATTTCGAAGTACCTGAGAAAGACGCCCGTAAGGTAATGACCCAGCTCAGCGGCATCCGCTTCCATGGCAAGCAGGTAAGATGCAACTCAGAAAGCGATAATCAAGGTATGTCCAAGACGAAGGGCAGAAACGAAAGATGGCAAAAACCCGCCATTTCATCGAGAAAAGCCGAACAACCCTTCCATGCTAAAGACGACTGGCGCGGACTGATGAACGACATCCGGCTTCGCGGTGAAGAGCCCGACTTCTCAGAAGAAGGCTGGGCACGCCGCAAACCAAAGCGCAAGAAATAATGTTATTTTCTGTTAGAAAAAGCGGCAATTTGCCGCTTTTTCTTTATCTTTGCACCCGAAGATATCTTTTTTAATTCGAATTAGCAATGAAAATAGCATTAATCGGCTATGGCAAGATGGGCAAGATGATTGAAGAGATTGCCCTCAGCCGTGGTCATGAGATTGTGAGTGTCATCGACATTGACAATCAGCAGGATTTCGAGAGTGAGGCCTTCCGTAGTGCCGACGTGGCCATCGAGTTTACCAGTCCTACCGCTGCATACGGCAATTACCTGAAAGCATGGGCGCAAGGCATCAAGGTGGTCAGCGGTTCCACCGGCTGGATGAAAGAACATGGCGACGATGTGCGCAAGGCTTGCTCTGAAGGCAAGACACTGTTCTGGGCTTCTAATTTCTCCATCGGCGTGGCCATCTTCTCAGCCGTGAACCGCTACTTGGCAAAGATCATGAACCAGTTCCCCCAATACGACGTAGAACTGGAAGAGACGCATCATGTCCACAAGCTCGACCACCCCTCCGGCACAGCCATCACGCTGGGCGAAGAGATTGTCAACGAGCTGGACCGTAAGACCGCCTGGGCCGAGGACACCACCGACCCCTCGCTGCTTCGCATCGACCATATCCGCCGTGGTGAAGTACCTGGCATTCACACCATTCGCTACGACAGCGATGCCGACTGCATCACCATTACCCACGATGCCCACTCACGTCGCGGCTTTGCCCTTGGTGCTGTCTTGGCAGCCGAATTTACTGCCCAGCATCAGGGACTGCTCACCATCAGCGACATGTTTAAGTTCTAATATCAAGATATGTCGCAGAAGAAATCATTCATGGACTGGTTTTGGGATTTGCTCAGCACTAAGCCCAATTATGCTTTGCCAAAAAAGGAAGAGAAAGAAGATGCCCCCGTCAACATGAAGCGGCAATGGACGAAGTTTGTCATCGTCCTTTTGCTCTACCTGCTGTTCCTGCTCTGGCTGGAATCCTGGTTGGGACTGATCGTCGTACCCTTCATCTACGATGCCTATATCTCCAAGAAGATCAACTGGCAGTGGTGGCGCAAGAAAGACAATCCCACCCGCGCCATCATGTCGTGGGTCGATGCCATCGTCTTTGCGCTGGTTGCGGTCTATTTCATCAACCAGTTCTTCTTCCAGAACTACGTCATTCCCTCCAGCTCATTAGAGAAATCGCTGCTCACGGGCGACTATCTCTTCGTCTCGAAGGTGAGCTATGGCCCGCGTATTCCTCAGACACCGCTCACCCTGCCGCTGACGCAGCACACGGTGCCCGTCATCAACTGCAAGAGCTATATTGAGTGGCCGCAATGGGAATACCGCCGCGTGAAAGGTCTGGGCCAGGTAGCGTTGAACGACATCGTCGTGTTCAACTATCCTTCGGGCGATACCATCGTCAGCAACCTTCCCTACCAGCAGCGCGATTTCTACATCCAGTGCTACGAGCTGGGCTACCGTCTGTGGCCAAACCGTCCCAATCCCGACTCGCTGTCGGCAGAGATGCGTCTGCGCTATTTCGATGAGCTGAAAGCCTTAGGACGCAAGTATATTGAGATGAACTCGGCAGAATATGGCGAGATAACCACCCGTCCTGCCGACCGCCGCGAGAACTACGTGAAACGCTGTGTGGGCCTGCCCGGACAGACGCTGCAGATCATCAACCGCGCCATCTTCATCAACGGCAAGGAAATCAAGGAACCCGACAATGCCCAGTTCACCTACCGCGTGAAACTGAAGCGCTATCCCACCGACGAAGAGCTGCTCGACCTGCAAATCACGATGGAAGACCTGACGCAGCTGAGCCAGTATCAGGTGATGCCCCTCACGCGACGCGCTGCCGCCGAGCTGAAACGTCGCACCGACCTGTGCGGCGGCATTGAGCTGGTGACCGACCAGCATCTCGTCATCAATGGCATGGATGCCGACTCTTACGACATCTACCCACTGAACGGCAACTACCACTGGACACGCGACAACTACGGTCCCATCTGGATTCCCAAGAAGGGCGAGACCATCGACCTGACACTCGACAACATCGCCATCTACGAGCGGCCCATACGCACATACGAAGGCAACGACCTCCAGATTCGCGACGGCAAGATTTTCATCAATGGCCAGCAAGCCAACAGCTACACGTTCAAGATGGACTACTACTGGATGATGGGCGACAACCGCCACAACTCAGCCGACTCGCGCTACTGGGGCTTTGTGCCCGAAGACCATATCGTGGGCAAGCCCATCTTCATCTGGTGGTCAAGCGACCCCGACCGCCGAGGCTTCTCCGGCATTCGATGGAACCGCCTGTTCCGCTTTGTAGACAATATCAAATAAGGGCTGCCATAAATGGCAGCCTACGGAAACCCAAGGAAAAGGGCTGCCATAAATGGCAGCTTACGGGAACCAAACAAAAAAAGGGCTGCCATAAATGGCAGCTTACGGAAACCGACCAAAATGATGCGCAGCACACTCCGCTTTCTTCAATCCCTTGCCGTCGCCCTCGTTCTGATGGTGGCAGCAAGGGCATTGGTAGCAACGGTCTATACGGTTGAAACGACCGACATGGAGCCTTATTTCGAAGAGGGCGACCGCATACTGGTGAACCGCTGGAGCTACGGTCTGCGCACAGGCGTCGACGACCAGCTGTTCAGCTATGCCCGCGTGCTGCGCCAACCCGTCAGACGAGGCGACCTCATCGCCTTCGATGATCCCACCGACAGCACTGGCACCCGTGTGCTGATGGCTTGCTGCAAAGCCCTTCCCGGCGATACTATCTGCCACAATGGGCACACGGAGATTGTGCCCAGTCTGAAGAATTGTTCTGAGGACGACTACTATTTCCTGCAGCCGCTGACCAAGGACAGCAACGCCACAAACGGTTTCTACCTGCGCGAGCGCAACATCATCGGACGGGCTGTACTTGTTGTCTATAACCACCATACTGAGAAGCCCTTCTGGAAGGGATACCGCAACGACCGACTGTTACTCAAGAAATGACCACCGCCCTACTCTCCTCTACCTTTTTCGGCCCCATACAGTGGTATCAGAAGCTGTATCGCTACGACCGCGTACTCATTGAGCACCACGACTCCTATCAGAAGCAGACCTACCGCAACCGCTGCCTCATTGCCACACAAGGAGGCGTGCAGGCACTGACCGTGCCGGTTTCAATAGGGAACGGCGAACAGAGAACGGAGAGGACAGAGAGGGCAGAGAGAACGGACACATCGGAATCAGCCCTCCTTTCCGACCACGGCAACTGGCGGCATCAGCACTGGCAGGCATTGCAGGCAGCCTACGGCGACTCGCCCTTCTTCATTTATTACGAAGACGACCTGCGACCGTTCTTTACCGACAACCGCTGGGCCACCCTCTACGACTACAACGACGCCATCTGTCGCAAGATGTGCGAACTGCTCGACATCAGCCCCAACATGACCCCCACCGACCACTTCATCCGAAAGGACGAACTCGATGGAATCGACGATTTTCGTGAAGTTATCCAACCTAAGCATCCTGCTTCAGACGCTCAGTTCGTGGCGAAGTCCTATTATCAAGTGTTCGAGCGCAAGCATGGCTTTCTGCCCAACCTGAGCATTCTCGACCTGCTTATGAATATGGGTCCGGAAAGTATCTTTTTTCTATAATCAGCGTCAAATTAGGTACTTTTCTACACTTTTGTTTGTTCATTTCTGACAAATTGCTTATCTTTGTCAGCGATTAACAAACTTTTTAACACTATCAAGATTATGAAAAAGATTAACATCAGCGTGGCAGCCCTTCTGCTTGCCGGTTCAATGCTATGCAGTTCTTGCATGGTTGGTTCTTTCAGTTTGTTCAACAAGTATCGTGAATGGCAGACCAACATGTCTGGCAACAAGTTTGTCAATGCCGTTGTAGGCTTCGTTATCGGTGGTATCTGCTATGGTGTTTGCTACTTTGTTGACTCCCTTGTCCTGAACACCATCGAGTTCTGGAGCGGCAGCAATCCTATGGCAGCTGGTGAGACGAAGACCGTAAAGGGTCAGGACGGCCGCTACTATGCCGTAACGACCTTGAAGAACGGTTACGAGGTGAAAGCTCCTACCGGTGAAATCACGCTCTTCATTCACAATGATGCCGACGACTCATGGTCCATGCAGCAGAACGGTCAGGTGACAGAGCTGTTCCGTTTCAATCAGGACGGCACCATCGATGCCAACCTGCAGAACGGCAAGACCATCACCGTCACTCAGGACCAGGCCGGTCTCGACAAGGTTCGTGAGGCCGTGATGGGCGATGGCAATTTCTTTGCGCTTCGTTAAAAGACAGACCAAAACGGTTTCAGATTCAAAAACCAAAAGTCCCAAATACAAAGACCAAAAGTCCCAATTGTTGGAATTTTTGGTCTTTGTATTTGGGACTTTTGGTTTTTGTATTTGGGAACTTTAGTTCCTGAAAGTGGGAACAATGGTGAAAAAATCAAGCTACGTTACCAACGGTCACGAGTTTGAATATCATCTGCCCATCGATGGTCTTTCGGGAAAGGCTGTCCGCCCCACGCCTTCACCTGCGTCCAAGGCTCGGCAGGCGATGTCCAGAAAGGATGATCAGCCGGCAGACCAAGTGGCATGAGCGATAGCGAGGTCATATAGAGCGAGCCGTTGTTGGTGTACCAGTCGGCAGTCTCGGGCTGATGGCCACAGAAGCCAATGGTCAGGAAGCCCCCATCGTTGTAGTTGTTCTGCTGGTCATACATGCGGTGCATCACCTGTGTCAGTGCAGCACGCACCTGACCGTTCGACAGTTCCTTGGGCAGTGTCTGCATCCATGCCATCAGTGCCAGGGGCTGCATGGCTGCCATACGATAAGGCGTAGAGCGGCCGATGACGGGGAAGGTGCCTTCGGGCGAGATGAACCGTTCGAGAATGATGCTGAACTTCTGCGCACGCTTCAGGGCACGGTCGTAGTATTTCTTATATTCCAGACGGGTATTGGCCTTCGCATCGATCATGTTCTGAAGGGTCTCTAAATACATGGCATGGAACACGTAGCTGCTGTAGTAGTCGAAGGCAAACACCGGGCCGTCGGCATACCAGCCGTCGCCCACATACCATTCCTCCACCTTGCGGATGGTCATCATCACGCGGAAGTCGTCATACTCTCTCAATCCGACGGCTTTGGCAATGAAACTCTCGATGGTCGATGAGAAAAGGAACCAGTTGGTATAAGGCGGCTCGATGGAGCGCAGTTTCTTGAACTCGTTGATATAACGCTGTTTGGTCAGGTCGTCAAGAGGTTTCCACAGTGCGTCATAACCCCGAATGAACGACTCGGCAATATAGGCAGCATCGACCAGGTTCTGTCCAGAGGCTCCCCAGACGAGATAGTCGGGCGACTGAGGATCCACACTATTCTTATACGATGCCAAAGCCCACTCGCGCAGTTGCTTACGCTGCTCCAGTTCGCGGCGGTCGGCATCGGTGGCATGCTGCGGCAGCGTGTCGGGCAGTGCCAGCCAAGGGGCGATGCCAGCCATCAGCCGACCGAAGGTCTCCATATAGACCACCTTACGGTTACGGTTGTCGAACGAAGGCGAGAACTCGGTCTGCATGTTTTTCTGCAACTCTCCCTTTGCCATGTTCTCCAACACAGGCTGCGACATCTTCCACGCCTGTTCCACCCAGTACTCGCGGTCACTCTGCTGAGGAGCTTTCTTCTTGGCAGCCTGCATGGCCGTAGCCAGTAGGACTACACTGACAAATAGAAATAGTCTTTTCTTCATAACATGGGTATTTAGATGATTCGTTAATTAGGTTTCGTGTTCTCGAAAGACACCTCATAGGGCCACTGCTCGTTGTTCAACGGCCAGTCAGTAGAAGGTTTTCCCGAAGTCCAGGGATGGGGCCAATGCTCTGTAGGTGCTCCCATCGCGACGAAGAAGAGACGCTGACAGTCAGCAGGAACCGTCATTTCGGCTGTTCCCTCCTTGTCGGCCTTCACCTCACCATAGGTACGGCTGCCATCAGCTGCCAGTGCCACGAAGGCATAGCGCCAGCCTGCCTTCTCCGTATTCACATAGTGATAGCCCTCAGCATCGGTCAGTCCACGGAAATGCGCCTTGACCACCGTGCCTGCCGTCGGTTTCACCATATTGGTGATGTGATAGCCATAGTTCTGTATGCAGGTGGCAGGGTCAGTGGTATAGGTGACGGTGGCAGCATCCTTCACCTTCAAGCGGTTCTTATGCTGGCCAATGCGGTGCTTGGCACGGTCGCGCACGCCATCGATGTCCCATGTGGCCATGCGCATGTAGCCTTCCATCAGCTCATCACAGAACTGCTCCTGCGTGAGGCTGTTCATGCGTTTGTAGGTCTGTACAGGATCCTCGTATGGCACTGTTTCTCGCCACATGCGTCCGATGAAGTCACGGCCGTGCTTCATGGTCCACCAGTCATGGATATAGCAACAGGCATAGCGCCAGTCCTCATGCAGCATATTCAGATGATGGGCATCCAAGTGCTGCTCGAAATACTCACCGTCAGTGAACTGCCGATCGGGGAATATCTGGTAGGCCTGCCAATCGGCACAACTCTCCCACCAGCCGTTGTCGTTGCCTCCGCCCCAGCCCCAGCGCCAGCCTCGGTCATAGTGCCAGGCTGCATCGGTGCCCAAGTCGGCAGAAACGAGGTATTGGAACGTATGTCCCACCTCATGGGCGATGGTATGACCGCCACGGGCATTGGCTGCCCAGGGATTGAAATGGCCGATGCCCGTCATGCCGCCATTAGCACCGTTGGTGCCCGAGGCATCTGCACGCCACTCTTTCTGATAGGGTATGTAGAGCTGAATCTTGTACTTGTCGGTAGTGGAAGTGCCCTCCTTCACGAATCCCAGTTCGCCGGCATACATATCCCAGCACTTCTCGGCAACGCCAAGCACATAGTCGGCACTGGTCACATTGCCGTCACCGGGATACTGTATCTTGTCTGGATTGGAACCATAGCGCACGTCCCAAAACACGGCAAAGTGCTCGCTTTCCTGATGACAGAGGAAGTTATAGCCCTGCGTGGCAGCAGCATTGGTATAGTCGGTGCCGCTATAGGTGTCGGGCTTGAGCAGGAAGCGCTTCTGATTGGTGAAAAGCACGTCGCACTGGTCGACAGGCAGTGTCACATTCGAAGGAGAGCCTCCCTTATAGAGCTTGAGCATCGTGGGGCGCACCTCGATGGAATCGACCCCTTTCAGACTATAGGCAGCACTCTGGCGGAAGCGGTCGTCATAACGCACCCAAAGGGTGTCTTGAGCCAAGGCGCGAAAGGTTGTTGCCCATATAAAAAAGAGGAATAAATAGAATCGTTTCTTTTCCATCATCATCGTATCACAATTTTACGTCCATTCTTTACATAGATGCCACGCTTCAGCATGCCTTCAGAAGCCCTGCGTCCCATCAGGTCGAAGACAGCAGGCTCAGCCAGCGGCTGCCTCTCGGCAAAGGAGGTCGAAGAAGCAAGAATGCCCGTAGCCGTGATGTCTTCGCCCACCCCGTCAATCACGAATCGGATAGTGGCCTGATCGGTATTCGTAGGCACCGTTACGTAACAGCTGAAGCCATGCAGGGCAACGCTGTCTGTATGCTGGCTGAAGAGGCCGTCATCGTCGAGCGTGAAAAAAGGTGTAGACTTGTAGAAGATTTTCTTCTGTGCATACGTTCCATAGACCCGTATGCGCACTTTCTTGCCCTCAGAAAGTATCGATTTGTAGGCAGGCGACTTCTGTCCTGCCGTCATGGACACATCGTCAATCAGATAGACCGGACCTGCCACCCGTCCGCTGCCGTAAGCCAGCGATGTGCGCTTGCCCTCAACGACATCTGGCTGACGAGTCGGCTTGAGCAACGAGAAGGTGCCAGCCGTCAGTACTGTCGCCTGACTGTTTTCAAGCGTCACGGTACGCAATTCTGCCACGCCCTCATCGCTCACATCGGCAAAGACAGCCAACCGGGCATCGCTGCCGAAAGCGTCCAGCAGCTGACGGCCAGACAAGTTGACTGGCAGTACCAAGGGGTTCCATTGGTCTGACTGCAACGTGCGGCGAAAGGCCAGGAGCGCATGGTCCTGGGCGACAGAGAGGAAAGAAGTGCTATCTTCGTGAAGCTGGAAACGAGGTATCGGCTGCAGCCTCATCGACTCAATAGCCATCGGGTCGATGGTGTCGCCGTCCATCACGAGCTGTCCGTTATGGCGATAGCATTTCAGTGTGTTCAACCTGCTCACGGTACGATATTTCGGAAGTTTCTGTCCCTTCACCTTTACCACAAGGCTATTGGCAGCCTCCAACGCACTCAGGCGGTCAGACTGTGCCCGAAGGCATAACGCCATCAGGCACAGTAATAATATGATGGAATTTCGCTTCATGCTATCTGATGAAAATCTTCTTACCGTTCTTGATATACAAGCCGGGCTTCAGCGTCGTAACCCGACGGCCAGAAAGATCGTAGTAGCAGTCAGAGGTCTGCGACTGCGAACCGACGGCAGGAGCCTCAATGCCTTCAACGACGCCTGCCACGTCGGCACGGTTCATCATCTGATACATGCCTTTCACCTCAGTAGCCGAGAGGGCACGCTCATGAACGGTCACATCGTCGAACAGCGCATCAGGGCTTCCCCAGAACGAGCCGTTGCCCAGATAAAGCTCAGGTGCCTGTGACAGCAGGTTGACAATCAGGTTATAGTCAAACGCCTGGCGGGTGCTGAAGCTATTGCCTGTCAGCATGCCATTGTATTTATCATTGGTCTGCTTCACGCCATCCACATAGAAGAAAATGCCTCCTGTGGTCGATGTCACCGAACGTGAGACAGTGACAGTCACCATGTGCCAGTGTCCGGGTGTCAGCGTTCCATTGGTCACAGCATTAGGATGGTTGATGTCAATCCAGCTGTTTTCCGTCGCCTTGCCTTGGTTAAAGCCCAAATAGAGATTGCCAGTCAAATAGAAGTTCTGCCCGTTGTCCTTCGTGCCGAACAGGGCATCCCAGACATTGTTATCGGTGCGCTTCACGAAGAACGAGATGGTGGCTCCATTCTCCAGTTCCTTACCCTTCAAGGGGTTAGGTATTGCAACATAGCTTTCGTTTGCAGCCGCGCCAAATGACAGGTGGGCAAAACCGCCATTGCGCAGCACATCACCCGACTCTATCACTGGATTACGATTCGAGCCGTTGTGGCTTAATTGGGCTGTCTCTGTATCTGCCAGACGGTTCTTCAGCCCGTCAGCTGCGTCAAAGGTGTAATGAGCCGTCATGCCCGTCTGCCAGTCGACAGTGGTCTTCGAGTTTTCTTCCGACTTGGCCGTTACGGTGTATGTCTTCTCCCAGAAGTAGTTGCCTGCGGTGATGCGGCCAGTGAGCTTCACTTTCGTATCTTCCGCAAGCCCCAAGGGATAGTAGCGTCCATGATCGGAAATCACTTCCTTGTTATCGCTGGTCCATGTAACGGCTACATTGTCAGTGACAGGCGCCATGGCCGACAAGTCGATATTGGTGCGTACAGACTCGTTATTGCTCACGGGGATAGACGAATTGTTCAGCTGCCAGGCGATGGAATAGTCGCCACGATACTTATGGCCCCAGATATTGACACCGCTATTGGCTAATGCCGAGAATGAGATGCTCTTGATGCTCTGGCCGTCCATCTGCTGTTCGAAGATCACGCCTTTGTAGAGTGTGTTTCCTAACGTGATGTTCAGATAGCTTGTTCCCGGCTCCGTACTCCACGAACCCGTGTATGCGCCCTTCACCTTGCCGTCAGCGGTCAGCGTAACCTTCACGGGCTTCACCGTCTCACGGTTCGCATAGTCGATGTCGTACTTATGAACCAGCAGGCTGTAAGTACCGGCAATCTCGGCATCGGCCACTAACTGCTCCTTTGCCAGGAGCGTATCGGTGAGCTGCTCGCCATTATACTCGAAGGGAGAAGCAACCAGCCAGCCGTCCTGTGTCTGGAACAGCTGATGAACTCGCACCAGATGGCCCTCAGAGCCATCGTCGAAACGGGTGTGATAAACCAAATAGGTACGTCCGTCCTCAGCGGCAATGAGCGAATTGTGGCCTTGTGCCAGTTCGCCTTTCCCCATGAAGCCCCAATCGGCATAGGCACCGATAATCTTCACGCCACGGTTGTCTGAACTCTTGCCATAGTTCATCTTATAGCTATCGTAAATGGCACTGATTCCATTGGCATCGGCAAAGGGACCGTCAGGATTCTTCGAACGGAACACGCGCATCACGTAACCACCCAATGCGCGGTTATCAGTGCTATAGCCGCCTGACTCCAGTCCGCCGTATGAAACGAACAGATAGTACCAGCCGTTGACATATTCAATATAGGGAGCCTCGCCCGAGGAATAATAGCCACCGGCAATCTTCTTGCCGAAATAAGGATCGCTGGTATTCGATTCGGCATACGTCACGTCGTAGTCGCGCAAGCCTGTCTCAGGATTGAGCTTCAGCATGAAGATGCCGCCCGACCATGAGCCGTAGCACATGCGGAGCTGTCCCTCCTCGTCATAGAACACGCAGGGGTCGATATTGTTAGGGAAGCTGGACTTCCTTGTAGAAGCCCAAGGACTGGCATAACGCGAGGGGAGCGATGACAGTTGCTTGCCGAGAACGAGTTCCAAATCGGTATTCTTATAGGAATGGCTACCGTCATAGAAACCGCTGATGACCACCGGGGCCTGATACTCGTAGGGTCCTTCAATATGGTCGGACGTGAGCAACACGATGCTCGAATGCCATGCGTCGCCATTGACGCTCAGATACTGGCACCACTTCTGCATGACCGGGTTCCAGATGACATCGGGTGCCCAGAGATTGCCAAGGATGTTGGCAGCAGTATGGTCGCTCCATGCCATCGCATTAAACTGGGGCAAGTCTTTCGCTACACCGCCCTTCATCACCGTCTTCACCGCCGGTGTGACAAACACCTCTCCCAGATTGGTCGTCGTGGCTCCGTTTGCCTTCCATGTTTCCTGAAAAGGAGTCCAGTTCTGAAGATCGGTAGAATAGGCACAACCCGTATGCGTACCGAAAATATAATAGCGCTTCGATGCAGGTTCCCATACGACTGAAGGGTCATGCACGCTTACAGTTTTCTTTGAAGTTGCTTTGTAGTAGTTCTTAGCTTGAGTAGTCGTCAACGACACTTCAGTCTGGCCCATAGCAGCCGTCACGGAACTGACCAGTGCAAAAAAGAGGAATAGCTTTTTCATATTAGTTGATTTATTTATAATTTCAGAGGCGAGTAGTTCGGTAACTATTGTGCAAAGATACGAAACAATTCAATATAATTAGTATCGTATTGTGTTTTTTTAACGTCTATCTTTCTCTCAACAAGAGCCGCGTTTGCTCCAGAATGGCTGTCAGCTCATCCGTCTTCGTAGCCCTGAGCATGGCAATGCGCGTCTGACGGAAGTTGGGGATGCCCTTAAACAGCGGTGTGGCAGCCAAATGACGCCGAGTGTGGAGAATGCCGCGTGTCTCGTCGATCATCTCTACGTTGATGCGCAACTGCTCTTCGAGAATATCCAACTGCTCGTCTGTGGTCAGCGTCTTTTCACTGAACAGCCACGGACAGCCGAACGTGGCACGGCCTATCATCACGGCATCTACGCCATAACGGTCGAAGGCCGCATCGGCCTCCTCACGTGAGTGTATGTCGCCATTGCCGATAATGGGGATATGAATGCGCGGGTTACGCTTCACCTCGCCTATCAGTGTCCAGTCGGCATCGCCGGTATACATCTGGCTACGTGTTCTTCCGTGGATGGTCAGTGCCTGAATGCCGCAGTCCTGCAGCTGTTCGGCCAGTGTGGTGATGACGAGCTGCTCATGGTTCCAACCCAAACGGGTCTTCACCGTGACAGGCACCGCAACGGCCTCGACCACCTTCTTGGTAATCTCCAACAGTTTCGGAATGTTCTGAAGCATACCGGCGCCGGCTCCCTTGCCTGCCACTTTCTTGACCGGACACCCGAAGTTCAGGTCAATGACATCAGGGCGGGCCTGCTCGACGATACGGGCCGCCTCGACCATGGCATCGACGTCACGACCATAAATCTGGATGCCCACGGGACGCTCATCGTCACTGATATTGAGCTTTCTGACCGTCGACTGCACGTCGCGGACCAAGGCCTCAGCACTGACAAATTCAGTGTAGACCATCTTTGCCCCAAACCGCTTACAGAGGCGGCGGAAGCCGATATCGGTCACGTCTTCCATCGGTGCGAGGAAGAGCGGACGCTCACCAAAGTCTATCTGTCCTATTTTCATGTCTGCGTTTATTTCAAAAGATAATCTGTCCCATTATCATGCCTGCGTCTATTTCAAAAGATGATAGTTGCCACCTGCCAAAGGACGAACGACGCCCTTCATCTCTAATTGGAAGAGCAGCGCAGTCAGCTGTCCTACCGACAGATTGGTCTTGACGGAAAGCATGTTCAGTTGTAAGTCGTTTGTTTCATGAAGCACACGGACAATGACCTGCTCCTCATCGCTAAGCTCAGGAAAGAGCGAACGCTCTATGCCCTCGGCCTTAGCCTGCTGGAGTTGGGCATCGGTCTGCCATCCCATCAGGCTCACAAAATCGGCAGCCGATGTTATCAGCTGAGCACCATTATCGCGTATCAGGTTGTTACAACCTTCGCTATAGGGAGCACCTACGGCACCAGGGAAGGCAAAGACCGAACGGTTATAGTCCTGTGCCATACCGCAGGTAATAAGGCCACCGCCTTTGGAAGCACTCTCTATAAGAATCGTTGCATCACTCATACCTGCCACAATACGGTTGCGGCGCACGAAGTTGACTTTCTCCGAGCGGGTCTGAGTCATATACTCCGTGAGCAGGCCGCCTTTCGAGATCATCTCACGCGCCGTGTCACGGTGATGGGGCGGATAAAGATCGTCCAAGCCATGAGCCAGCACACCAACGGTCTCATAGCCGCAGGCCAGTGACTCGCGATGGGCACAGATGTCAACACCATAGGCCAACCCACTGACGATGAGCACCTCGGGGCATCGTGTCTTCAAATCGCCGATGAAACGATGTATCAGGTCCTTGCCGTATGTGGTGGCATGGCGCGTACCGACAATGCTGACAATACGCCGCTGATTCAAGTTGGCAGAACCGAGGTAATATAATATAATAGGTGCATCGGGGGTTTCACCAAGCCGTTGCGGATAATCATCATCGCCCAGGCAGAAAGCCCGTATATGATGTTTCTCGATGAAAGCCATTTCTTCTTCGGCACGGGCTAATGCCACACTCCAGTCCTGCAGGTTCTGTATCAGACGGTCAGTACAGTCGGGCATCACATCGCGCAGATGGTTACGATGGTCATAGACAGCACGTCCGTTGCCCAATTCCCGATAGAGCTGTAGAGCCGTCTGGAAGTTGAACCCCGTCATACGGGTCAGCGCAATATTATAGAGAAGATCGGAAGGCATGGAGAGTTGAGAATTGAGAATTGAGAATTGAGAATTGAGAATTGGGAATTGAGAATTATGACTGGGAATTGATGAACTGCTCAAAGGCTCGGTCGTAATCTTCGCTATTGCCAAGACGACCGTTGATCAGGCAGACAAGCTCTATCTTTCCACGGAAGCAGAGTGCTTCGTCACTTTCACGATAGAGATCCTGATGGAACACGTATTTGATGCCTTCCTTTGTCAGATTGAGTCGCGACACCACCACATCGTCAGGACGCAGGGGCACCTTATACTGCAGTTGCATACGTGCCACAACAGCATCAACGCCCTTCTCGTGCATCTCGGCAAAGCTCAGGCCACACTCCTTCAGGAAGCGATGGCGTGTATGCTCACAATAATGGATATACTGGGCATTGTTGACAATGCCTTCGATGTCGCATTCATAATCGCGCACTTCAAAGCGCGTTTCAAAGATATAGTTCATGTCTTTCTCAGATATTCGTAGCCAAACCTGCAACGCAGGCAGTCTTTCTTGTCACAGTATTCGTTCTTCAATTGGATGAGTGCCTGCGAGTCGCCCGCGGTTGTTGCCTCCAAACCGCATTCCTTCCACATCGTGACGATATGGTTCTTCTCTGCTTTCAGCTGTTCCAGGAAGTCAAAGGCACGGTCGCAAAGCTCCTCTTTCTGACGATGCCTGCCCACAGCAAAGAGCATGGGCACGACCGTATTAATCAACAAAAGCGTTGTTGACGATTCCGAGAGATGCTTGGTATTCCTGGCACTTTCCGAACCAAACGTGTAGTGCGTTTCCCAATAAGGGGTCACATGGGTCTGCAACAGTTCTCGCACTTGGGCAACCGTCTCGCATTCCAACAGTTCGCTCAATCCGCCTTTATGGTCATAATAAAACTGGGCTAACTGCGAAATGCGTATGTACGGGAAGTTCTGCGGACGCATTCTGAGGAAGCGCCAGACGGAGAAGTCCATGGGCTCCAAAGAGAACTTGTGGGCCAGGTAGAGATATTCGTTGCGCAGCTTCTGGAAATAGCCTTCCTTCATAGCCGTTGCCCGATAGCGGTCGGATATAGAGGCAGGATCAAGCAGTCCTGCCTGTCCCAAAAAGATAGCCTCTATCTGAAACAAATCGTCACGGTGCTTGCCTACTGCCTGCAACGGCACTTGCGCTGCCCACTGTTCGAATGCCTGAGTATTAACACCAAAGCCGTAGTTACGCGCCAAGGTCATGAAATAGGCATCCTCCCAAGAGCCGTTGCATCGCTCCACACGCTGCACAATAGCCTGTGTCTTCTGCTCCAGCCGCTCGGTCTGCAGGGCTGCCATCCATGAGTGGGTCTGCAACCGCGTGAGCAAAGGAATAATCTGATAGCAAGGGGGATAATGGTCGGTTCGCAGCAGTTCCTCATAATGGCTGCGAACGGTTTCAGGAATAGCCAGCACAAACTGCGGCAGATATTCGCCGCGACTGTTCATTACATCGGCATCGGCCTCACAGACCACGTGCAGCACTACATTATCGTAGGCTGCATCGCGGTCATGATGATGCAGATACCAATCGCTGGCATGCAGGTGCAATTCTACATTGCCCACCCATAGTGTTCCACCTATACGTACTTTGGCATTGAAGAAGTCCGGGCCTTGATGCCGACGGTTGTAGAGTCCCGGATCGATGACCTCAATCCGTCGGCCATCGGTAGTCGCCAACTCGCCAAGCGGCCACATCTTGTGTTTCCATACGTAGTGAAGCAGTTGTTCCATCAGACGGGCGAAGCGTATGGGGCTTATTTATTCAACTTCCACGTCACACCGTCCTTGGTGTCCTTCACCTCGAAGCCAGCCTGTGCCAGCGCGTCACGTATCTGGTCGCTGGTAGCCCAGTCCTTATTGGCTTTCGCCTTGGCACGCAGTTCGAGCACCATGTCGACCACCTTGCCGAAGGCTTCCTCGCGCTGCGCATTATTGGCACCGGCGGTCTGAGCCTTCAAGCCTAAGATGTCGAAGGCAAACGTATGCATGGCATCTTTCAGTTCCTTCAGGCAGTCGGCACAGATGGTTGCCTGATGGTCGGTCAGCTTGTTCACAACCGTGCAAGCCTCGAACAGCAGACTGATGACCTGCGGTGTAGCAAAGTCGTCATTCATCGCATCATAGCAACGCTGACGCAAGCCCTTCACCACTTTCTCTGTTTCGGCATCACATTTATCGCTGACCTGAATGCGCTCCAGATCATTGATTCCGTTCATCAACTTCTCTAATCCCTTCTCTGCTGCCTGCAGAGCCTCATCGCTGAAGTCTACCGTGCCACGATAGTGGGCAGAGAGGATGAAGAAGCGGATAACCATCGGGGCGTATGCCTTCGAGAGCATGGGGTGATCACCAGAGAAGAACTGTGCCAGCGTGATGAAGTTTCCGAGCGACTTGCCCATCTTCTGACCGCCAATAGTCAGCATGTTGTTGTGCATCCAGTATTTCACCATCTGATGACCCTGCGAGGCCACAGCCTGTGCTATCTCGCACTCATGATGGGGGAACACCAAGTCCATACCACCACCATGAATATCAAACTCTTCACCTAAGTATTTCCGTCCCATAGCCGTGCATTCGCAGTGCCAGCCGGGGAAGCCATCGCTCCAGGGCGAGGGCCAGCGCATGATATGTTCGGGCTGCGCCTTTTTCCACAAAGCGAAGTCGGCCTGATGGTGCTTCTCGCCCACACCATCAAGGTTATCGCGCGAAGCATCCTTGATATTCTCTAATGAGCGGCCGCTCAATATACCATATTTATATTGCTTGTTGTAAGCTTCAATATCAAAATAAATGGAACCATTCGACTCGTAGGCAAAGCCGTTGTCCATAATCTGCTTCACAAGTTGCTGCTGCTCGATGATGTGTCCTGTGGCATGCGGCTCGATGGAAGGACGCAGACAGCCCAGCGCATCCATCGCCTGATGATAGCGATTGGTATAATACTGCGCTATCTCCATCGGCTCCAGCTGTTCCAGACGTGCCTTCTTGGCAATCTTGTCTTCGCCCTCGTCGGCATCATGTTCCAGATGGCCCACGTCGGTGATGTTTCTCACATAGCGCACCTTATAGCCTAAGTGTTGCAGATAGCGGAACACCACATCGAACGTAATAGCAGGACGGGCATGTCCCAGATGGGGGTCTCCATAGACGGTGGGTCCGCAAACATACATGCCCACCTGTGGAGCATGAATCGGCTCAAAACGCTCCTTCTGACGAGTGAGCGTGTTATAAATTACGAGTTTTGAATCTGTCATTTCTATACCTATTTATATATTTATGGCTGCAAAAGTAACTATTTTTTCTGAGATGGCGAAATAATATGATATAGATTGAAACTTTTTTTTTACCTTTGCACCCATGAAACTTCAAGATTTTGAAATCATGGCACCAGTAGGCTCGCACGAGTCACTGTCTGCCGCCTTACAAGCAGGAGCCGATTCGGTGTATTTCGGAGTGGAGCAACTGAACATGCGCTCGCATTCTGCCAACCATTTTACTATCGACGACCTGCGTGAGATTGCCGCCATTTGCCGGGAACATGGCGTAAAGAGCTATCTCACCGTCAACACCATCATTTATCAGGAAGACCTCGGCATGATGCGCCAGATTGTCGATGCTGCCCATGAGGCTGGCATCTCTGCCGTCATTGCCTGCGATGTGGCGGTGATGCAGTATTGCAGGAAGGTGGGCGTAGAGGTGCATCTGTCTACGCAGTTGAACATCTCGAACGTAGAGGCACTGAAGTTCTACGCCCAGTTTGCCGACGTGGTGGTGCTGGCCCGTGAACTGAAGATGGAGCAGGTGGCCGAGATCTATCGCCATATTGAGGAGGAGCACATCTGCGGCCCCAATGGTGAGCTGGTACGCATCGAGATGTTCTGTCACGGAGCATTGTGCATGGCCATCTCGGGCAAGTGCTACATGAGTCTGCACGAGGCTAACCGCTCTGCCAATCGTGGCGAGTGCGTACAGATATGCCGCCGTTCCTATACCGCCACCGACAACGAGACGGGTCATCAGCTGGAAATAGACAACAAGTACATCATGAGTCCCAAAGACCTGAAGACCGTGCGTTTCATCGACCGCATGATGAACAGCGGTGTGCGCGTGTTCAAGATCGAGGGGCGTGCCCGTGGACCGGAATATGTCTATACCGTGGTGAAATGCTACAAGGAAGCCATTCAGGCCGTGCTCGACGGCACCTTTACTGAAGAGCGCAAAGACGAGTGGGACGAGCGGCTGGCGCGTGTCTTCAACCGTGGGTTCTGGGACGGTTACTACCAGGGACAGCTCATGGGCGAATGGAACAAGAACTACGGCTCGAACGCCACCGAGCGCAAGGTCTATGTGGGACGGGGCGTGAAATATTTTTCCAAGTTGGGCGTGGCAGAGTTCAGCGTAGAGGCCACCACATTCAAACTGGGCGACAAGTTGCTGGTGACAGGTCCCACGACAGGCGTCATGTATTTAGAGGCAACCGAGATTCACGACAACGACGGCAACCCCGTCGGCGTGGCACCACAGGGCACACGCGTAGCCATACCCGTAACCGGGAAGGT
>Ga0326511_10000886_pt1 | contig 25819 bp, 18 predicted proteins | sample 0_2496_0518_D_FD_203701 | JGI IMG/M metagenome (GOLD analysis project Ga0326511, IMG submission 203701) | Bovine rumen microbial communities from UC Davis, California, United States - 0_2496_0518 | ecosystem: Host-associated > Mammals > Digestive system > Stomach > Rumen | place: USA...
CCATAGACGAGAAACGCCAACGTCAGCTTCGTGCCATTCTCCTGAAGTATCGTGATATGAGTGCCGACAAGGAAGAATTGAAGGCAATCATGAAGCAGAAGTTTGGCATTGATCTCATCTTTCACGGTTCAAAGGACAAGCCCTACGGCTATACCATCATCGACCACCAGAACAAGACCGTCCTCAAAGGTGGTGAAGTGCTGAAACTGAAAGAACTGCTCCAGTTCCATAGCAAAGAGGAACGCCTACACCGCATGGATGAGTTTATCGATGCCATGCTGGAGGATAATCCCGACCTAACAACCCGTGAACTGAACCGTATGCTTCGCCGTCAGTTTGGCACTCATATCTCCAAAGGCCGTATCGCATATGGTGACGATTTCATCGACCTCCAAGACTATCAGGTAGAGACCCTTCGAGCCAACGACCGCAAAGCCTGGCTGAAAGCACATCCCCTTGAAGCCGCTAACCACCAACAGCAGGCTACTAAGGAATCCAACACCATCCACATTCAAAAGCCCTCCGTCACCAAAGAAGGCTCCCGTGACCAAAACCGTGAATGGGAAGTTGGTCATAAGAGCAACTACGATGAAGTGGATGATGAACGCCAGCTGAAGCGATAACGATAAAGAACTATCAGATGGAACGATTTTTATGCTAATTTCGTTAAAACATGCTCTGTTCTGACATAAAATGACTACTTTTGCATACAAAATATCAAATCCGAATTATATGACACGAGAATATGCAAGGGCTACAGTAGCAATGCCTGCTAACGAAGAAAAGCAGCCCGTCCGCCAGGAATTGGCTTACGAGATAGAGAACCGTGACATCAACGATGAATTTACCGTAAAGTTCTGACTTATGGAAAAGACAAGCGACACCTACCAGATAGCCTCCGACATCCAGTGGCAGGATGCCGGAAAGGGCATTGTCCGTCAGATTATGGGCTACGACGAGCACCTGATGATGGTAAAAGTAAAGTTCGAGCAGGGAGCAGTCGGCACCCTTCATCAGCATCCCCATACCCAGAGTACCTATGTTGCCAGCGGCTGCTTTGAAGTGACCATCGGTGACAAGAAACAGGTTCTCAGGGCTGGCGATGGTTATTACGTGGCTCCCAACCTGCCTCATGGCTGCGTCTGCTTAGAGGCTGGCATCCTTATCGACACCTTCAGCCCTATGCGTGAGGACTTCCTGAAATAAGTGATATATGACCATCGACACCACTAACCTATGCTCTCACCTGCAACGAAAGCTGTTCGATGAGGATGGCATCTACCATCCTATTTGGATAGCCATGCAGGATGACCCTGAACTGACCGCCGTAGTCCGCTCACGTCAGTTGCACATCTACCGCAATGGCAAGAAGATTCTAGTGCTGGCAGGCAAGTCCGCTCCCAAAATCATTAGAGAGGATCCAATCTGCAAGTTAGCCGTTTGATAGCAGGATAATCACTCCACTTACGCCAATATAAGCATAGACAACATATCGGAAGGCCCGATTGGGAATGCGCCTTAAAACGTAGGCTCCAATGGTTGTACCTATGATGACACCGCCAAGACCATAGCAGTAGTTTGTCAGGACGGTTGTTGTGAAGAAGCCGTTGTAGGCACGAACCAAGTTCATCACAGCATTGCCTATCAAGAAGTACGTCTGCGCCATCGCCATGTAATGCTCCTTGGTGGGTTCCGACTGGATGAAGTATAGCACCGCGGCGGGCCTTGTATCCCAAAGAAGCCTCCCATCAATCCACTCAGCGTTCCGGCTAGATTTGTCCATGTTTGTCCATCTTTGGCAATTTTGGACAACCTTATTGTTTATTTCGTAACTTTGCATCAGATTATTCTAAAATAACGTGTTATTATGAACAAAAAAAATTTAGTTTCAATTGTATTAGGATGTTTTTTCCTAAGTTCGTGTGGTGCTTTTAAAAGTTATGTCGCAGATTACTCTGTTGGTCTTTCTGCTGTTGAAAGTCCAGCAGATGCCAAACAGCAGTTTGGTGAAACCAAGGTTGTAACCTTTGACGAAGGTGGAATCAACAAGTATCGTTATGAGGATGACTACATTGATATTGTGTGGTATGTCGGAGCGAAACAATTCAACTTCACTTTGAAGAACAAGTCAGGACATACTCTTAAAATCAATTGGGATGATGTAAGCTATGTTGATGTAAAAGGTCAAGTCGGACGTGTTATGCACTCAGGAGTGAAATACACAGACCGAAACGGTTCTCAACCAGCCACTACTGTTCCTAAGAATGCCAGTATTTCTGATCTCTTGCTTCCAACAGAGAACGTATATTATGTATCTGGTCAATATGGTGGATGGAGAGAAAGTTATCTGGTTCCATGCGTCTACAAGACACCTGAGGCATTCAAAGCAGAAGCTCCATCCCTTGTAGGAAAGACCATGACAATCATGATGCCTATAATGATAGAGAATGTGCAGAACGACTATACGTTCACATTTAATATTGACAAACTTTTGAATGAAGCAAAATAACAAAGTAAAATGGCTGTCACACATAACAAATATGACAGCCATTTTATTTTCTCATGCAATAAGCAGCAATTCTACTCCCTCTCTTGGTTACAAAGTCAATTTGGGAATCAATCCAACAATAATATTCATTGATGTCATGTGGCATGGCCATTGGGACAAACAATGGCGTGTCAAGCCATAGCTTTACATTGTAATTGGAATCCACACAATCCTGAAGGAAGAAGAAATCGACATATCCTTTAAAGCTAACAAACAAGTCAAAGAATACAGAACTCCTTTCCAGAGCCTTGCTAAGAGGTGAAAACTCTCCAGCATAGTAGCGACGAATACACTCTAATGTTAAATCCCAACGATCACAAATTCTTGAATTACACCCCCTCATTTGATTTACACTTCCTCTAAGCATTGGGAAAATGATGGAGCCTCCTATGGTATACGTTTTGTGCCAATAGTCTTTTTTGAATTCTTCAAAGTTAGGAATAGTTCGTTCTATATATTCTTTCAGCGGGAAACGATGATGAATGAAGCTTGCTGTTATCGAATCGCAACCTAACCACATATCTTTCCATTTTAAACATCCCTTCTCTACATGCAATTGCATGCTCTCGCCACACGGCAATGGCTTCGACCATAACAGCTGGTGGTATGCTTTCAGCGTTTTGCTGGCAGCATCAGGGTCTTTACCTCCACTATCTGTTTGAAAATCGAACTGTACATCAATGTCGGTCAACTGCATATTGAAATCTGATTTGTCAACCCTCATTAATTGCAATTTCTTTTAGCTCACCATTAGTCTTATAATTTCCAATCGTCTCACCCCTATATACAGTCTTGGCTACAAGTATTTGTCCTATACACATGTGTTCCACTTCCAAAATATCATTTTTCTTCAGACTGCTATTCGTGGCTTCTAGCACTTCAAGCATTTTTTCGTCATTAAAGCTTACCACTTTAAAAGTAACTTTACGATTAAGGTATTTCACCTTAACAATGCTATTGATGGCTAAATCATCGATGTAGTATGTTTGATCATCAAAGTTCCATTCACTATCTATTCGAATGGAATTACATAGTTCTTCCCAGGACTTAAATCCAAGGTAAATTCCTATAGTGTTAAGTGTATATTCATTGGTTTTCCTATCATCAATGATATATCCCATCAAGCGTTTAATCGTATTGACTCCAATCGTTCTACCTGTAGAAGAGAAAATTGCATCACATAAAGTATCGTAGTCTTTTGCTTTGTCAAAACATAGCATAGACTTGGCTTTGATCATTTCGATTATTTGATTATTGAGTATCATCGCACTATTTTTATTTTTGATAGTTTCTTAGTAAAATCGCATGTCTGCGTTTCCTTTCTTCCCATATTGTACTTAGAAACGATGTAAACATTTTCTTCACCTTCTTCTTTTGTTATCAAGAAAGCATTATTGGCTAAATTACAGGCAGGAAACTTATCGAGTGTTGCGAGGCCATACGATTCTTCATTTTTCTTGATAAGAATTGCTCCATTGTGAATAGAAAGAATATCCTCCCATATCGGCCACGTGAATTTTGGGTCTAATGAAGTCAATGTAGCAACGTCTATAAGTCCCAACCCTATCACTTGCTTTCGTAAGTCAGTATTTCTATAGCTCCTTTTAACTACAGCATAGACATGATTACAATCAGCAAACAGATATGGCATAGCATCCACATAACATTCCGACTCTTGTCCATCCAGAGTCGTTATATAACATTCATTCATGGGTAGTCCATATTTAAAACCTATAAGGACACCAACTTCTTCAAAAAGGTATATTGTATCAAAATACCGTGGTTGAATACCTTCTTGGTTGACTTTGATATAATCACCCATGACAGTTAGGCTACGTCCCTTCCATGAAACATAGTCAGCATCAAAGTCATCAACAGTTATTACCTTATCACAATTTATTTTCATTCTACAATGCTATGTAAATGAGCGAGTGATTGTCTGTAAATCCATCATTTTGAGAGTCTATATCAAACTTATCGCTTCGTAAAGTTTCTATTAAATAATCGACAGGGCAGTCGTTATATAAGCCATCTGTGCATAGTAACAGTTCATCACCATCCTTTAATTCCATTTTGAACAAATCCACCCTGTCATCATTATTACCCATTATAGAACGGGTAATAATATGGCCATAGCGTTCTCTTTCTTCAAAGGAGAGTTTTCTCTTTTTACAAAGTTCGTTGAGGATAGAATGGTCTTGTGTTTGATAGAGTTGTTCATGATTTCGAAATACGTAAACACGTGAGTCACCAGCCCAAAAAATAGTAGCCAATCTTCCTTCAAGAAGAACTGCAGCTATAGTACTCCCCATTTTTGCAATCCCAAGATTGTGCTTTTCTTTATTCAAGTTTTCAGATGCTTGAATTGTTGCCTCTTCAACACTCAGATTTCTACTCAATGCCCATATGTAACTGTCGCCAACAACTTTCGATGCTATATCTCCACAATCATAACCGCCCATGCCGTCAGCGACAAGAAACAAGTTCCTATCTTGCCCCAGCTTAACTGAAGCAAGATAGTCCTGGTTCTCTTCTCGATTTCCTATATTACTATATTTGAATATCTTCATTAAACAGCCTTTATTGTATCGCCACCATGTTTCGTAACTCGCGGACGTGTACTGATTTTCATGGGACGACTAGTGACTCCCTTATCAGTAGATTTAGTCGCCCACAAATATGCTTCACCTGGTTGCAATGTTGCCATATCTGATGATGACAACGTTTGAAGTTGGGTGATAGACTTCTGAACATGCTTCACCCACTGCGGGCTATTAAATTTGTGCATCAGCATTATGGATGACAATTCAATAATCTCTGTTGGGAGACTCATTGGATCTTGACTTGCAATCATCATAGACACACCTTTGTGACGCATTTCACGTATGGCTGTAACAATGGTGCTTGTTAAATCTTTATTGTCCATATACTTATGTGCTTCGTCGAATACGATGAACTTGTTAAATCTTGTTCCTTCATACTCTTTCACACCAGCAAATATATTAAGCATAATTACAAACAGTCCCAGAGCATCGTCTTTATCAATAAATTCATCACGAAGATCAACTATAATCAACCGACCCGGTCGCAACAATGTCCCCAATTTACGTGTATCATCAATATACTCTTCGGCAAAAGCCAAACGTTGTTGTGCTAACGCTTTCTGTGAAGTTGACAATAATGCGGATGCTTCTACGCTCTGCTTAAGCCCGTCAAGATTAAGGTTCTTTCTATTGGCCCTCATTATTGCCCTTAACTGGTTAATGTACGTTGACTCATTACCAACAGCCTTTAACAAGAACATCCAATCCTGGACATTAAGATCTGTTGAATGGAACGCTATCGGATGAATTTCGATTGAAGGATATTCTTCTTGTCGCTCTTCAACCTTATCCACAGGGCATAGCATTATTACGTCTTCAATCCTGCCAGGTTCTGCACCGTAAACCTCTTTGAGCTTTTTCAGCTGACCTGCTTCATCATTCGAATTAATCATAGAAGTAAACTCTGGCGCATAATCCATACTCTCACTATAATGGAATATTACGCTGGCCATTGGTGCAGGTAGTAAATTGATTTTAGAGAATTGTTTAAGCGTCATCTCTGTTATGGTGCCAATAGTGTAACTTTTACCGCCACCTTGAACGCCAAACAAGCTTATAGTGTTAGTCTCACTGAGATCTATCGCAATTTTCCTGTGTCCATTAATACTTTCGCCCAGTATGCCATACTGTTCACTACCACTGGTCTTGCCAACCATGATGTCGTATGCAGGCTGAACGTAATTGGGATCAGTAATAGGTGTATCAGATGGAACTTCTTTTCCCTCTTGTTCAATATGATGTTCGTCAGATGGGACTATACTATCAGTCCCGTCTTTTTTAATAGGCTCATCAATAATAGGAGTTGGTTTTGGAGTCTCTTTTGGAATATCATTTACAAGAACAGGTTCAATGTCTTGCTCTACCTGTTCCGCTTCAGGCTGATTAACAGTGTCTTGCTCCTCTTGCTTTGGCAAGTCATCTGTTCCTGTATGAATAATCTTAAAGGACTCTTCTCGCAAGATGCGATCTGAAGTTTCAAAAGCCGTTTTAAATTCTTCATCTGCAGTCAACATTGCTATGTCTGTTGTCTTAACCGACATGTCTTTATCAAGGATTCTCTCTATCATAGGTTTACCCATGATATAGAATAATGTATCATTTAGATAATCCTTACGCTGATAGTCCAAGCTCTTAAATTGGTAAATTAGACCTAACCTCTTAAAACGAATAGTAAAATTGCCTTGACTGAGAGAGAGTATGAATTTCTCATATTCCTTTGCAGTTTCCTCGTTAAGATAGTTATACCTAGCTGCTCTACGAGAATAGAAAGTAAGAAGCGACTGAAGTTCGAGTGTCATCAGTTCCCTGTCAAGCCGATCAGGAATTTGATAGTCTATATCAAAACGCTTTCTTAAAGCCAAAATTGTATTTTCAATCTGATGCTGCATCTTCTCTTGCAATGCAGTCAGCTCATCATCTGACAGATTTTGCCTACATTTGATTTCAATGACAGTAAACACAATTTCCCTTTTGTCTGTATGGAAATCAACCAGCAAATCATCTGCTCGCTCAAATGACTCAGAGTCCATATCGCGGAATAATTCCTGATGCAAGTCTATCGGGATGATAAAGGAGTCATTCAGTAGATCCTTTTTCCTTAGCATACGCTTCATTAAAGTCGTTCCTAAAACCTCAAAAGCCTTATTACGCGTACTATCAAGCTGCATAATCATGCTGCTTGACACAGAACGAATATCTGCCAAAAGCTCATAGAACGCTTCCTTGTCGTTGATATTGATACCAAACGTCTTAAAGTGAGGTGCTAAAAGACCTTCTATTTCAGATGTTGGGCGACATGTCAAGAATGAAGAAATACCATTCAATTCTGCACTAGGCAGATAGTCCAACAAATATGGTGTTTCACCTTCCTTACATGGAATATCATAGAACTCCGGCCCCATGTTCTTGTCAAAAGTAATTACCCAATCACTAATATCATGAACATAAGAGAGCATAATAGAATTCTTATCCTTTATGCTAAGTGTAAGAGATGGAACTGATATGTCGTGATCCGTTGTCATTGAACGTGCGACCATTCTTTGAAGAGTAGAGAACAATTCCTGCGTTTCATTTGCAAATGGTGACACAGGGTTGGGTAATGGAACTTCAGATATATAACGATGCCACATATAGCCTTTCTCTGTTTTTTCTACCTGCACGACAGGACGTGTTACTACTCCATTCAGATAGAATGACTGTTGTAACGTATTGGAACGTTTCAAAGATGCCTGAGTCGGGAAGGGGTTTACGAGGAATGACAGGTGTGCAGGATATTTATTGGGGTCACTGATAAATTCCTCAATACTATTGATTGAGAATCTAAGCTTTGGAAAGAGTCTGTTGTCATCTGCCTGAGAGAAGTTTTCCGCTTCTTCTGATACCTGCGTGTCAGGGTTAAGCAAATCTTTCAATGCCTCTCCCTGCGGGAATCGTTTATCATCACAGAACATACGAATCTCATAATGAATATCGAACGGAGTATTTACAGTATTACGTTCTATCATGACAAGATTCTCCGCAAACACAGCTGCATCACCTGCATTGAACAGATTGATTATAAGTTTGTTGGTGTATGGATGCTGTGTGATATATTTCCTTATGAGTCGATATACCATGAGTTTATTCACGTCTGAATCAATTCGGTATTGCACACCTATGTTCAGCAGTTGTGAAGCATAAGCCTTTAACTGACGGAATCCTGTAGAGAATGTGTCATCATTGGTCTGCTGAGGATTGGCATAGAATCCCCAACCGAAACACAATTCTCCAACGTATTGGAGATAGTCCTCATTATAGACATCACGCATAACGAGTGGAGCAACGTCTTGTAACAATTCTCCGTAGAAGAGATTATCCAATTTCTTATACCATACATCTGGTTTCCTGTATCGTGGATCTTCTGCCGTTTTTGATTCCCAATCTTCATACTGCTCATAGATGTTAATCAGCCATCCCAATCTAATAGGATGTAGCGGTGTCAACAACTTCGTATGTGCAACATGGTCATCAGGCATTTCGATTGCCAGAGAAACGGTATCAATACTCTGAATAGCAACAGCCTGAGTCTGATTAACCATTACGTCGTCAAGAGACCTTAACCATGAGTGATACTCATGTAAATAATCTTTTATTTCACTGATATGATTAAATATCTCATAGGTCTCAATGACACCTGTTCTATCTGGAGCTGAATCGAGAATAGAATCGAATAGAGCTTTACGCTTTTCAAGCAAAGATGCTGGTATTTGAACGCCTTCGACCTCCTTCAATATTATAGACTTCAAGTTCTCATCAGTATAGTTGTCTGACGTAACAGCATCAATGAATCCCACTTTACCACTATTTTTCAGGATGGTCTCTTCCAATTCAAGAAGCTTTCTTGATAATGGTATCTGATAGTTGTTGTTTGCATCATATCGTAATTGGAAGGTGTTGATATGAGTTGCATATTGCCAACTTTTTAGTTCATCCTCAGAAGTCTTACCTGACTTGTCTGTAATAGCTTGTCTTTGAGGAATAGTCAACTCTTCCCCTTTACGATTTAGCTCAATGCGATAACGGAAATATGCTTGAAGGACATTGTTAATCTTCATGCGAGTTCCCGTTTCCTCTGGTTCGTCCGGAGAATCTTGCACTTGTAAGAAGAATGTGTCGCTATCAGAAGTGAGGAGTCTTCTTTGCTGCTGTTGGAACTCTTCCTTACTTAATCCAGTACCTTTCTTTTGCTCCTCTTCCCAGAATTTCTGAATATCTTCATCACGGAAAGCATCTGAAACATTTAGCTCTGTACCGTCATTATCTTCAGCATAGACGTGGAAGAAGTATGTTCCATTCTCAAAAGCATTGTTTATAGGAAATGTTATATCTCGATAATCTTTATTGTTATCGGAAACCTTTTTGGTAACTACATCCGTTTCCTTATAAAAACCATCACCATTCATAATGGCAATCTTGACTTTCTTCAATGCCTCATAGGCACTAGGTTTCGGCGAAAAATATATTCTTAACTTTACTTTAGCCCCTTTATTTTGGTCTATTTTAAGTTTAAGGTCTTCTCCGTCTATCTTGAGTGCCTTACCGCCAAGTTCTACTTTGGTTACATGCAGAACGCCAATTTCTGTAATGTTCTTCAGATAGTCATACCATTTAGAAAAGTTAAGTTGTGGATATTTTGACAATATCTGTTCGCACAAATCCTTTCTATTTATCACGGTATCATTGTCGCGTAAGAACTTTGCGACTTCTGGCTGAATAGGGCCAGATTTTATTGGGAGAGAACTGATTCTGTCAGCAACGGCTAAGGAATAATCTGCTAACACTGAAACACAGTCCTCGTTTTTAACAAGAAATTGAGGAATATATTCTTTCTTGGAAACAATTCCTGTGTCTGGAATGAGTCCAAGGAGATATAAGCCGTTACCAACAGCTTCATCTGTACCACCACTAAGAATTACATAAAGGAGGTAGTTTACTTTATCTTGCAAAGAGACCGTTGATGTTTTATCTGCGTAACTGAGAGCATATTTTACAGCAGGTTTATCCCCTAACTGCTTTTCTAATTTTGCAAGCAGTCTTTCATCAAAGTCTGATATACTCAAATCTCTAAACGTCGCATTACCATATGAATCTTCAGCAGAAGTAAAGCTATTCACAGGTATTAAAACCAATATAGAAATAGTAAGATCATTACGTAATTCTATTAGTTTTGTCGGAGTAATGTATTCATGCCCCGTCAAATCCTCATCTTCTGTAAGGATATACACCTGTGTTGAAGTGTCCAGCAAAGACAAACGGCCATAAAGATCTCTTAGGACTTCTATAGAAAAACCTGTAACCTTCATACAGTTGCCTGGCTGGGCAGACTTTATGCTTTCACCATATACCTCCATGAAAATATCAAGGATATGGTCATAATATGCTTTGATAATATTCATTGTCGTTTGATTTAATTGTTGAACTTATACCTTGGACGGATTTTCTGAAGAGAAGAAGCATCGCTGAGGTCTGTATAGAAACCAATCTGACGAAGTTTGTTTTTGAGGGCAATCATATTTTCCTTAAACGCCAGATGCGTCTTAATATCCGCATCTTTGAAACGAGGTTCTCCAGTACCGTCTATAATAAGCCCATACCTGTTCCGTATTTCCTGGGCCAACTGTCTAATGCTCAAAGGTCTTGATTCCAGCTCACCATTATCCTTTTGATTAAGAACTAACAACTGAACTAAGACCTCTAAAAGCTTTGACCCAATAGCTCCACGTCGTGTATGCTTACGGCTCCGACCATCAATAATTAGAGCAGATGATTCGTTCTTCATCGATGCTTTATCAAGGAAATCACGAGAATACTTAAACTGATATGCAGCACCTACCTTCATCAAACACTGGACATATTTCTCTAATGGAGTGTCTTCGTATTGAAGATATTCCTGAAGTTCTTTTGCATTTTGCTCTGCCTCTTGCATCTCTTCTGTTGTCTTGGCATTCGCAGAATATCTATTATAGATGTTGCGCAGATTAGCATTAATATCTGCATTTATTTCAACTGTCGGGTTCTTAATCATTGACAAGGCAGTAGCAACAGATGCATTTGGAGTAACCAAGCGTCGCATGACCCTTATCGAATAAGTCGCTTTTATGTAGTCCATCAACCCGTTTAGTGTTTTATCCATGTCAGCACAGGCGATTGGAGAAATACTGCTTTCCAACTTATCAGTGAGATCAACAACTTGACTCCAATCATCTTCAACCTCAATTGTTCCTTCTTTCACCATTTTAGGAAGAAGATAAACCAGTTTCTGAAAATACAGTGATAGATGGAATCCCACTAACACCCTAAGATAGTCAATAAAAACAGAACGCGGAATGCTATATTGATAAGCTAGCAGTCTCATTACATCGTCACAAAACAGATTTGCTTGTGCCTCCAATATAGGTTTAATTGGAATCTGTGTAGTCGAGGCTTTTGTATCTATATCAACAAGCTTTATCAAATGGAGTATTCCTGCCGTATCGACATCCAATGTGGGACTGTCAACAATCTTTCTGCTGGCATTATCCCATCCTATAGACAAATATGTCTTTAACGCATTCATTACCTCTGGACGTTGACTGATCATAATAAAAAGTTGGTCAGCCGTATTATAGTCTTTAGTATGCTTTTGATTACGTATCCTATAGCTTTCAAGATGTAGAGGACGCATGGAAGCAATATTCTCTTTCGCCTTGCCACGAAATACCATATTCACAAGACTACTTCTAATCCAACTTTCTACGGCTTCCGGATTATCAGAATATCCTTGAATCTCATTCTTGTCTTCTAAGACGTGGAAATATTTCTTTAGTGACTTAATATCGTGAAAAGTCCCAGTCTTAAGCATAAGTTTGATTCTTGCTCCATTATTTCGCATCAGCATGAAAAGGTTTACCAGCACATTATCCAGTGTAATGGCTTTTACGTCAGACGCAAAGATATATGGTTCGCGGAACACTCTTTCATCCTTATCAATGATTGGCATCTGCATAACTTATTCCTCCTCTTTCTTTAAAGGTTCAACAATTAGCTGCATAGATTTTTTGTCAAGCGAGATCTTGTAGAAAGACTTCTCGTTGTTTGTAACGATAACCTCCGTATAAGTTTCACTTGCAAGAAGATTTTTAAAGACCTGAAGCTCTATAAAGCGTCCTCTCAGGTCACTGATTGAAGGACTGAATCCATTCTTAATATAGTACAACATTTCGTATAAATCCAAAGATACTGTCAGTTGTACAGAATGGTTCTTCTTGTATCTGAACACGAAGTTCTCATGCTCATGTTCCAAAAACTCCGTTAAGTGACCATTGTCATCAACCATCAAATCAAATTCCTCTAATGGGAAGCGGCGATAACTTTGTCCACTTGGGTCATTCACCCTTGTTGATGAAAGGAGTAAATGCTTTGAAGAAATATCTGGATTCCAGCATCCCTCGCTGCATGATATAGCGTATGCAAGTCTCTTTTTCTCATCATACCAGTTGGTGTCATTGCTATTTAGTATTTTATAGAAATCACCAATAGACTGGTATGGCATACGTTCTAAGAAGTTCACTTTCCCCTCAAAGTATTGATGACGAATAAATGTCTGATGGCGCAGCTTCAAGAACTCGATTTCATCTGGACTCATTTCGTAACTCGGCCTGATGGTCAGGAATGTATTAAACTCTTCCAGCAACGGGGCTGTTGGACGAGACGCAAAGGCCAAATAATCCATTTCATTCTTTATCCGGTAATACAGATCCCTGTCCTTATCAGGAATAGCAACATTTGCAATATCGGTCTCTCTCAGAAGCTTGACGATTCTATCTTCTGAGCGTAATTCTGGGAATAGTTTGCTTTCTGGAGCAGTGATATTGAAATACAACCGCATCCATTCCTCTAAACGAATGCGCTCATACTGGTATTGCAGTCCCAACTTTTCATTTTCATCAGTTGCCTCTTCAAGTAAGCGTTTGGTTTCCTCTTCCCGTTGTGCAAGGGCTGGTATGGAAGCACAATTATAGTCTCTGGTGATGAGCCATGCTATCATAGAGCGTAGATCACGCATTGTAATGTGTACTTCACGCTTATATACAATGGTTCTTACAATCCACTCTAAGCGTTTGATGATTTCATTTCCAACAGCAGAATCGTTTAGAGACCTAACATTGAAGTTGATAAAGCATTTCTCAGCCAATGGACATGCCTTACATTGTGTCCACAAACGAGGAGCTGTAAGAGCCTTTATCTGTTTACGAAGAAGCGATTCTCCACTTTCATCCAAAGCAGTAACAGAACGCAGATTCAGGTTTATAACCATTACTCCTTCTGGTAACTTAGTTACTCCTTCTTTATAGAAGTACTCATCGATAGCATCATAAAGGTATTTGTGTTCTGGAGAATTTTCAAGGAAATCCATCAAGCGACCTTCATTGATAGCGATTATACGCCCTTCTTTAGCTTGGCTGAAATCATCTTTCATTCCCTCAAATGGACGGAAGAACTCTTTTAGGACATCGCTGTTCTTCAGATTTGCTTCATCTTGTGAACCATCATAGTTTGTTTGATACGTTATGCCTTTTAGAACAATACGTGCACCATTATGGGTTTCGTCAATGTATTCAACTTCATCACTGCTTTGCTCAACTTGACGAATAAATGCAGTCTTTCCATCGCCAGCGTTACCTGTGATAATAAGCAACTTGTATTTGCCATCTTTAATGGCAGAGAGAAGTTCTGTGTCAAGCTTTGTCTTGGTATAGGTTTCCTTGTCGAGAATGTTTTCTCCCTTCCATCCTGCACGTGTACCAGCATTGCCGTTTTCACTTTGGCTATACAAACTGTTGATATAATCAACGATATGTAGTTCAGAACCATCATGATCAATAACAAACACTTCGGATTTCTTGGCAATACCAGCCTCGCCAATTTTCTCTAACTCCGCCATCATTTCCTTGGCAGTCTTGAAACGATTTTCGTGACGGGTGTCTATTGCCTTCATGACAAATGCTGCAAACTCAGCACTTATCAAACTATTCAAAGGAACGATGTCTGTAGGTTTCTTGTCAAGGACAGGAATCCGCTTGCCCGGCCAAGGATAGCTATGCGTTAACAGCTCATAAAGAGTCACGCCAAGGGCAAAGGTGTCCGCGCTATCTTCCCACTGCATAGTGTGACCGTTCATTAAGTCTGGAGCCAGATACGGCCATGTTCCTACTTTATCCAAGTCGTTTACGTTGCTTGTAGCGATGTTAAAGTCTATCAGGACGAACTTACCGCTCTTTTCAAATATGATATTTTCTGGCTTTATATCACGATGGCGCAATTTTTTCTCGTGCAGGTAAACCAAAGCGGATGTCATTTCATGGATAAACTTATAGATGAACGGCAAAGTGAAATACTTATCGCCGAAGCAATATTCTCTGATGTCCTTACCATTGATATATTCCATCAGCGTGTAGAACAGCCCACCAAACGTAAGTCCATTATATTTGAAGCGCACAATATTAGGATGATTGACATCCTTCAGTGCATTAAATTCATCAATGGTGGATTGCGGACTTACTCCTTCCTTGAATATCTTTGCTGCAAACATTGCTCCTGGCTGTAATGAATGGATAGCTTGGAACACCTTTGAGAATCCACCCTCACCCAATTCTTTGTAAAGTGAGATTTCAGGAGTTATCATGTCACCATTCTTCAGTTCATCCCAAGCTTTGGCTTCAGGATGTTTCTCTTGCTGACCGTATTTCTTCTCTATTGCTTCTTCAAAGATATAATCACAAATCTCTTCTATGTTCGACCAACGCTCAGTAGGATCTTCTACAATAATACGGCTACATACAACATCTACCCACTCTTCGACGTTGGGATTGCGTTTACTTGGCATCATGTCTTCTGTCAAAGAGCCACCTTTGGCTTTCAGTTGCAGGTAGTTGGAGAAAGGTAAATCACCAACCATCAGTTCATATACTATCACGCCGAACGAATAGACATCTGATGAAGGGGAATAGTCGCCAGTTATCACGTCCTCGGATGTATATGGGTCACGATCAAAGGCATCCATGCTGATTGACACATTCAGCTTGTCAGCTTCATGCAGGACGTTATAGGATAAACCAAAGTTGGCTAATGCGGCATGCCTGTCAGACTGTACATAAATGTTTTCCGGGCAGACATTGCGATGGATAACATTGTTCTCGTGTGCTATGGCAAGAGCCTTTGCCAAATCCAAGATAATTACTATCTTATCTTTGTCAGTGAAGGTATTTCTCTGCATCTCACTACGCAGAGAGTGTTCCTCCATGTAGTCGGAAATCACATAATAATGGTTACCATCTTCGCTTGTCTGACAGCGGTTCTTAATAATAAGGGGCGATGCCGGAAGAGACTCTTCACTCATTTCTGCATTATGGACAAGCTTGTTGTGCCTGTCTAACTGCATGGGTGACAATCCCGCTTTGTCTAAGGCATAGTCACGAACTTTGTGCTTCTTGTCCTTAAAGAATTTGCTGTGACAAAGATATTCTACATAATCATCATTGGCTTCCAGAATCTCCTCGATGATATAATTGCAAACTTCAGTCTTTTTCTTATTCTTTGGCTCACTGCTGCCAACCAGATATTCTACTATCTGGTGCTGTAGGTGGCTGATGGCATTACGTGTTTTATGGAGTCTGTCATTGTCTGTTAAGTAGTCTATCAGCTCATCATCCAGCAAGAACGTCTTATTATCACAGAAAGAACCACTTTCAAAACCTGACTTGTTTTGTCCCAAAGAACTTAGCGTAACGATGGAGTCAACCCAAGCCATCGCAAAGTGATGGTCTTTCTTCTTTAAGTAACCTGCCAACAATTTTCCCTTGAAGGTTGCAGATTTGATGGGATTGGGTTTCTCAATGTCATTGCAAAACCAAGAGTCGTCGTTAGCCTCCAAACGTCCCTTATAGTCTTTGTTTTCTATATTGTAGATGGCATGAGGTGCCACAACAATACAGTCATACTCCCAGTATTGCACCGCTCCCTGAGCATTCATGCTGGGGTACTCACCATTGGGGACAATGTAATAGCCGTCAGGCAACTTTGCCTCCAGATATTTCAACAAGCGTTCTTCTCCAGCATTTACTGGCCCGCTTGAAAACTTAGGTGTGCATATTTTAGCCATATATTTTTAGTTATTTAATTAGCAACTTAATACGTTCTATCATTCGTTCGCCGCGCTTTGGTATAAAGTCGTTGCAGAATGCAATATATTCCTCTACAGCTTCCATATAGGTTGCCCGATCGAGGTCTTTCATATAACTCCACACTCCCTTGAATACGGATTTCGGCCTGCCCGTCTCATCAACGAAAGGTTCAAGCATCATCGCATGGATGAACTTGATGAATCCTTCATCGCCTTGATAGTCAACAAGCATCTTTCTGTTTTTATATAAGATGCCCTTCATGTGCATGTCTTGCTTCTTCTGCTCTGTCATCACATTGTAAATAGCAACCAGATATTTGTCCATGTAGCTACGGAACTTGGTGTTACTCCGATAATTGCTCAGTGATTCTTTGTCATTGAATTTATTCGGCAGAACTATCAGATTCCCGATGTTATAAGTCATGTGAGCACATTTCACTGCACGCTGATGCAATTCGTCTGATGGGTTAAAGTTCTTCAACCCCTTAAAGTACACATCCATGATGTTTGCGCCAAACAGATTCTGGTAATGGCATATCGGCTCCAGGCGATAATCATAATGATTGAGAGTGTCAACTGTCAGCTCTGGCCAGTCTCCGCCAAACACCAATGACATAACTGCCTTGGCTATGTTCGAGCGTGAAATGTCATAATCGCCATACTTGGGTTCATCATGCAGGGTTGAAAGGTCAAAGTCTCTTAGCTTTGAAATGTCACCATCCAGCTTCTCTTCAATGAACTCTTTCATCAGTCGAATGGCATAGACATCAGAGGATTTTTCTTCTTTATCCTTTTCTTGCTCTGCCTTTCTTTTCTCCCTTCGTTCATATTCAGATTCCTCATCTTCCTTTGTCTTTCGGTGCAGACAGATTCCCTTAACATAGTTCTCACGGAAATCATCTTTTGGGAGTTTTGCACAGCCCTCGCCCTTACCAACAATGGTGTTAGCAAAGAAACAGCCATCACAAATCCTGCCCCCAATTCCTTTCCATGGGAAATTATCCGATACCTCAGTCTTATAGTCAATATCAGCATCATTTGCAAGTTGATGTATCAGCTTGCTCAAACTGGCTATATGTCCTTCTTCCGGCTCAGGAACAGGGTTGAGAGGATAAAGTGTTAAATCTTCGCTCATGCCTACTGGCTGATCCATCCGTTTACACCATTCTTCATCAAAAGAACGGTCATGGAACTCCATTCTCAACTTGTCGTCAAGGCTCTTCCTAGCCATTTGCACAAGTGAAGTCTGGTTTCCTGTTGCTTCGTCAAGGAACTGGAACGCTGTATTACCCTCCAACAAAATGGCTGCTGACATAGGTACATGCAGCAAGAACACCTGCGTACACAATGGAGTCTCATAAACATCCATCACCTTAAAGAAACTGTTGAAATGGAATGTGGCAAGATTCCACTTAGCAACATTTGGGTTCTCTTTAACCATTTGCTCATTCTCGAAGAACAAGGCAGCATGGGCAGATGCAATGATGAATCGTGTCCTATGTGCAGGTTTTAGCAGCTTCGTTGTGACATCCACAAAGAAACCTGCTCTGATGGTATCTCCAATATGATAGACTCGTGCAGCGTCTATCGGTGCATTGGTGTCACGATAGAAGAACTGGAGTCCTGGCAGTACCCAGTTGGCAAGATTCTCAAAGAAAGAAACCTCGTCAATATCCAATTTCTGTGGCAGATGACTCCGTTGCGGGTCATAGATGCCACCGTCTAATGTGAGGATATAAGGTTTGGCTCCAATTTCAGCATACAATGCTTCTTTACTTTCCAGCCACCTTACCCTCTCGAAAATCATAGGGAAGATGATGTCACCGTTCACATGGGCTACTCCCTCTATGTAGCGAGTCTTGGGATTAGTCTTTGACTTGCGGATGGTATTGCCAAAGATGAAAAACCCATTAGTTACCTCAAACACATCATTGAACCATTCTTTCAGGACGATGGAGCCATCAGGACGCAAGATATTCTTCTTTGCTCCTTTCTCTACCTTATAGTTACCCTCGCCCCATTCTTCTATGAAGTTAAAGTCAAAGCCTGAAACGTGCTTACCGTTTTCATCTATCAGTCCCCACTTGGCATCTTGATTGGCTCTTGCTACACCATGATGAAAATGGTAGATACTGCGATAGCCCATACTTGCAGGGATCAGAACTTTACCTTCTCTATTGATAATGGTGGAGTAGTAGTTATCTTCGTTGTCTAACGACACGAGATAATGACCTTCTCCCATTGGTTGGATGTATTTGTATTTTAGTTGCATGATGACATTCCCATGAATGTCTATCACGCCACATTTGCCATTGATGGCAGCTGTTACTTCCCCCTCATGTACTTCTGCGATATAGTTGTATTCCTTATTCCTGTCGCAAAGGACTTCACCTTTATCACTAAGAATGGCATAAGTCATTCTGGTGTCCGCATACTCAACAATCAATTCTCCATTGTCTGGTTTTACATAGACACCTGCTTTGTAACAATGCTCACCTATATATACTATCCTATCATAGATAAAGGAACACAAGGGCTTCCCATCCAAATCCGTCAAAGCCCACTTTTCTCCCTTACGTACGATAGCGGCATTTTCATCATCCCTTTCTCTGATTTCAGAATACCCTAAGTCTGGCGAAACAATCACTTTGTCGTCATAATCCTTAATGCCGACGTAGCCGCGTTCAAAGAACTGTAATCTGCCGTTATATGTTTTCTTCTCGTCGCTCATACACCAGCAGTTTTAAATTGTTTGGCTATCCAGCCTTCGTCCACGTTTACGCACTTGTCAACCTTCATTCGAGGGTCAAGGTCGCAAGCAAGACAGTGCTCATAGTAGGTTTTCATGGAAACTGACCACTCCATCGACTCGTCATTCTCATTATGAAACCAGAACACCATTGTTCCTTCATCTGACAGATCTTTGTCTGAATAACTCACATCGCCGAAATACACTTCTATCTCCTTTTCTGCCAGTTCTGGGTGCAATATATGGGTAAACATATACTTCATCCGCTCTATGGCCACGTCATTCAAGCCCTTCTCCAAAATGAGGATCTTTTCCTTCAGCCGCCAAAGTCCTGTCACATGACGATAAACATAGTTGTTGGTGTCAGGCAAATCAGGAATTTCGAGAGGCTCATAGTCGTAATCATCCGACTTGAAAAAATCGAAGAACAGCATGAAATGGTGTTGCATGTCGTGGTACAGTGTTCCGTATGGCACACCTGTACGATGGCCACATTTGGGGCAAGTATAGATAAATGCCTCGTCGTTGAACACCTTTTTCCGCAATTCTGGGTCAAGGTCAACGTTCATAGAGTCCCACAGGTCAAACTCGCCTTTGGCTTGACACTTGGGACAGATGATTTCTTCTTTGTGTACCTTCGACATACCTTCTCTCTTGTTTCTTTCTATTCATAATAAGTCCGCTCTTTACGGACTGCGAGTTTGTTCCCTTCGGACTGTGAGTTCGCTCCTTACGGACTAATCTATCTGTTCCACTTCTCTATTTCGTCTTCTACCATTGAGATAGCCCTGGTCTCCTTTTCTTTTGAGATTTCAATTTTTGAAACGTATGTAAACACCAACCTGTCAATCTCCTCCATTTCTTGTTTATCTAGCAATGGTATTGGAACTAGGTCAAGATGATGAGATTCTATTTGCGGAATCACGGAACCTGTTGTAAACAAAGTTATAAGTTCATGTCCGACCTTAGAAGATAATACTGCATATAAATATCCTTTGAGAACATCTTCTTTGGGGACAACCCTCATTACATGTTGGGAAATAACACATTTCTCTAGTTGACTATCTATTAACACCGCATTACCTATTGTACCACCACAAGTAACAAGAATCCAGTCTTTTTTCACCTTTAATTCTGGCATCTTTTTGACTTGGCGGAGTGAAAGTTTCTTGTCACTGTTAGGAATTGCCATCAATATATCAGCTCCACCTAAGAAAGTTACCCCGTTAGAAACATATTCGCGTTTGAAAATACCTGGGCGAAAAATTCTCTCGGTAAGTTCACCTAACTTCTTATATTCGAAGTTCTGCGTAATATAATCATAAACTGATCGGTTTCGACTTGTATGGTAGGAGGCTTCAAAGCGTTTGTTGTGTGAAGCTAAGATAGAAGTTATAGGCACACAATATGATTTCTTTTCGCCTTCGATAAGGAATTTGTTTTCAATCATCTTGTGAGCTTCCTTTAAAGAATCAGTAGCTTCCTCTCGAAGTCGAGCAGACTCTTGAATGAGGTCATCCACCTCTTGCTGGAAGGCTTCTGGGAATTGAGGAACAAGTATCGCACCTGCTTGCTTGTCATTGATGTGCTTTACGACACCACCAAATTGGGATTGAGTGATCTGATAATATCCAAACTTACTTGACAAGAAAGCATACAGGCATCCCTTTTTAAATTTTGTATCGTCAGGAATTATACGGATTAAATCGTGGGTTGCAATCTTATCACAAAAGGTTTTGTTGGTATAAGTTACATTCCCTAAAGTGCCAGAGCAGGTAACAAGAATCCAATCTTTCTCAATCATAAGATAGCTCAATTTTGATGCCTGCTTTTTTGAGAGGTATCGTCCAGTTTCAATATTGGCTAAAACGGTATCTGAAGCAGCAAGATAAGTTACCCCAAATTCAGGCTTACTTACAAAACATCTTGAAAAAATATTCCCAAGAAAAATGGATGAAGAACTATTTGCTACAGTTGTTAAAGAATATGGTAAGTGTGCCAACTCTGAGCGAACCTTTGCACCTTCACTCAGATGAAGAGAAGGGTCAATTCTATAACCAGAATTAAGCGCATCTTTGATTGTAATAACACCTGTTTTCATGCCTTACCCTCCAAAAACTTTTTATAAGCCGCACTAATCTTTGGCAGGTCATCATCCACATGTTTCACACGTTCTGTACGACGACGGGCAATCAATTCACCATGCCTGTTATAGCTGGCCCACTCCTTCGTATCAACAAACAGGATTTCAGCTCCATCATCGTCTTTCTCATAGATGACATTGCCACGACGGTCTTTGCCCACTTTCTCTGCTATTGCCATGAAGACATCATACATTTCGCTATTGGGGTCAACCAAACGTTCCAAAGCCGTTTTCTTTTGGAGAAAGAGCAAAGAGGCTTGCACTCCCACTTGGGGAAGGAATGTCTCGACAGGCAAATCCACACTGGCTAACAGCTTGAAGTGTTCCAGAATCCATTTGCGAACCACCTCCGTATTGGGATTACCAAGAATACCATCAGGCAACACGATGCCCATCTTGCCACCTGGCTTCAAGAAGTTATAGCATTGCTCGATAAACAGCACTTCTGGAGCAGTAAAGGCTTTCAACTCATAGTGCTCAGCAATGGTAGATGCCACCTCTACCTTTGAGCCGAAGGGAGGATTCGTAAATATACAATCGAACTTACCCATCGCATTCTCAATAGAGTAGGTCTCGTCACAGTCGGCAATGTCACCTTTCTGTTCTACGCTTTTTGCGACTGATGCGCTTACCTTTGGTATGTCGGGCAGCGTACCATTCGGATATTCCAGGGAGTTGATGTTATAGATGTTGCTATGCCCATCGCCAGCCATCACCATGTTCATCTTGGCTGCTTTCTTCAAATCTGGGTCAAAGTCGAATCCAAAGATCATGTTCTCGGCATATTCACGCACTTTGTCATTGACAGCATCGGTATTAGCCTTTGCTTCTAATAGCGCACCTTCCAACTCTGGGTACATGCTCTTTGTTATCTGCTTTCGAACATGGTCAAGCACCATCACAATAAAGCCTCCAGAACCACAGGCTGGATCAAGAACACGGGAATTGACAGTTGGATTCAGTATCTCCACCATGCACTTGATGACATTGCGAGGAGTAAAGAACTGGCCGGCCTCCTGTTTCAATGTGTTACTGACAATCGTCTCGTATGCCGTGCCTTTTACATCTACTGTTGCATCAAGGAAAGAATACTTGGCAATCTCTGAAGCAACGTAAGCAACGCCGTAGTCAGACAGGGAAATTTCCTCGTTACCTGCAAATACTTCGCTAAAAATGGCATCGGTCTTTAGCTGTTTGAAGATAGCCTTAATACGTTTTGCCACTGCCGCTTGTCCTTCAGGTGTGTTGCGCTCCTTCACGCCTACCCAGAACTGACGGTGGTAGCTTTCATTACGTTCGGCACAGAGGTAACGACGTTTCTCATCATAGATTTTGCAGAAGATAAGATTCAACAGTTCCCAGAACGCATCCTTCTTGCGGCCTTCATTGCCATAGATATAATCATGGCAACGCTTGAAGGTACGAATAAGTGAATCGTTGGCAGGCTTACGAGGTTGTGCACGGTCACCCATACGCTCCATGTCCTCAATAGACTCGTCAATGCCTGGGAAGTCTGCAATATCCACTATTCGTTCGTTGCCAACGACATCTTCCACACGCTGGCTGAAATGAAGCTCGTCGCCATTCGTCCAAAGGCCGAAATCGCATCCGGCAGCTCTGAGTGCGTTGTTCAAAGCACCTTCTACACCCTTTTTCGAGTCACTGGCTTTGACCTTTGTATCACAAACAATACAGATACGCTCAATATTCTCAGGTTCTTTAGCTGCACCAGCACGGAATATGGCAAGGTCAACGGTGACACGCTTCTTCTTACCTTCTTCATCTTCGTACGAGAAGGAGTAGTCACGCTTCATGTCACTCATCTCAAAACCATACTCTTCGTTCATCTGGAGTATGATAGACTGCAGCATCTGCTCTTTGGCATTCGCTTTCTTCTTCTCACCCGTAAGGACGCATATCAGTTCGTCGTCATTCAGAACGATTTCGTCTTTTATCTCTTCTGCCATATAATGTTTGTTTTAGAAATTTGCAAATATACAATGTTTTGGGCTAAACTGGAAGAAACTCGTCCATCCAAGTTTGTCCATGTTTCGCAAAGGGCTAAAAAAATTAAACCCTTATTAAGTCATTGACATTGACCTCCAGGCATCTGGCAATATCAATTAGTGTACTCAAATTGGGCTGTGCACTGTTCGTACACCATTTGGAAACGGTTGCTGGGTCTTTCCCAAGTTGCTCAGCAAGCCATTTGTTCGTGCGTTTTTTCTCCGCAAGAACAACTTTTAGTCTGTTTAGGTCTTTAGTCTCCATATCTTACCATATATATAATTATAGGTGCAAATTTAGCATTTTTCTGGCAAAAAACATTCTCAAATCAGAAAAATAACGCATTGAACATTAAAAAAATGAAGAATACGTCACTTTTCAAGCCAAAATTTTGTATTTTTGCACAAACTAAAACTGTAAATGAGATATGGATGAGATATATTGCCCAGAATGTGGAAGTCCAAATGTGACTGTTTATCGCGACGGCAGTTGCGAGTGTGAAGACTGTGAGTTCCAGTTTCATGTTGATGACCTCGGATAGTTATGAGCAAGTTCGGAAAGGGCGACAAGGTCAAGAATATCGTTACTGACGAGATAGGGTATATCATTGAAATATATCCTCCAAGGCGCGGACGGCAACTCTATAAGGTGAAATACGATGATAGGGAGGCAGACGAGAATAGTGACAATCTACTCCCTAACGTTGACCTGACAGATCCTTTTGAGCGTATCAAGGAAAACTATTATGATCACTACTCTGAATATTTGAAAGGAAATACGGCTTTCAAGATACAGAGTTCTAACAATAGTACCATATCTTCCTTGAAGGCCTCCCGTACCCTATTTCGTCCATATCAGTTCAAGCCTTTGCTGAAATACCTTAATTCGGACAATAAGCGACTACTCATTGCTGATGAAGTGGGTTTGGGTAAGACTATTGAGGCAGGCCATATCATGCTGGAGCTAAAGGCGCGTGGTGAGTTCCACAATGCCCTGGTCATCTGTCCGATGGCCTTACGCTCTAAGTGGGCTACAGAACTGAATGAGAAGTTTGGCCTTGACTTCATTGAGGTGGACAAGAAAGAGACGCTTATTCATGAGTTCCAGCATCACAATGGAGGTGTGCTTGCAGTTATCAACTATGACAAGATTAGGGAAACAAGCGAAATCCTCAGATTGATAGAAGAGAAAAATATCAAGTTCAGCATTATCGTATGCGACGAGTCGCATAAGCTTCGTAACAGCAACACGATGATCTATCATGGTGCAGAAAGATTGTTGTTGGCTTCTGATAGCGTAGTGTTCATGTCGGCCACGCCTATTATGATTGACGAGTTCAACCTCTATAACCAGTTACACCTACTTGATGCGGACATGTATGACAATCCTGAAGTGTTCCGTAATAACGTTCAGTTGAACAGGCCTTTCGTAAGAGCATTAAGCCAACTGAACAGCGGAGCAAGTTTACGAATCATAGGAAAAGAGTTGGCATCGTCTGAGGTGACGACATATAACACCATCAACGACATTGAGTCAACTCAGAATTTCCTCATTTCCGACTACTTCAAGGAATATCCCATCTATCAAGACATCATGAAGATGCTGATGGGTGGAAATGACACACCAGCCATCAGAGCACAGTTGCAATTCAACCTGTCTGAGATGAGTCCTATGAATACAATTTTCTCCAGGACACGTAAGCGTGAGGTAACACAAGACTGGTCACAGGCAGAGCGTAACCCATATACACACCGTGTAAGTTTGACTGCGGATGAACGTAGTGCCTACGAACAGGCTATTGATGACTATATTGACGATCATACAGTTATTGATGAATATGGTCGTGAAAGAACTGGCAGTATGGGGCTTGTTACCATAAAACGGCAGCTGGCCAGTAGTGTCTGGGCCTATCTCAACGAGAATGAGGATTTGGACAGAGGAATAGACTGCTATAGCGAATACAAAGACTCGAAGTTTGAGCAGTTGCTAACCATCCTGAAGACTGTCTTTGATCATGGCAACAAGAAAATAATCGTGTTTGCCATTTTCAAGAAGACCCTGAAGTACCTGAATATCCGACTAAGAAAGGCTGGGTACAAATGTGCACTTATCTACGGAGGCTCCAATATCGACAAAACTGAAGTTCTCAGGTCATTCCAATACGATGACACTATACAGGTCTTGCTATCCTCTGAAGTCGGCAGTGAAGGTCTTGACATGCAGTTTTGCAATACACTTGTCAACTATGACTTGCCTTGGAACCCGATGGTGGTTGAGCAGCGTATTGGACGTATAGACCGTTTCGGGCAGGAATCTCCAAAGGTGAACATCAACACCATAGTTGTATCAGAGTCTATCCTTGAAGATATATACGAACGACTGCTTTCCCGTATTGGTATCTTCCGTGAGTCCATAGGTGACTTGGAGGCCATTCTTGACTCCGTTATGGAAGTTGATGGTGGCAAAAAGATAACCATACAAGATGCTCTTAAGAACATGGAACGGGACTTCTATGCCGACAAGCTCAAACCCAAGGAGGTTGAGAAGAAACGTCAGGAGATAGAACGGG
>Ga0326511_10000887_pt1 | contig 25754 bp, 28 predicted proteins | sample 0_2496_0518_D_FD_203701 | JGI IMG/M metagenome (GOLD analysis project Ga0326511, IMG submission 203701) | Bovine rumen microbial communities from UC Davis, California, United States - 0_2496_0518 | ecosystem: Host-associated > Mammals > Digestive system > Stomach > Rumen | place: USA...
GGAGCATTATATTCTCTCGGAGTCAGAAAAAAAGATCTGCTTCTGCATTATATCACACTTCCGGTGCTGATTGCTTTTCTGGGCGGTCTGATCGGCGCAGTGATCGGTTTCAGTCCGGCCGGAGTCGATGCGCTTGCTTCTGATTCTTATGAATATTATTCCATTCCGGAATTTCCTGCTGTTTATCCGGCTTATCTGATTATTTACAGTATAATTATGCCTCCGGTGGTTTCAGCGATTGTGAATACGATCGTAATTAATAAAAAGCTCTCACAGACCGCTCTTTCTCTGATCAAGAACGAACAGAAAGCGGCTAGTTACAGACAAGTCAATATTAAATCCAGTAATTTTATCAGAGTTTTTCAGATCAGACAGATGCTTCGGGAATCCCGTTCGGCCTTTGCAGTTCTTGCGGGACTGATGGTCTGCCTGTTATTAGCAAATATCAGTCTTGACTGTGCAGTCATGTGCGAAGCTATCAAGAAAGATAATCTTGCTGATACGCATTATGAATACATGTATTTATATAAATATCCTGAAAAAACAGTTCCGTCCGGAGGAGAATCGGCTTATATCGAAACCCTCAGCATTCCCTGCTATGACTATACGCTTGATGTCTCTGTCATCGGTCTGAATCAGAACAGTCAGTATTTTGAAGCCCGTCCTTCAAAAAGCAAGAATAAAATTATTATCAATAATTCCCTGCATGAGCGTTTTAAATTAAACATCGGTGATACGATTACTCTCACAGATGCTTCTGCTGATATGAACTATACTTTCACTGTAGAAGATATTGCTCAGTATTCTGTCGGATTTGCGATCTTCATGAATATCGACAGTATGCGCGAATTATTTGATCAGGAAGAAGATTATTTCAATATCGTCTATTCTGATAAAGCTCTGACAATTGATGACGGTCGTCTGTATGCTGTGACTACCCGTGCGGATATTGAAAAAAGTGCAGGTGTCTTTGTCGATATGATGCGGCCGATGGTTGTCACGCTGATCACAGTTTCTCTTCTGATCTTCTGTGTTGTCATGTATTTGATGATGGGAGTCATGATTGACCGTTCTGCTTCGGGAATTTCTCTGATGAAAATTTTCGGCTATCGCTCGAATGAAATCAGAAAATTATATCTCAATGGCAATACTATTATTATTGCACTGGGTTCACTGATCTGCATTCCGGTCAGCAAAATCATGATGGATGCAATTTATCCGTCATTTATTGCGAATGTCGCCTGCGGCATGAATGTGAAATTCCCTTGGTATTTATATCTCAGTATCTATGCCGTCATCATGATCGGATATTTTATCATTAATTTTTTACTGATCGGCAAAATCAACAAAATCTCCCCCGCCGAAGTCCTTAAAAACCGTGAATAATACTATAAATTATGAAAAAATCCTGATAATTATGAAATCCGTGTGAAAAATTATGAAAAGCAGATGAAAATTAGCACTCACCTATTGACAGTGCTAATTTTTTGTTGTATAATATAATCAGAACAAGGGAAGAGTACCAAAGAGGGATAGCAAAAAGCAAATGGTTCAGAAATCGGTTTCCACCCTCTGAAAATGCAAATCCCGAAGTTCACAGAAAATATTTTTGCTCACCGAAAGGAGTTTTGACTTATGTTGTTCCCTGAAGTTTTTGGAAGAAATAATTTTGATGCATTTGATGATTTCTTTGGCAGTCCTTTTGACAGACAGTTCGACAGATCGCACAGAATGCCGCCTTATCCGCCTGTTCAGATCATGAAAACAGATGTCAAGGAAACGGATACCGGTTATGAGCTGGCTGTTGATCTCCCCGGTGTCACGAAAGAAAACGTCAAGGCTGAACTCAATGACGGCTATCTGACAATCACTGCTTCTACAGAACAGAATCACGATCAGCAGGACGAAAACGGAAAATATATCCGCCGCGAACGCTTTTCCGGCAGTTACAGCAGAAGTTTCTATGTCGGTAAGGACATCACAGAAGCCGATATCAAAGCCAAGTTCACAGACGGCGTTCTGAGACTGGATATTCCGAAGAAAGAGCCTTCTGTTCCGGAAAAGAAATATATCAACATTGACGATTAACCCCACCTCTCAAATAAACAAGAAAAGTCCCGCCGTCCGGTTCACGCCGGATGGCGGGGCTTTGTATTTTTTCAGATCAAAAAATCAATTTTCTTTCGGCTTGACCATGATACCAAGCACATCCAGATTTTCTTTCTCGATCGGAGACGGACACTGACTCATGATTTCAGAAGCATCTTTTACTTTCGGGAATGCGACAACATCACGCAGACTTTCAGCCTTACATAACAGCATAGCGAGTCTGTCAAGACCGATTCCGAGTCCTCCGTGAGGCGGAGCACCATAATGATAAGCCTCTACCAAGAAGCCAAATTTAGCTTGAATTTCCTCATCTGTCAGACCCAGAGCACGGAACATTTTTTCCTGTAATTCATAATCAGTAATTCTCATAGAGCCGGAACTTAATTCGATACCATTCAGAACTAAATCATAAGCCTTAGCAGTAACTTTTGCGGGATCGGATTCCAGATACTGCATACAGGATTCTTCGGGCATGGTAAACGGATGATGCATTGCAAGCCATGTCTGAGAATCTTCATCCCACTCGAAGAACGGGAATTCTGTAATCCACAGGAAATTGAGCTGATCTTCCGGAATGATATTCAGTTTCTTAGCCACTTCGAGACGAAGTGCTCCGAGCGTGGGCAGTACGATTCGATTCTTATCGGCAACGAATAAAGCAACGTCACCCTGTTCGCAGTTGATTGTATTCAGAATATTCTGCATCTGCTCTTCTGTGAAGAATTTTGCGAATGCACAAGCAGGTTTTTCATCGGCCCATCTGATAAAGGCAAGGCCTTTCGCGCCGATTCCCCTGACGAATTCTGTTAATTTATCAATTTCTTTTCTGGAGAGAATCTTAGCGGCATTCTTAGCTACAATACAGCGAACGCTTCCGCCGGACTGCACTGCTCCGGAGAAGACTCCAAAATCAGAATCTCTGACTAATTCAGAAACATCCTGCAATTCCATGCCGAATCTTGTATCAGGCTTATCAGAGCCATAGCGATTCATCGCATCAGCATAGGACAGTCTGGGCAGAGGCAGAGTTACATCCTGATCAAGCACATCTTTGATTAATTTCTGTACAAAGCCTTCTGTGAGAGTCAGAATATCTTCGACATCCATGAAAGACATTTCCAGATCAATCTGAGTAAATTCCGGCTGACGATCAGCTCTCAGGTCTTCATCACGGAAACATCTTGCAATCTGAATATATCTTTCCATGCCTGCGACCATCAGTAATTGCTTATAAATCTGCGGAGACTGGGGCAGAGCATAGAATTCGCCCTGATGAACTCTGGAGGGAATCAGATAATCTCTTGCACCTTCGGGAGTAGATTTCATCATCATGGGGGTTTCGATCTCGATAAAATCATTTGCATAGAAATATTCACGGGCACATTTTGCGATTTTATGCCGCATAATCAGATTTTTCTGAAGAGAGGGTCTTCTCAGATCAAGATAGCGATATTTCAGCCGCTGTTCCTCGCCTGCGTTTGTATCATCCTTGATCACGAACGGTACGGGTTCGGCTTTAGCCAAGATTCTGATTTCTTCAGCAATGATTTCGATATTGCCGGTTTTCATTTCCGGATTAATATCCTGACGGGTAACAGAAACGCCTTTGACTAACAGGACATATTCATTCTTGCAGGAAGCGGCTTTTTCGAAAATAGCTCTGTCAGTTTCGTCATTGAAGACTAACTGCACTTCGCCGCTCCGGTCTCTTAATACGATAAAAATCACTTTATTTTTATTTCTGATATACTGAACAAAACCGCCGACTACGACATGCATATCCGGTTCTGTTACTTCTCCGCAGCCATGAGTCCGGCGGAGATTTCCCATAGATTCAGCCATTGTAAAACACTCCTGATTTTTTTATAAATTTTCGCCGGCTAATCTGTCAGCGATTTCAATATCGGAAAAACTTTCTGCAAAAGTATGATCTAATCTGACAGAAATTTTTTCTCCGGATTTCATATTTTTAAGTACAGCTTCGCCCTGTTCCAGTTCATTATCACCGATTACGACAGTAAAGCGGGCATTGATTTTATCGGCATATTTCATCTGAGCTCTGAGGCTTCTGCCCATGACATCGGTCTGAGCGGCAATGCCTTCTTTCCGGAGCTGAGCTGTCAATTGCATGGATTTGATTTCAGCCTGTTCGCCCATCGGAACAAAATAAATATCACAGAATTTTTCTTCTGTCAGGCTGATTCCCTGATATTCGAGTATATTCAGAAGCCGTTCCAGACCCATACCGAAGCCCAGTGCCGGAACAGACTGTCCGCCGAGCTGCTGAATCAGACCATCATACCGGCCGCCGCCGCAGATTGTCTGTTCTTTTTCCTTGCCTTTTTCATCCGGTATTTTTCCGATAAATTCAAAAACTGTTTTAGTATAATAATCCAGTCCCCGTACGATCTTGGGATCGACTGTATAATCAATTTCCAGAACTTCCAGTCTTGCTTTCAGTTTTTCAAAATGCTGACTGCAATCTTCGCAGAGATAATCCAGAATCAGAGGGACATTTTCAGCGATTTTCTGACAGGATTCAACTTTACAGTCCAGCAGCCGCATAGGATTTCTTTCCAGACGGTTTCGGCAGTCAGAGCACAGGCATTCCTGCGAACCGGAAAAATAATGTTTCAGTGCTTCCTGATATTTTTTCCGGCAGACCGGACAGCCGATAGAATTAATTTTCAAAGCAATGCCTTTCAGACCGAGCTGATCGAGAATCTGTTTAGCAAGGCTGATCACTTCGGCATCAGCAGACGGATGAGCAGAACCGGCCATTTCCACACCGAACTGATGAAATTCTCTCAGACGGCCTTTCTGAACATTTTCATGACGGAAACAGGAAAGAATATAATATACTCTTTGCGGAAGAGCATCATTCAGCAGACCGTTTTCCAGCAAAGCCCTGATTGTACCGGCAGTGCCTTCGGGGCGCAGAGTCAGATTTTTTTTGCTTCCGATTACAGTATACATTTCTTTTTGTACAACATCCGTTGTTTCCCCCACACCGCGGCTGAACAGTTCTGTTTCCTCGAAAGTCGGGACACGGATTTCACGAAAGCCGAATGTACCGGCAGTATCATGAAGAAAATTTTCCAGTTTCTGCCATTCACTGCTTTTTGAGGGCAGTATATCCGCCGTACCTTTGGGACGATTTAATAAACTCATAAATTCATACCTCCTGATTATCCTGATTATTTTTTTTATCATAAAACAGTCTGCTGAACCTGCTGTCAGGCATTTTCAGCAGACTGTTACGAGCTTTTCAGAGAGACGGATTGCCGATTTCCCGCCAGTCCAGATCTCCTCTTTCCAGTGCCATGATCAGAGCTTCCGCAGTTGCAATATTTGTAGCCATCGGCACATTATGCACATCACAGAGCCTTAACAGCGTCACATCATTAGGGTCGGGATTTCTCAGATTCGGGTCACGGAAGAACAGAAGAATATCCACCTCACTACAGGCAATTTTAGCGGCAATCTGTTCACCGCCGCCCTGTGAACCGCTGAAATATTTCTGAATCGGCAGACCAGTGGCCTCCCCTACTACTTTTCCGGTTGTACCGGTTGCACACAGATGGTATCTGGAAAGAATCCCGCAGTATGCAATACAGAACTGCACCATGAGTTCTTTCTTGGCATCATGAGCGATTAATGCAATCGTCATACTTCTCATTCCTTTCTATCAATTATTTAATTACAAGCGGCACCTGATTGCCTGTCAGTCTTTTAGAGATGGCATCAAATGCTTCAAGGCTGGGGGCTTCAACGGGCAGTTTCTTTCCCTTTCCGGTTGATTCTTTAAGCATAATATCATCCGGAATGACACCCAGCAGCTGAATACCGACAGTATCAATAATTTCATCCAGATTCTGAATCATCTTGCTTTTGATGACTTCTTCACTGACTTTATTGATAATCAGCCGCTGACGCTTATTGCCTCTCTGATAAAATTCATCAGACATCATAGTTGCATCACGGATGCAGATAGGGTCGGGAGTTGTGACAACAAGAATCAGATTGGCCTGCTCGACAATATCAAATACATGCGAGCTGATACCTGCACCGGTATCAATAATAATAAAATCATAATATTTTCTGACACCACGGCAGATATTGACAACCTGTTCTGCCGTGACGGTCATAAACGGATCTTTCGGGGCACAGAGAATCTCCAGATTGCTGACACCGGGCACACGAGCAACGGCATCGAGCACCTGCATATTATTTTTCAGGACATTTCCCAGATCATACTTGACAGATCCTTCCATGCCGAACATGATATCCAGACAACGAAGACCGAAGTCAAGCTCAATAATCAATGTCCGGTTGCCCTGTTTGGCGAGTGTATAACCGATTCCATAACTGATAGAAGATTTTCCCGTTCCGCCTTTTCCGGAGGTAATGGCAATCAGTTTCGGTTCATTGGTCATGCATACAGCTCCTTTCTGTAGATAGATTCAGCAGGCATTCAGCATTGATACAGCATACCTACTTATAATTATAACACAAATATCAATTTTGTCAAATTTATTTATCAGCTTTCTGTAATTTTTGTGAAAACTGTGATAATTCAACGTATAAAAATTATGAATCTTCACGAAAAAAATGATTCTTCAGAATCAGAATCGTCTTCTGATTCTGATTCTTTTTCCGGAAGCAGATCATAATATTTTTCACAAAGTTTAAGAATCGGCCTGATCATATATTTAGAATATTCACCGCCCTCGACAATACCAGCAAAGGCGACTTTTGGATGATCTGCCGGAGCATAGCCGATAAAGACAGAATCCTGATAATGACTGTCTGACTGAGGCGTACCTGTTTTGATTGCGACATCATAGCCGAGATTCTGGAGCGAATATTTTGACGGAAAATTATTTCCGGAAGCAAGAATCATGCCATATTCGATATTTTCATAGACATCGTCATAATGCAAAGCGATTCTGGAAGCAACAGTAGGCTTTGTTTTGCGAATGCACTGATTCTGACTGTAATCCCAGATACTGTCTACTAAATACGGCTCATAGCGTACGCCCTGATTAGCGATTGTATTCGCCACACAAGCGAGCTGTAAAGGAGTCACCATTGTTTCACCGTTACCGATACCGGCCTGCAATACCTGACCGACAGTCCATTCCACACCGAGTTCCTGATATTTTTCAGGAGAGGCCATATATCCGGCAGAATCGCGTGTTTCGATTCCGGTATTCTGACCGATGCCGTAATAGCCGGCATATTCGATAATTTTATCAATATTCAGCAATCTGGAAAGCTCGTAGAAATACGAGTTACAGGAAACCATCAGGGCACGGGCCACGGCAATATTACTATGATAGCCTGTACAGCTGAATGTGACATCATAATATTCATACTGTCGGGCACAATAAAAAGTCGTATCTCCTGTGATAAGCCCTTCATTCAAACCAGCAGTCGCAGTAATTGTCTTAAAAGTCGATCCTGGTCGGTACAGACCGAGTGTTGCTCTGTTATAGAGCGGACTTCCGGCCTCATGCAGAAGATCATCATAATTTTCAGAATATTTTGTCAGATCATAAGTCGGTGCTGTTGCTTCGCCGAGGACTGCACCGGTTTCGGCATCCAGAACGACCAGCGCACCGCTTTTGATTTCATTTCCGTCCTGATCTTCATAACCTCCGAACTCATCAAGAAAATCATCCAGAATTTTCTGTAAATTTCTCTGGAACTTGCTGTTGACGGTCAATCTGACTGTATGACCGCATGTTACAGGCGTTGTGACTTCATCGGAGACGATTTCTCCGGCTTCAAATGTGATAGTTCTTGTTCCGGCTTTTCCCTGCAATTCAGATTCCATAGCTTTTTCAATTCCGCTGATGCCGACAACAGCATCAAGAGAATATCCCTTTTCGAGATATTCATCTGCATTTTCGGCATAGATTGGCCCTGTCATGCCGATTTCATGAGGAATCACATTTCCGGTTTCAATTCTGCGTTCGGGAATCTGCTGAATGACAATGCCCTGTAATCTCATAGAAAGCTGTGAAAGCTCTCTGACGACTTTGTCAGGCAGTTCATCCGCAACCTGAAACTGATTGGAAACAGAAAAATCCGCCTGTGCCATTGCATATCTCAGACCGGCAATCATACGCTTCTGTCTGGGAGTATAATTCTCATCAATCTGATATGTCTCGCACAGAATCTGCATACAGTTATCTGCCGTTGCGTAGTGATTCACGCCGATAATATTCTTCATCAGATTCAGATCATCTTCTGAAACATCCATTCTGAACCGATACGGTGCATTGACGGAGATCGGAAGCGTATCTGCCCATTGCAGTTTGGCTTCTGAGAGAATCTGCACCAATTCGAGCAGAATCTGATTTGCCTGCTGAGTCTCAGCCGGAAACAGAGCCTTATCAATCATGACGGCATAAGTCACATGATTTCCGACAAGAACAGTACCCTCGGAATCAACAATTTCTCCTCTGGTAGGAGCGATACTCTGTGTATAGCTTGTCTGTGCTGAAGTTTCACGCTGATAATTCTGTGATTCCACGACCTGAATCTTCATCAGCCGGAGGGCACAGAAGCAGGTACATGCCAGCACGATCAGCATGGACAGTACAATTTTGACATAATCCGAAACAGTTTTTCTCATATCTGCAAAACATCCTTAAAAAAATCATTCCTGATATTCTGATATACTCATTTTTTCCAGCTGATTAATTCTGTGACTTCCGCATGTTACGGCAATTTTTTTAATTATAAAATAAAAAATCACAGAAGAGCCTGCTGTCATCAGACAGCTTGGAAAAATAATTCTCTGCCAGATCAGAAACACATCTTCATAGCCCCAGAGGGCATAATATAAAACATAATCCAGACCGCCCTGTATCAATGCACAGGCCGTTGTCAGAAGAAGCATATTAATCAGTTTCTGCCTTAAAAAATAGCGATATAACAGTGAAATCAGCACACAGCATATCACAAGCAGAAACGCATTGAATCCCAGCAGTTTCCCGCATGCCAGATCAAGAAGCAAGCCACAGACCACTCCGACAGTCATTGCCTGCAATTCTCCTGTATGCGAAGCGATACACAGAGCTACAGGCAGAAGCATCAGCGGTTTGTGATAACTTCCCGAAGTCTCTGCCAGATAACAAATGCCTATGACTACAGCAAATAAAACCCATTGAACTATCTGTAAAAACAAGCGATTCTGCTTCCGGAGTCTGTTACTGTGCATCATCAGAATCCGCCTTTCCGCTGAAATCAGTAATCACTACGACCAGACTCAGATTTTTCAGATCAGAAGCCGGTTCTACTGCGGCATAGGCTGTCAGCCCAGTATCATCCATACCGGTTTCCCTGACATAGCCGATCACATATCCGGCCGGGAACAAGCCGTTTTCTCCTGTTGTCAGAATAATCCTATCTTTTTTCAGCTTTACTTCTTTATCAAGATATTGCAGTTTGCATAATCCGTCCATTGCGAGCGATACACTGCCGGTCAGAACGCCTTTTTCTCCGGAAGCGCGTGTTCCTGCGGCAACAGAAAGCTCCGGAGATAAAATTGTCGTAACAGTAGCCGTATGTGTGCCGAGTTCAGTAATCACACCCACAAGACCCATATCGCTGACGACAGGATCATATAAACTGATACCGTCCTCCGAACCACCGTCAATCATGAACGCACAGAACGGATCGTTTGTGACATAGCCTGTGACATCAAACGGCGATGTCATAGAATAATCTTCATGTTTTTCCTTGATGCCGACAAAAGCCTGCAAGCGTTCCAATTCTTCTTTCGTTGCTTCATAATCAGCAAGTTCCGTATGCAGAAGACTGATTTCTTTTCGCAAGGCTCTGTTTTCCTCGCTGTAATCTTCTGCATTTCTGTATAAATCAAGACCGTATTCCACATGCTGTGAAATCGAATTGGAAAGTTTCTGAAACGGTGCGGCAACAGCTTGAAATAATGCGACACTGCTGATAGTATATCCGCCGACAAATACGGCATACAGCATCAATCCGATCAGTAAGGCAAGTACCCAGAGGACTGCCTTACATTTTCCGCTTTTCAGAAAATTCAGCACAGAATCCCCTCTTTTCTGTTATTTCTCATAATATTTCAGATACTCTACAAGCGTATCCTGATATTTATCCATATTTTCCAGTACTTTACCAGCACCCTCAGCCACACAGTCGAGCGGATATTCTGCGATATAAACCGGAATTCCGGTTTCTCTGCTGATCAGCTTATCCAAACCGCGAAGCAAAGCACCGCCTCCGGCGAGTGTAATTCCCTGTTCGATAATATCTGCTGATAATTCCGGCGGAGTTTCTTCCAGAGTTGTTTTGATCGCATCAAGAACTCTCGAAAGCGGTTCGACCATAGCGTCACGGATTTCAGCAGAAGAAACAGTCACATTCTCAGGCAGACCGTTGAGCAGATTTCTGCCCTTGATTTCCATAGTATCTTCATTTTCGCTGGGAAATGCCGAGCCGATGGTTAATTTTACATTTTCGGCAGTCCGTTCGCCGATTAATAAATTATATTTTTTCTTGACATAATTCATAATTGCCGCATCGAAAGCATCTCCGGCACATTTAACCGAATGGGAAGCGACAATTCCGCCCATGGAAATCACAGCGACCTCACTGGTACCGCCGCCGATATCAACAATCATACTTCCTGTCGGCTCTGTTGTGGGCAGACCTGCACCGATTGCCGCCGCCATAGGTTCTTCGATAATAAACACCTGCCGGACACCGGCACTTTCAGTCACTTCACGGACAGCATTTCTCTCTACCGGAGTCACTCCTGACGGAATACAGATTGTAACTCTTGCACGGGTAAACATATATCCTTTCATTGCTTTCCGGATAAATTCCTGAAGCATTGTCACTGTCAGATCAAAATCAGCAATCACGCCTTCTTTCAGAGGCCGGACGGCAACGATCGAACCAGGGGTTCTTCCGATGATCTGTTTGGCATCTTTGCCGACATAGCGGGCTTTTTCCGTTCTGGTATTGACTGCCACAACGGATGGTTCACGGAGCACAATACCTTTTCCGCGCATATATACCAGCGTATTGGCAGTGCCCAAGTCAATGCCTATATCTTTTACAAACATGTTTCCTTCTCCTTTTGTTCTGAATCTTTTTCTTTCTTTATTATAGCATGACTTTCATCAGAAAACAAGTTTTTTCCGGATTTTTTTATGTATCCGGCAGAAATTTTATCCGAACAGTGATTTTGCCAGTTTCGGATAGCAGATCAGTCCGACAATAATCATAATAAGCTGTGAGGCACATACCCGAATCTGAAAGCCGAGTGTGATTTCAAATACTTTCAGATTGATCGTAAAAGCAGAAATGCCTACTTCAAAAATTTTTCCGAGCCATTCTATGCTGGAAACCGTTCTTGAAAAATCGCCGATCAGACTGCCGATTACTACTGAAGCAAGTAATACAGCAAACATCAGAAGCCCTTGTTTCATGCAGTTTTCATCCTTTCTTGAAAATTTTCTGAAAAATAAAAATTATCTGATTCCGCTTGAACCGAAACCGGATTCGCCCCGATCAGTATTATTCAAGCTGTCTGTTTCGATAATTTCGGGAAATGGTACGGGCATCAAAACGGCCTGAGCGATTCTCATACCGTGTTCGATAATAAAATCCTCCTGACTGATATTATGCAGAGGGACTTTCCATTCTCCTCGGTAATCGCTGTCCACGACTCCGACTGCATTTGCAAGTGTAATGCCGTTTTTAGAAGCCAGTCCGGAACGAGGGAAAATCAGAATCACAGTTCCGTTATCCGAGGGCTGACAGGCGATTCCGAGCGGAATCATGACCGTTTCGCCGGCTCTGACAAGTACGGATTCTTCCAGACAGGCATATAAATCCGCACCGGCACTCTGAGCAGTTGCCCGAGTCGGAAGAATCGCATTTTCTTTCAGTTTTTTAAAATATAATTTCATGATCACAGACCTCCCCTGCAATACAGACCGTTTGTATGCTTTTCCGGCAGAATGCCGGAATGCTTTTGATAATCATCAAGAATTTTCCTGATCTGTTCCGGAGATTCTTCTGTGAAATAAAAATCATAAAATTCCAGACCAGAGAAATTCTGTAATTTATCCGGAAGATACAGAATTTCAGAATTAAGCATTTCGATATAATCATATTCCTGACTGCACAGAAGCGGGAATTTCCGGCCTGTCCGGTCAGTCATGAAGCAGTGATGTTTATGACAGCCATCCTGAGACTTAATCGGACAGAGTCTGAACAGCATCATTGGCAGACGGCCATATACAAATGCACCGCAGGGACAGGCTTCCGAAAGCATTCTGATCGTTTTTGCTGACAGTTCATAAGAAACTGTAACGTCCTGCAAGCCCTGAGAAAGCAGGCTTTGTGCCGCCAGAGAATTTGTACAGTTCAGACCGAATCCACCATGCAGAGCAAAGCCGATTTCTCTGCCGATTCTAATATCTGCGAGATTATGACAGAGCAGATGTCTCCAGCCGTTCTGATATAATTTTTTCAGATTCCGGATATAAATTTTTTCATTCCGGATAATCCGAGGAGCTTCGGCATAATCCGACAAATCCGGCTGACAGCTCATCGCCAATGAAACCGGAAAACAGAAGATTTCTCCGGAATTATTTTTTTTCTGAGAAAGTTTCCGGATATGAATTCTGTTCTGACAGGATTTTGCAGAATATCCGGACGGCATTTCCGGAATCTGATCAGGATAAATCTGATATTCCGGTGTATAACTCCGGATTCTCTCCTGATTTAAAATTTCTACGGCATTTCTCCGGAGTGCATTGCACTGCGAGGCCGATAAAATCAGATCATCCGGATTTTCTAATCTGACATCATGACAGGAATAGACAGTATCGCCTAATTTCTGCATACTTTTCCGGAGCGTTTCGACCGTCAGAGGGGCTTTCAGAGCCTTTTCCGGAATCTCTCCGGAAACTGTAACAGTATGTTTTTCCGCATCTGAAACGATCAGCGAAGCAGATTTATCAGGCTCTAACTGCATAGAGAAATCTATTTCTGTAACATTTTTTTCTTTCTGATATAAATTCTGAATAGATTTAAATACTTTCTGTCCGGCGAGAACGTCTTCTTTTGTCCGGAAGCCGAACATATTTTTTCTTTTTCCGGTAAAATAGCCATCTGTGAAGCCGCTTCTGGAAAAAGCCGCTTCGAGCGTATTCATATCCGGCTGTTGACCGTCCAAAGCCATCCGGAGAGCCGTTACAGCGGCGGCGACATATTCCGGACGTTTCATTCTGCCCTCGATCTTGAATGAATCTATGCCGATCTGTTTTAATTCCTGTACATGCTCTGTAAGACTCAGATCTTTCAGGGATAATGCGGCGGGATTTTTTCCGTCCGGAGTCTTCCACGGAAGACGGCAGGCCTGTGCACACTGCCCCCGATTCGCACTCCGACCGCCGACAATTGATGAAAAACTGCATTGTCCTGATACAGACATACATAATGCACCATGCACAAAAACCTCTGTTTCGACAGGAAGTGAACATAATTCTTTCAGATCATCACGGGACATTTCACGGGCGGCAACAATCCGACTGCATCCGAGAGCTTTTGCCTGCAATGCCCCTGCCGGACAATGAATACTCATCTGAGTCGAGGCATGAAGCGGCATATCCGGAATGATATTTTTTATCATATTCAAAATTCCCAGGTCCTGTACAATACAGGCATCAATACCGCATTCAGCGGCTTTCTGAATAAATTCTGCAAATTCCGGAAGTTCCCTGTCAGTCAGGAGCGTATTGACAGCAAGATGTAATTTCGCATGATATAAATGACAGTATTCAGCGGCTTGTTTTAATTCCGGAAGATCGAAATTGACCGCACTGCTTCGGGCAGAATAGGCTTTTGCGCCAAGATAGACAGCATCTGCTCCGCACCGGAGGGCGGCAATCAGCGTTTCCATACTGCCGGCAGGAGCAAGAATTTCAGGCTTTGCCATTGATACTCTCCGCAAGTTTCTTGAGTTTTAAAGAATTTTCAAGCTGTTCGATTTTAGAGCGCATGACTTCGACTTCTTTCAGAGCGGCATCCCGTTCCATACGGGCGCGGCCTGCTTCATCGACATAATTTTTTGTCTGTTCTGTAATTTCTTCAAGATGGGCATTGGCTTTATTCAGATCATCTAGAGCAGACAGAGCGGCCATAATAGCGGCATTGTACTGTGACACGCCGAGTCTGTCCATAGAATCTGTAATTTTAGCTTCCAGCACGCGGGCGAGACCGTAGACATAATTAGGGGCTTCGGCAGTCTGCATGACATAATCTTTTCCGCAGATCACGACTTTGACTTTATTCATCATAAAAAAATCATCTCCTGTTTTTTAAACTATTCAAATCTCCGTACGATCATGACGACAGTTCCTTTCAGAGGCATATCATCAGAGAGTTCACCTGATGTAATTTCCGGAATGCCGTCCGGTGTGAGAAAGACAGATAATCTGTTATTTCTGGGTTCAGATGTCATTTCTGTAATCAGCATATCTTCTTTCAGAATATGATATTCCGGATATTCTTTTCGGGCAGAGAAAGCAAATAATTGATTCTGATATTTTTGTGCTGTACCTGTACGGTAATAGGACAGAATATTTTTTTCGTCCAGAATATCAGTTTCGGGCTGTACCTGTGCAATCACGGGAATTCCCTGTGATATAGTTTCTTTTATGAAGATAGCACGGTTTTTTCCGGCACTCATCTGGAGTTTGCCTTCTTCTTCGAGCCGGTGCAGATAGCGGTGTACTGTAGAAGTAGAGCGGATTCCCATTCCCTGACAGATTTCACGCACGGACGGAGCAATTTTATTCCGGCGGATATAATTCCGGATAAATTCAAGAATATCCTGTTTTCTTTGCTGAGACATATTATATTTCCTCCTGAAGTTTTTCTAAAATCATCTTAGCGACTTTATTAATATCACCACAGCCCATTGTCAATACAAGATCGCCGTCCTGTACATGACTGACAACATAATTGCAGACATCTTCAAAATTCTGATATTTTCTTTCATCAGTATATTCAATTTCTTCATTCTGAGGGAACCAGACTGTTTTTTCCGGATTCATGATTTCTGCAAGATTTCTTGTATAGATATTCCAAGTATTTTTCTCTCTCGAACCCATAATATCCGTCAGGACAGCCATATCTGCAATGCTGAGGGCTTCGGCGAATTCTTCCAAATGCTGGACGGTTCGGGAGAATGTGAACGGCTGGAATACTGCCCAGACTCTCTTGTAAGGCATTTCTTTAGCGGCTTTGAGAGTGGCTGTGAGTTCAGTCGGATGATGAGCATAATCATCCGCGATTGTCACGCCGTTGACTTGGCCTTTGATTTCAAATCTTCTTCCGGCACCGCTGAATGCTGTCAGGCCGTTCTGAATCTGTGCAAAATCAATACCGAGACGATCGCAGGCCGCCACAGCGGCAAGAGAATTCAGAATATTATGCTCCCCTGGTACATGAATCATGATTTTTCCAAGTTCCTGACCGTTTTTCAGTACTGTATAAGCCATCTGACCGCCAAGATGTTCCGGATTGACAGCACGATAATTATTATTTTCTCCATAGCCGAATGAGATCATTTCTTTATCTGTAATGCCTTCGATCGCCTTACAGGTATTGGCATCATCGCCGTTATAAATAATCGTTCTGGAAGTCAGTTCGCAGAATTTATGGAAAGATTTGATAATATTATCCACAGTTTTGAAATAATCCAGATGATCGGCATCAATATTCAGAATTACAGCAATATCCGGATAGAGTTTCAGAAACGTATCAACAAATTCACAGGATTCGCAGACGAAAATATCTCCTGAACCAGCACAGCCGCTTCCGCCGATACACGGGAGCTTTCCCCCGATATATGCCGACATATCGACTCCGGCATCATGCAGAATCTGTGCGAGCATGGAAGTCGTTGTTGTCTTGCCGTGCGTACCGGATACACAGACAGCATTCTGATACCAGCTGCTGACGATGCCTAATAATTCACTTCTTTCCAGAACCGGCACACCGGAGGCCTTTGCGGCGATCAGTTCCGGATTATCTGCCATGATTGCCGCTGTATGCACGATCAGATCTGCACCCTCGATATTTTCCGCTCTCTGTCCGAACATAACGGGAATTCCCATATTGCGGACGGCCTGAAGCGTATCTGTTTCATTATTATCCGAACCAGTGAGGTAAAATCCCTTAGAATGCAGGATTTGTGCAAGCGGATACATGCCGCTTCCGCCGATTCCGATAAAGTGAATATGTTTTTTTTCGTCTAAAATTGATTTGTTCATAAAATACACCTAATTTCTTCTTATTTAGTTCATATATAACGTTTATACTAATATACAGAACTGCTTTTTGGTTACAATTGTCAGTTGCGCTCCGCCGTGTCCGGAGATGTGCCTGCTTTTTACCAAACTATTTCTGATTTATACTGAAAGCAGTTTTCCATGATTAAGGAGGCTATAATTATTATGGAAATCACAGACATCAAAATCCGCAAACTCATCACCGAAGGACGCTTACGGGCAGTTGTTTCCGTTACACTCGACAATATGCTTGCCGTCCATGACATCAAGATCGTGCAGGGCGATTCCAGATTATTCATTGCCATGCCGAGCAGACGAGACGAAAACGGAGTATTCCGTGACATTGTACACCCCATTCAGCCAGAGGCAAGAAAAATGTTCGAGGAAAAAATTCTCGATACTTATCAGAATTACCTCGCACTCACAGAAGCCGAAGAACAGAATATCTGACAGCAGCCAATGCAGCGCATGATTTAGTTTATGCGGGAACGTTCAGAACGTTCCCGTTCTTTTTATGCCTGATGCCCTGCTTTCATGGCTGCATATTTCAGAATTGCAATCTGCGTCTTAGAATCCGGCACAGCATCGGACAGAACCAGTTTCACAGCTTCCTGAAAGGGAATTTTTTCGACATCTAAAAATTCATCATTATCAAGACTCTGTTTGCCATAATGCAGACCTTTTGCAAGATACACACGTATTACTTCACTGCAATAAGCCGGAGTAGGAAAAATTTTTCCGAAATAGGTAAATTCATCGGCTGTACAGCCGCATTCTTCGAGCAGTTCCCGTCTGCCGCAGGTTTCGGGGTCTTCTCCGGCTTCGAGCTTTCCGGCGGGAATCTCGAGCGTAACGGTCTGATGCGGATACCGGAACTGACGGACAAATAAAATTTCCTCCTGTTCTGTCAGCGCAAGAATGCACACACCTCCAGAATGTCTGACGACTTCCCGAAATGCCTGTGAACCGTCTTCGAGCTGAACTCTGTCTTTTTCGACATGCAGAATTTTGCCTTCAAAGATCTTTTCACTTTCTAATTTTGTCTCGTTCAGATGACTGATATTCATGTGAATCAGCACTCCTTTCATAATTTTGATAATTTTTCAGATATTGAATATAGGCTTCCGAAGCTCTGACTCCGGAGCGATATGTGTATGCATCTGAATATGAATGATCTGTAAACAGCTTTTTGCCTGAAAGCAGATAAATCACCAGCAGAAGCAATCCGGCAAGCGTGATATAAAATCCGGCTCTGAGACCGGTCAGATGATAAGAAAATCTGATCTGATTTTCTCCGGCATTGCACCGGATGGCCATAAAACCACCGCTGACGTTTTCGATTTCGACAGGATTCCCATTGATTTCCGCCGTCCAGCCGTCATCATACGGAATGCTGAAAAATACCAGTTCCGGTTTTTCGAGTCCGATCTGAGCTGAGAAGCCTTTGGAATCATACTGAAAATCATGACAGGATTCAGCTTTATGCAGTTCGCAGGCATCCAGATAGCTTTTTCTGCCGAGCGACATAGAAGAAATATCTTCGATTTCCGTAAGAATATCCCGATATTTCTCGGCCTGTTCTGCATTGAGAATCAAAGCATGAATCAGTATTTTTTCCCTGACAGAATCTTGTTTTTCCTGCATAGTCTCTTCCGTGACGAATTTATCATAAGTAAATCCCATCGGAATATAATAATTATTTTTATAAATATCAAATCCGTTTTCTGTCCGGTCATAGACAAAGCCTTCGAGTTCTTCTACCGGCGATTTCTCTTCCTGAGAATCTTCTGATTTTTGCTGAATCTTATCAAAATAATATTTGACTGAGAATAATCCTCGGAGCGTATAATGTTCCGGTTCGGCACGGGAGGCGACATCTCTTGTGATGCCGATGCTTTTATAAAAATCCATAATAGACGGACTGACAACACTCTGAAAGCATCTCATGCTTGATAATCCCCAGAACATCGGATAATTATCATAATCTTCAGAAATATCAATTCTGAAATAATCTGCTTCGTCAGTATCATAAGAAATACTGATATGTTCTCTGCCGTGAATCCCCTCACGGATATAATTTTCTGAATCTGTTCCGATCGCCTTGCCGAAATAGACAATAGATCCGGTACAGGCTAAACAGGCTGATACTGTCAGAATCAGAGCTTTTTCCATGAACGGCTTCTGATACTTCCGGAGATGCAGAATATAATACGCTCCTGTCCAGCATAAGACACTCACACCGAGACAGACATAGAAATAAACCGGAATTTTTGTAAAACTGAAAAATTTTATTTCCTCATCCTCTTTGATCGGCAGAAGCGAGATCAAGCCGAATAGGCCTAATATTAAGATACAAATCTTCATACCGGATTTCCATTCGATTTCCTGATTATCCAGAGCATATGCCGTCATCATAGCCATGATCAGAACCGGCATATAGAACCATCTCGCGTAGTATCCGGCATTGAATAAATAAAACATACTGTTCAGTACGGGCACAAAGGCGAATAAAATACAGAGAGAAATCAATTTCCCTGCCCAGTGCTTTTTCTGATTCTGCATAAAGGCAATGACTCCGGCCATCGAGAATAACGGCAGATAACCGCCGATTGATGCCCATTTTGCATATTTGCTCTGAAACAGATTTGTTCTTGCAGGGGCATCCGGAATCATGAAGAAACTCTGAATAATCCGGATAATTCTTGTTCTGTCAGAATATAAAATCATATCCTGTCCGAACAGATATTCTGAAACTCTGTTATTCAGCATCACGGCACAGGCGGCCGGAAGCAGTACGACACAGGCGATCGCCACACCAAGTACGGCTTCGATCGCTAAAGCAAAGAATTTTTTCAGATTCACATGAAAATCCTGACATCGACAGCGAATCAGAAAATATAAAATTAAAAATACAGCCTGTCCGGCGAAAAAGAAATAATTAATCACTGCCATCAATGCGACACTCGCCGCAAAAAAGCCTTTGCGGTTATGATTTATCAATTCTTCCATTGCCAGAAGCATTAATGGGAAAAATGCAGTAACATCCTGAAAATGATTGAAAAATATATTAAACAGCTGAAAGCCTGAAAAGGCATATAACAATCCGCCGATCACAGCGGCTTCGGGTGTTCTGACAAATTTCCGCATATAAGCATATGCTGTCACGGAAGCAATGCCATGCTTCAGGCATAATAACCATGGAATCGCATATAATACCAATTTTTCCGGCAGCAGTACTGAAAGCCAGAAAAACGGACTGCCTGTCAGATAGAATGCATATGATCCGATAAAACTGCTTCCCAGATCTGTATACCAGTCCCAGCCGAATAAACCGCCGTTTCTGACGGCTTCATTCGCATGAGCATAGAACGGCAGCTGCTGCGAAACAAAATCGCCGTAATAAATAAAATAGCCTTTATCAATCATCATAATTGGAATCAGTATGACCAGTAAACTCAGAAATCCCAGTCCGAATGCGAGGGCATATTTCTCACTGGTATTTTTTCTCAAAAATCATCATCTCCAGAACGGAAATTTTTTTCATGCAGATGCATATACTAATACAGAACGGCGGTTATCTGAATACAATATTCGGCAGAATCCCTTTTTCTGAAATATCCAGAAGAGCATAACTCGGTCTTTTGCCGTCACGGGGCAGACTGAGACTGCCGGGATTGAGAATATATAAACCGTCTTCATAGCGGCAGTCACTGACATGGGTATGACCATAGAGGACAATATCCGCCTGATTCTGTCTTGCCTCGTAAGCAATGCGAGCCGTACCGAACTTGACCTGAAACTGATCGCCATGTGCGGCAAGAAGTTTATGATCATAAGGCAGATCGAGTATCAATGTCCGGAATAATGTCATATCCTGACTGTAATCACAATTCCCTTTCAGGCAATAGAATTTCCGTTCAGTCCATGGCAGAGTATTGAACAGCTGATATAATTCCCGTTCACCGTCTCCCAGATGAATAAACATATCAGCATCTTCATGCAGAAGCGTGACTTTTTGCAGAGCCTGATAATTACCATGTGTATCAGAAATTATAATAATTTTCAAATGCATTTCCTCCTTTGTTCAGGAATCTATTTTATTATAACACAAACTGTCAGAAATTACAATACAGTTTTCAAGAAAGATTTTCAGAAAGAAAGGTGTTTTTTTATGGATAATTATAATATCCAGAATCTGAGCGGTTTATTGCAGGTTGTCAGTCAGAAGCTGGGCATTCCGCCGGAACAGCTCCGGAAAGAACTGGAATCCGGAAAATTTGACAATGCTATCAGAAATATGAATCCTGCCGAAGCGAATAAATTTCAGCAAGCGATTAAAAATCCGCAGATGCTGGATAAGATCATGAGCACTCCGCAGGCAAAGGCACTTTATCAGAAACTGACAGGCGGTAAATAAATGGAAAATCTGCTCGGAAAGATGCAGGAATTACTGTCCGATCCAGAAAGTATGAAACAGATTTCCGAACTTGCCCAGATGTTCCAGTCCGGTGAAGCAGGAAGTTCTTCTGATACAAATCCTGCTTCTGCTCCGGAAGCAAATCCGATTCCGGAATTTGATGCAAATCTGCTTTTCAAAGCCGGAGAATTACTCCGTCAGCAGGAGCATGATAAAAATACGGATTTACTCATAGCACTGCGGCCGCATCTGCGTCCATACCGGCAGGAACGTCTTGACAAAGCCGTCAGAATGCTGAAATTATGGCATCTCTGGAAGCAATTGCAGGCTTCCGGAATGTTGCATAATTTATTATAATTTTTTTAAATTTCAAGAGGTGACAGGGATATGGCACAAACTCCACAGCAGAATTTTGATGCAATGCGTCAGGATGCAATCCGCCGTTCACGGGAAATGCAGAGACGTGCCGTTCCCATGCCGCCGCCCTCTCCTCCGGAACAGCCTTTGAAACCGCCTGTTCCGAGGCCGGAACAGCCGCCGCTTTCTGAGGAACTGCATCATCTTCTGACCGGCTGGGACAGCGAAAAGCTCACATTACTGGCTTTATTATATCTTCTCTATAAAGAAGGAGCAGAGCCGGAGCTTCTGCTTGCACTGGCCTATATTTTATTATAAAACGAGGAATGGCATCATGGAATTTTTCAGAAATTATTTTTATATTTTATTATGGACTCTTGCGATTCTGATTCTGATTTTCTTCTACATAAAGCATCAGAAGCCTGTCAGGACGTTTCTGCTTGGAGGGAGTACAGGCCTGACAGCTCTGTTTCTCCTGCATTTCTACGGAGAGGCACTTGGCTATGCTCCTGCGCTTTGTATGACCAATCTGCTGACAAGCCTGTTATTCGGCATTCCTGGGACGGCACTGATTCTTCTGACACATGTCCTCGCCTGAAAATACAAAAAAGCGGAGATGGCTTTCATCTCCGCTTTTTTATCTTGTAAGTAAAACTTACTTGATTTCGATTGTTGCGCCTGCTTCTTCGAGTTTAGCCTTGAGTTCTTCAGCTTCTGCCTTGGAAACGCCTTCCTTGAGGGCCTTCGGAGCACTTTCTACAACTTCCTTAGCTTCTTTCAAACCGAGACCGAGAACGTCCTTGACAGCCTTGATAACGCCCATTTTCTTATCACCAAAAGATGCGAGAACAACATCAAATTCAGTCTTTTCTTCAGCCGGAGCTGCACCGTTTGCTGCGGGAGCTGCTGCAACAGCTGCTGTTACGCCGAATTCTTCCTGAATAGCTTCTACCAGTTCTGCGAGTTCGAGAACGGAGAGAGCTTTAATATCTTCAATAAATTTCTGTGTCTTTTCAGATGCCATGATAAAAAACTCCTTTTCAATAATTTAATAATAATTCAGATTTCGATTGCTAGGCCGCATTTCTTATGCAGCTTCGCCGTTTTTGTCCACAACAGCCTGCAGCAGAGCAGCGAGCTTCTGAATCGGGCCTTGTAAGGAACCAACGAGCTGAGCAAGCAGAACGTCCTTGGACGGAATCTTGGACAGAGCCATGATTTTGGTTTCATCATAGAATTCGCCTTCAACAGAACCGGCTTTCAGTTTGAAAGTTTCGGATTTTTCAGCAAATTCGCCTAAGATACGTGCCGGAGCAGTCTGATCATCAGCAGAAACTGCAATAGCGGTTGTACCGTTCAGGACTTCGTCAAAATCAGTTACACCGTTTGCATTGAATGCTCTCTTGAGGAGAGTATTTTTTTCAACGAAATACTTGACATTAGCTTCTCTCAGATTTCTTCTCAGAGCAGTATCCTGTTCTACAGTGATTCCCTTATAATCAACGAGGACAACAGAAACGCTGTTTTTGAGCAGTTCAGCTAATTCTTCGACTCTAGCCTGTTTGGATTCGAGAACCTTAGCACTTGGCATATACATTCACCTCCGCATAAAGATTATCGCACCGGAGCAACAGAAAAGCTCCTCCGGAGACACAGAGGAGCAGAAAATTCTGATAACAATCAAAAAAATTCACATGCACTCCTCGGCCGGATTTATGGCGATGCCACCGGCTGTCTTAAGAATGTTACATTCACGACTTTGTTATTATAGCATATTTCAGAAAATTTGTCAAGAGTTTTTTAAAAATTTTTTAATTATTCTGGAATTTATTTTTTATATAAATCCGGAGCGAAAAAGACCTGACTGAAAAATTTTTTTGTTTTTTCCGCACCGAGTGCCGCCTTGAATACATCTGTAGAAATTCCGTTTTCATCTACGAGCCTGTCAGAATAGGATTTATTCTGTTTCCATTTTTTCTGATAGGCTTCATGATCGAGAACAGGGGTATTCTGTTCCATTTCTATGAACGTATTCAGATTATCAAGAAAGATCTGGAAATTTTCTTCATCGGCATCAGGATCAGTCACTTTTGCCGTATAAGTCGGACGGATGTCATCATACCAGCAGGGTTTGACGGGCATATCCGGCAGAGCATCATGTTTTGCTTTATTCTGCTTGAATTTCTCGATATAGCTGAGATATAATTCATCCTGATAATCCACAAGGCTGTAAATTTCATTCAGATAGCTTCTTTTTGAGCCATTATACATATAATCTGTCGTAAATAAGGGCAGATTCTTGAAATAGGGCATCAATGTGAATGTATCCATCTGGAGCGGTTGAGAATCCCTGCATTTCATAGTCAGCAGATTTCCGACATTTTCAATTTCAAACTGCCGGATTTCAAATATCATATTCTGGATTTTCAGAATTCTGAATTCTTCGGGAACGGTACGTTCTCTGAGAATATAATACTGTCTGAGAAGTTCGAGCCCCTTTTCAATTCGCTGATCAATTCTTTGTTTATTAATTTCAAAAATATCACTCATAAAAAAATTCTCCTTACTGCTTGTTATTCCTGATTTTCTGGAGTATAGACAGCAGAAGCATTATTTTCCTCGACAGGAATTTCAATCATAAGACTGCCATTATTTCCGCTTGTGACTTTCGGCATGACACCATCCCATTTATCAATCTGATTATACATCAGGACTTTATCAGAAAGCGATTCAGCAATTTTTTTATTGGCATCGGCCTGTGCTTCTGCTTTAGCGAGGATTGCTTCTGCCTCGGCATTAGCGGCGATGACTTTCTTTTTCGCCTCAGCTTCGGCAATGACGATCTGTTGTTTCTGTTCAGTCTGTGTCTTGATCAGATTCTGTTCGGCGACCTGTTTAGCCTCGATAGCGGCATTGAATTCAGCAGAGAAATCAAAATTGACGATATTGAATTTTTCGATATAAATTCCATAATCATTTAATTTATGATCCAGTTCTGTCTTGACTTCATCGCCGACAGAAGTACGTTCTGTAATGAGCTGTTCAGCTGTATATTTAGCAGTAGCGGCTTTCATGCACTCCTGCACGACCGGAGTGATCAGCACGGTCTGATAATCCAGACCGACATTCTGATACATCTCAGCAGATTTATTTGATACTAATCTATAATTGACTGCGATTGTACTGCTGACGGTCTGCAAGTCTTTCGAGACTGCCGAAGCCGGCGTTTCATAGACCTGAATTTTATTCGAGATGCTCTGCACGCTCTGTACAAACGGAGCTTTAAAATGGAATCCCTCATCAAGAACATTCTGAGAAACTTCTCCGAGGGTTACAACCACTCCGGTATGGCCTGCCGGAACGATTGTAGCAGCATTTGCGACAACAATCAATGCTGCAACGGCAATCACACCCACTGTTATACCAGCTTTTATTTTAGATTTATTCATAGCTTGCTCTCTTTCTTAGTAAGATCAATCACTGTAGGCGAATTTCTCCTGTTTCTGAGATTTTCTTCTTTCCGGAGTCTGCCGTCACGGATCAAAGCATAGACGGCATCCCTGTCCTTAGCGGCAAGGGCTTTCTGATATTCCTGTAAATGACGGATTAAAATATCCAGTTCATAAGACAGGCTTTCCTGATTTTCCATGAATAATTCCGCCCACATATCTTCATTCATAGTAGCGATACGGGTCATATCCTGAAAACTTCCTCCGGAGAAGCCGCTTTCGAACTGGATTTCCGGACTCTGAACATAGGAACTTGATACAATATGGGCTAACTGTGATGTATAAGCGATCATTCTGTCATGCATTTCCGGAGTAGTGATCACAAATTTCCGGAAGCCGATCTGATGAGCGAAATTCTGCACCTGAGCGACAATTGCTTTCGGAGTTTCGGGCAGAGGTGTCATAATAAAATTCGCACCCTGAAAGAGATTTTCATCAGAGACATCAAAGCCGGCGCGTTCTTTTCCGGCCATTGGATGGGTACTGAGATAATGCACACCATATCCGGAGCATAATTCCGTCATTTCTTCGGGAAGAGTTGTCTTCACGCCGCTGACATCGAGTACAATTGCATTCTGATTCATAGAAGCGATATGATTTCTGACCCATTTTTTAGTTAATTCCGGATAGAGAGAAATAATAATCATATCAAAACCGGAGCAGTCATCTCCGGCGATGCCGTCAATTGCATGTTCAGCGAGGGCTTTTTCGGCGACAGCCTTTGTTCGGTTCCAGCCATAGACGGCATGATCAGTATAAGCATGGACGGCCTTACAGATAGAACCGCCGATCAGGCCGAGACCGGCCACAAGAATTTTCATACTCTGCATCCTCCTTGGATGATAAAATTATATTTTTTTTCTGGAGACGATTGTTTTTTTGTTTTTCTTTGTACCAGTGACAGCGAGAGTATCTTTTTTAGTATTTTCAGCAAAGCTCAGATCATGTTTTTTCTCTGTGTTCTGAGCAGAATCCGGACTGATCAGCACTTCTGTA
>Ga0326511_10000888_pt1 | contig 25725 bp, 6 predicted proteins | sample 0_2496_0518_D_FD_203701 | JGI IMG/M metagenome (GOLD analysis project Ga0326511, IMG submission 203701) | Bovine rumen microbial communities from UC Davis, California, United States - 0_2496_0518 | ecosystem: Host-associated > Mammals > Digestive system > Stomach > Rumen | place: USA: California...
CCTGAGAGTGTTCTATGACTATGTGAATGCAAATAATTAATTATTGGTATATCAATATGAAAACAATGAAACGTTTTGCTTATGTTGGTGCGATAGCACTGCTGAGCGTATTAGGATTCTCTGCTTGCTCGTCAAGTGACGATGCAACAACGGATGGAGGGTTGACCCCTCAGACAACAGGTGAGCCTGTGAAGACACAGTTCTCTATCTCTTTGCCATCACAAATTGGTGGAATGCGTATGACTGCCTCTACCGTGCAGGATGCAGGAACAGTGGCATCCTTCCGCGGAATGTCAGACATCGTGCTGATTCCCTATCTGCATGCGACAGACCGTACTAACCGTTTGGGCGCTAATATCACGCTGGCTGCCGGTTCTATCATCCAGCCGGCATCAGGCTCCTCAAATCAGGCAAATTCAATTCCTGCAGGTAGCTTGCTGGCGAACAGTACCGCAGTGCTGTACAATGACGTGACGATTCCCGTGGGAACCTCCGGCTTCTTGTTCTATGGTAAGGCAACGGAGAAAGACGGAACAAACAACTATGACAATGGCGCTTTGACTGCAGCAGGTCTGACAGGAGAGGCGAGTGGTATTTCTTTCACACCAGTGCAGATTCAGGCTACTCCAGTTACCACAAAAGGTGAAGCCTTGGCAGCATACGTCACCAGTATTGCGCAAGCAAAAGACGCTACAGATGAGAACATCACTTGGGCTGCATGTGCCAATTCCGCTAATTCCGAAAAGACTTGGTACAGTGCAGGCCTTGGAGAGCTATACACTAATTTCACCAGTATGAAGGCTGGTGGCTCCGCTTATGTACAGGCCGCTGTTCAGGACTTGTATACCTCTGTGAAGAACAACACCGACAAGGTGTCTGTTGCCATCAAGAATGCTATTACTTCAACGTATGCATCTGATAATGGGGAAGGTAAGCTGACGTTTTCTGCCGATATCAGTGGCTATCCAGGAAACAATAACGGTATGCCCGATGGCGCCGCCGCTTTGTCTTGGTCCGGAAACACCGCATCGGCAGTAACGTCGGTTACCTCCTCCTACGTACAGGACATGACGAAGATTGTGTATCCTGCTTCCCTTTACTATTATGTCGACAGTGATGTGAAAACATCAATAACATCACAGAAAGATGCATATAATGGAGATGATAACTGGACAACGATTCTGGGTAAATATACAACTGGTACCTCTGTGACCAGTACTACCCGTTCTGTTGCCATCTTTAAGCCGATCCAGTATGCCGTAGGTCGCCTGGATGTTAAAGTCAATAAGTTGAATGAGACGACATATTACGACAGGAGAGGTGACGTGATAACACCTACAGACGGTTATACACTGACTGGTGTCCTGATCGGTGGTCAGAAGGAAGTTGACTATAAGTTTGAGCAGAAATCTGGTTCTGGTGTTACAGAGTATGCCATCTATGACAATGTAATCAATACCGAAGATGCAAATGCTGTTGTGACAAAGACACAGGATGCAGGTCATAATTATACCCTTGCCTTGGAGACAGCAGCAGAGCAGGATGTCTATGTGGTCCTGGAGTTCGTAAACAATGGTGACGACTTCATGGGTATTGACGGTGTCGTGAAGAAAGGCTGTAAGTTCTATATGGTGGGAACGTTGGTTCCTGATGCAGATGAGACAGGTAAAGTTTCTGATGTTGCGAACACGGGTAAGAAGGTCTTCAAGCAGGACTATACGACCATTGCCAAGTTCACTTTCGGTGCCGGTACTGCCGATGCAGACCACGATGGTGATTCCGATACCCCTGAGGGTTTCGCCAATGCCTACACGACCATTCCCGACCTCCGTACCCCGGAGCTGGAGCTTGGCTTCTCTGTGGATTTGGAATGGAAGGCAGGTATCACCTTTGATGTCACATTCTAAAACTGCTTAGCGAACGAATATGGAATTACGAAAGTCGGGCATATTCTATCTCTTCTGTCTGCTGTCACTCACAGGCTGCTCGTCCATCGACGACGACCTGAGTGACTGCGGGACAGAGGCAGAGTTGAACTATGAGCTGCGCCTGGTGACGAACATCTCCACAGAGCTTAACACGGAGCTGACCACTCAGACCGAGCTGCTGCTGGCTGATGCCCTGCGCTCTCATCTGGAAAATATATTCACCGACTTTGCCCATGATGTCGACCTCTCCTTCTATGATACGGAGGGCGACTCCCTCCGTCTGCGGCACGACCAGCATATCATGAATGCCAACCAGGCAAGCTATACCCTCAATCTGCCGATGCGAGAGTATATGCACCTGGCGACGGCGAACCTCGCTGAAAACGAGGTGGTGGAACTGGCAGGTGACGAACGCTGTCATCCAGCCCAGCTGTTGCAGATAGACGGTGATACGATAGACTCGCATACCACGGGGCTGTTTACGGCACGGCAGAAGATGGATGTGTTGGAGGGTGTCAACCAGACATTCAACGTGCATCTGTATATGGCAAACTGTGCTGCTGCACTCGTCATCGACCCACAGGGACATGATGACTATCAGACCAAGATGTACAGTACCGGCTTTGCCACCAAGTTCAGTATCCGTGACTCTTCTTTCGTCTTTGCGCCAACAGCTCCTATCATACGTGCCGATCGTGTCGACGATAATGGCTCTGGTCTGCTGGCGTTCTGCTCGGTGTCCTTCCCTTCAAGGGAGCCGATGCGGACCATCATTGAGACTGAAGAACCGTTTATCGCCCAGGAAGGAGAGAATTCTCTTTGGGAATTCCGTGTCTATGTGACCCTGCCCGACGGGAAGGTGACGGAGACGATCCTTTCTTTCAAGGAACCGTTGCGTGCCGGACAGTTGAAGATATTGAGAGCAAGGATGCAGGACGACGGCAGTGTGTCAACGACTGCTTCGGAAGTGGGTGTCAGCGTGACGCTCGACTGGAAAGAGGGTGGACATCATGACATCGGTCTCTGATGTTCTATATATATAAATATAATAAGGTATAAGAAAATAATGCGAAAGGGTAACATCATTCTGTGGATGATACTATTGGGCATGGTCGGGGTATCGTGCTCAGACGGGGATGATGTTGCTGGCACGCCAACAGGGAATGTACTGACCTGCGACTTCATCTTCAGCATCCGCCAGCCGGGTGGTATGCGTATGGCTAACGAGGTGGTACAGACCACTGCTTCTGAGTTCCGTGGTATCCAAGACATTACGGTGATTCCTTTCAAGACAGCAGGCAGCGATGTCCCTGTTGCTGTTACCGATGAGCCTCTGTTAGCCACCACCAAAGGCACAGAGTTGGACAGGGTGCAAAATAAACTCTACTATTACATCAATCATTGTGAGATCGCAGAGGGTACTAACCGGATGCTTGCCTATGGACAAGCTGCACCTGTGGCTGGGAAAGAGTCGGAGAAGGAGAATGGCAAGTTGGTGACTACCCTGACAGCCAATGCAAAGCCTGCTGAGATTACTTTTCAGCTGCAGCAGATCCTTACCACGAACAGCATTCAAGGCAAAGCACAAGATTTAGCAGATTATCTGACGGAGATTGCTCATACCGACTCCTGGAGTACGACAAAAGACGAGACTTTAAGCCAGCTCTACAAGGACTTTATCAAGGCTGATCCCAATGGTACAGGACTGTTGGCTGGTTCTGCCGCTTATGTCCGGGCGCATGTGGATCATCTCAAAAGCAAGTTGGATGGAAATAACGATGACTTGAGTCTAGCCATTCTGGAAAAGATCAATGAGACGACATTTCCTTCGGCTGATTATCCCGGGACTGACGGAATTCCTGATGGTGCTGCGGCATTGCGTTGGACAGGAACAGGTTTAGGTAATCAGTTCTCTGTTCGTACGGAGACATCAACCCTTGACAACATCAACAACGTCAGTCGCTTTACCCATCCTGCCGAGCTGTGGTATTATGTAAATAGTGCTATTAAGACCTCAACTTCTGTAGTAGGAAAGGACAGATATGAAACGGAAGGGACGTGGGAGGCGTTATTGAACTATTATACGACAAGTAATGTTGTTGACTGGTTTACCAAATCGGTGGCGGTCAAAGACCCCTTGCAGTATGGAGTCGCTCGTTTACATACCGTACTGACTGCTGCTGTGACAGATTGTCCGTTGACAGGTGTGATTGTCGGTGGACAGCATACGGTTGGTTTCGACTTCCTGCCCAAAGTACCCAAGAGCGATGTGGATGCTCGTTTCATCTATGACAAAGTAGTGAGCGGCACGGAAACGAATACATTGGTGCTCCAGTCGTATGATGGAGAAAAAGTGCCTGTCGTCTTGGAGTTTCAGAACAACGGCAGCCAGTTCACGGGCAAGGATGGCATTGTCTATCCGGGAACGAAGTTCTATTTAGTGGCTTACCTTGACCCTGCCGGAAAAGGTACAGGCGCATGTGCCGGTCGTGTGTTCACACAGGACTTCACCACTACGGCACGGATGACTGTGAATTCTTTGGAAAATGCTTATACCTGTATCCCTGATTTGTTGGAGCCACGCTTGGAGATTGGTGTACAGGTGGTGACCCAATGGATCCAGTCGACAACAACAACGGTAAAACTGTAAGGATTGAAGAATTGAAAAATTGAAGGATTGAAAAATTGAAGAGTTGAAAGTGAGTAGGAGAATACATATCAGGATGTGGATGTTAGCCATTAGCTTTTTGCTATTGGCTGTAGCCTGCAGCTCCTCTGACGGAGAAACGGAGGCGCAGCAGACCATGTTGTCCGTCTATGTGTACTCTCCGGAACATCCCCTGCTGATACGCTCTGAGGTCGGTGAGGTCAATTCCACCTTCGAAGAAAGCAAGGTTAACAGCCTGCAGATATGGGTTTTCGAGGCAGGCACTGATCATCTGGTGGGCTGTCTCGAAACAGAGGAAGGAGAGACGGCATTGCTGAACGTCAGCGAGGGAGCGGTCTATCAGCTCCCGGTGACGGATGACTTCGTACAGCGGAAACCCAAGGTGGATGTCTATGTGCTTGCCAACGTCACTGATAGCAACTGTGGTGTTAGCCTTAACAAGAACAGTAGCAGGGCAGACATCAATACTGCCTATCTCAATGAAAACTACTTCGGACTGGATCCACTGGTTACCAGCGTACCGGCTGCCGGACTGCCTATGTCGGGAGTCTTGAAAAACCAGGATGTCGTCGGCGAAGCCCCCGTCCTGCGTGTCGGCACCAGCAGTATTGCCACTGTCCCTGTGACCCGTGCCGTCTCTAAGGTGCGTTTCGTCTTTGCGAACACGGGGGCACAAGAGATGAAGATTAAGAAGATCACTTTGGACGCAGGGGTGCATCCCACCTCGGAATACCTGATACCACGGGTGGCAACACTGACGTATAATACGGAGGTAACATTGTGGTCGGGAAATGAAACAGTGGCTGTGACAGAAAATCCAGAAGTGTATGTCTATAACAATCAGACGGCTCAGGTGTATGAAACGCTCATCGATCAGTCTGGTTTGACCCAAAAGGGTCCCTTCTATCTGCGGGAGTCCGACAGGCGGTTGACAGGTGTCATCACCTATACCATCGGTGACGGCGAAGAGCATACACGAGCCTTTCAGATGTCGAATGCCGGTGACTTCCTGCGTAACCACACCTGGATTGTCTATGCCTATCATCAGGGAGGCGGCGACTTGCTGTTGGATGCGGTCTATGTGAAAGATTGGAGTTTATTAAATGAGGATGTTGACCATACGGTATATAACTGGTAGAAAGAGCTGTTGGCTGCTGGCTGTTGGCTGCTGGCTGCTTGCCGCCTGTTCCTCCGACTCCACAGGGGAGTCAGGGGGGAAGACAGGCAGTACGCTGCGTATTGCCACCTATACCACCGCCTATGAGGAGACAGACCTGCAGATGCGAGCCGTGGAATATGTTCCCTCCAGTGACTTGAGGATCGGTCTGTTCGTCATACCTGACGAGAATCCACCTGCCGAAGCGTTCACGACCGCTAACCCCTTCATCTTCACCAATGGCTATTGGGACTCTCACGTGACGATGGAGGCAAGCAAAGGCTATACCATCTATGGCTATATGTCCAAGAGTGCCCCTACCTCTGCAACCATCGCAAAGGATGGTGCTGTCGCCACGATGACAGTGACGGGAATCAGTGCCGTCACCGCTGATGATGTCGCCTTCGTGACAGGTGTCAAGGACGGGGCGAAGAATGACCCGGGCGACCTGTACCAAGGCAGGTTCAACTATACCGGGAAGGCAGACAATAACTATGTCTGTCTGCTGATGGACCACCTCTTCGCCTCCGTGAAGTTCACCTTCACCGTGGATGACACCTATGCGGCACTGCGTACCATCAAATTGAAGAAACTGGAGCTGTCCACAACGAATGCGTCGGTCAATGCCACCATTACGTTGACACCTAATACGACGGATAGTGACCCGGTGACCAGCGTGACATACTCTGCCGTACAGGGAACGGCAGCCACCGCCGCCTTTTTTAATAGTACGGAGGGACTGCCACTAAATAAGAGGAGTGAGGGAGCGACTGCCATACCCGACTTCTGCTGTTTCGCCCCGATTTTGAATAATGAACTCACCCTGAAGACCACTTATGATGTCTATGACCGCTATGATAACCTGATTCGGGAAAACAGTGTGGCGACGAATAAGTTGCCATATATACAAACCCAGCGTGGGCAGAGCGTGACCCTCAACCTGACGGTCAACCCCACCTACCTCTATCAGTTGTCAGAACCGGACCTGGATAATCCGACGATAAAAATAGGAGATTAGAATTGAAAGTTAAAGAGACCATAATCAGTGTGATGCTGCTGCTTGCTCCCACTATGGTACAGGCACAGATCAAGATAGGCGGTAACGTCTATGGCGGTGGTAATGCCGGTACTACAGGTGGTAAAACCTCTGTTACGATCCATGCCGGTGACCTGAAGAATGTCTATGGCGGTGCCCGACAGGCGGACATCGGTAAGTCAACTTTCGTCCATGTCGACGGGGAGCATATCAGTGGTGACATCACTATCAATGCGGTCTATGGCGGAAATGATATCGCGGGAACCATCGGCATGTCGGAAAGTGTTCCTGCGGAAATGAGCCAGGCTGATGCCAATGGAGTCACGGAGGCAAACAGCTTCCTGCTCACCACACCCGAGCGGACACAGACCACAACGACGGGAGAGGGTGATGACGCGGTGACGACGACCACCCCCGTCCATCAGATATTCATCGGACAGCTCTTCGGCGGCGGTAATGGTGACTATACCTACACAGCCGACGGTGAGGGAACCTATACCGTGAAAGACGGTGATGTGGAGATAGCTACGAAGGCAAACAAACCTGAGCTTGCCAAGAGCTATCTGGAACTGCTTGGCGGTACCTTCGGCTATGTCTATGGCGGTGGTAACAATGTCACGGTCACAGAGAAAACGGATATCTGTATCGACAACAGCTCTACGCCGATGCAGGGTAATTCGCATCTTACACTGCCGGCGAGCATTGACCTGACCCAGCTCTCAACGGAGCTGGCGAAACCAGACAACCAGCGTCTGATGGACATGGGTATCAATATCACCACCTTCGAGCGAGGCTATAACTTCCTCCGTGTCTTCGGTGGCAACAACAAGGCTCCCATGAGCATCCGTCCCATCTGGCACTTCGGCAAAGGTTCCATCATCAATCTGTACAGTGGTGGTAACGAGGGAAACATGCTATCAGAGCATGGTCTGCTGTTGGTTATCGGAGAGGATGCAGACATCACTGTGAAGAATGTCTTCGGCGGATGCCGAAAGGCTGATGTACATCCTATGTATGCGGATGGCACAGGCTATGTGCCTGTTAGTAGTATCAGACTTCCGTCCACCGATATTGACCCGACTACAGGTGAATCCTATAAATTCCCGGTAGGCTTCTCGGCACGTGTACTGCTTCGCGGCGGTCATATCACCAATGTCTATGGCGGTAACGATATCTCAGGAAAAGTCTATGGAGGTAATGCCGTAGGTGTCTATACCAGTATTTCCGGTGATGTATACGGCGGTGGTAACGGCTCGTATGCCTATACCGACAATGCTGCCTTTGCCAATGATATCCTGTGGGGTGATTTCTACTATCATCCCGGCAGTAATCCCCTGGAATCCCTGAATGCCTTCCGTCCCAATGCTGAGCAGGTGTCAGTCCGTCTGTATGGTAAGGAGGATAAGAAGACGATTATCGGTGGTTCTGTCTATGTGGGTGGTAATAGTGCCACGCTGAGTTCCAATGCGGAAATCCCCAATCCCACCGTTCACTTGAAAGTGGGCTCTTACGTGATAGCCGACAATGTGTTCCTCGGTAATAACGGTGAGAACATGGTTAACAAGGAGGAAGGCGGTGTGCTGTGGCAGTACAGACAAGAGCTTTATCCTCAGGTAGGCAGCTCGCAAAGTACAACGCCTGTTCCCTTCAGCAGTATCAACCTGACAAATGAGAGTCAGTTTGCCGAATATATGAAGGGATGTGCCATGAATCTGTTGCCCACAGTGGTCTTCGACAGCAAAGAGAGTGGTGACCCCGCCGACTACATAGACTATTCTACTTACATCGGCTCCTTCTTCTGTGGCGGTAACGTGGGCAGTATGACGAAAGCTGGTAAGGAAGCGATAAACTTCAGTCATAAGATTGTGATTTATGACAAGGTGGTAGGTGGCTGTAACAATGCCAACGTGGAGGCTAAGGATGGTCTTAATGCCGCCTATAAAGGAGGACTTATCGGTGCCCCTGATGGTGATGGCAATAAGTTGGAACTGACATTCTCGGGTCTGAAGATACAGCCGAAGCGATGGAACGCAGATAGGACCGAGCTTGTATGGAACACTGTCAGTGCTACGACGGGCAAAGAGGTGAATCCTACTGCATTATCACCTGGCACCAGCACTCCCGATGACCTGGACCGCCGTCTGAAGGGTGGAAATATCTATGGTGGCTGCTACAACAGCGGTCATGTGAACGGAAATGTGGTCATTAATGTCGATGCCTCCATCATCGACCGCCATGAGGTGTTCGACGTGGTGGAATACGAGAATGGAGAACCCAAGCTCTACGAGAGCAGTACTTTTAATATCACCCGGCGTAACTCGGGTGTCATCCTTGACAAGCAGGGTATGGATGTCCTCGGTGGGGCATTGAATGTGTTCGGCGGCGGTTATGGTGAAGACTCTGAGATATGGGGCAGCACTAATATCAATCTGAACAAAGGATATGTCTTCCAGGTGTTCGGCGGTGGAGAGAAAGGAGCTATTGGAAAGAAGGACAATAACGGGACCTATACCTATAATGAGACCTACAGCACCCATATCAACATGAACGGAACGGTGAAGGGCGAGGCACGTGACCCATTGAACACTGCCGACAACCTTGCAGAGGCGGAGTTCATTTACGGTGGCGGTTTTGAGGGACCCGTCCTGGGAAGTACTCATCTCTATTTAGGTAACGGCAGACTCTTCAACTCGTTTGCCGGTAGCTGTAATGCGGATATCTACGGACATACCGAGACATACGTGGGAAAGAACCGTGCCGGTGATGCCGGCTTCCCCTGGGTCCGTGACCATGTCTATGGCGGTAACGACCTTGGCGGCAAGATTCTGAATACCGGCAATGCCGACTTCACTGCGAAGATCCGTGAGGCGATCCGTCCGATGGTCTATAATACTGAGAACCCGAAGGCTGCTGCCTATATGGAGTATACCCGTGGCAGGGTAGAGAATATCTTCGGTGGTGCATACGGTGACTATGACTATCGTGAGGAAGTCTTTCGTGCCTATGCTGATGAGGACGGTAATGCCAAGGAAGGCTTCCACAAACCTTATCTGGAGAATGCCTTCGTTCATTTCAAGCCCGACAATTTCCCTTCAAACTATGTGAGCAGGATCTATGGCGCCGGACAGGGGCATCACTATACCGTGGCGAGTGACCTCGACCGTGACAAGTCGCAGGACCGCAGCTATGTGCTGATCGACATCCCGGAGGATGCGGTCAGTCCGGTGAAGAATTTCGCCAGCACTGCCGTCTTCGGTGCGGGTGACTATAGCGGTGTCGGCATCGGTGTTAACAAGGAAACGGCTGATGAGAACGCGAATGGCGTGGAGGCTGCCGCCGTCATCGACCTGATGAGCGGTGAGGTGGGTAATGTCTATGGCGGCAGCTACCAGGAGGGCTTCACCCGCCGTACCATCGTCAACGTGCCTAAGACCTCCGACCTCAGCTCCACCATTAAGGCAAAGAACATCTTCGGTGGCGCCTTCGGTCTGAGTAACACACTGCCCTGTGATGTCTATGAGGCAACCGTCAACCACCATAGTGGTGAGGCACGCCTGACAGCCACAGAACTGGATAAGGATGGGAACCTGAAGTATATCGGCTCACTCTATGGTGGTAACAACAATGCGCGCCGTACCTTCTATGGCACGGTGAACGTCGACGCACCCCTTGTGTTGGAGAACGGCTATTCCGGTACGGTCTATGGCGCAGGATTAGGTGAGAACTGTTGGTCGCAGTATACCGAAGTCAACCTGAACGGTGGCGCGAATGTAGGGGAGGTCTATGGCGGCGGAAAGAATGGAAAGGTCATCAATAAAGCGTCCCTTGAAAAATGGAAAGCTGAAGATGAGACACTTTATACCGACATGCCGGCAGGATATACAGACGATGGTCTGGAGAGCACTTTAGCGCATAATAACCAGCTTGACACAGATTTTGGTACCAAGTATCCCCAATATCATACCAAGCACAACACCAACGTCCATATCCGTGAGGGTGCCGTGGTGGGCAGCTATGCCTATGGCGGTGGTCTGGGAACCAAGGCAATCAATGGCAGTGGTGATGTGTATGGCACGACCTATATCGACCTGTTAGGTGGCACGGTGGGAAAAGACCTCTATGCGGCAGGTACGAGTGGTGATGTGAAGAATATCTATAGTGCAGACTTCACGGCAAGTACCCATGCCTATGTCCTGGGCGGTACGGCTCGTAACGTCTATGGTGGTGGCTGGGAAGGAAGTGTCGGTAAGCATGAGGGAGGACTCGCCGCATCTACTGCTGATGACATCCCCGGTGTGACCCATGTCGTCATCGGAAAACCGGACGGAACATCCTTTGTGGACGGTATCCCTGCCATCGAGCGTAATGCTTACGGCGGAGGTGAGGGTGGTGCCGTCTTCGGTACTACAAACTTGTTATTCAACAACGGGTATATCGGTTACCGCTATTTCGCCAATGAGAGCGATTTGGACAAGCACAATGGTGAGACCGTCAAATATTTCACGGAGACAAAAGTCGGCTGGACAGGTTACTATCAGGAGAAGCTGCATGATGAGACATGGACACAGAGTGACGGGACCGACCGCTTGAAAGGCAGTGGCTGTATCTTCGGCGGCGGTTATGTGGATAACAGCAGTGTGGACATCACCAACGTCACCATGTTAGGTGGTAAGGTGCGTAACTCCCTCTTCGGAGGTGGTGAGATTGCGGCTATCGGACGTGGTGTCGTGGATGGTACCGGCGCAGTCCGTGTACTGAAGGGCATCTACAAGGCAGGAAAGACCCACGTCAAGTTGTATGGCGGTCATGTGATGCGTGACGTCTTTGGTGGCGGTCGTGGATATAATAACCTTGGTGAGGGCGGTACGCTCTATTCTGACGGTTATGTCTTCGGACAGACGGAGGTCAAGATTCTTGGTGGCGAGGTAGGAACCGAAGAAGGCATTGCAGAGTCCTACGGCAATGTGTTTGGTGGCGGTGATATCGGCTATGTGTACAGCGCTTATGAGAAAGATGACGGCACCATGGTTCGTGGCGTGCAGCAGGGACAACGCTATGATGATGCTGATGAGGGGTATTATTATGAGAGTATTAACGGCGAGATCCAAACTTCCGGGTCAGAGAAAATCCTGACCGAGGACTGTAAGGTGCTGGTGGAGCCGCACTGTCTGGTGAAGAGTGCTGTTACGGTCAATGGAACTGAATACAAGCCAGGTGACTACGTGCCTACAGATGACCTGAATACCTTGAAGAAAAAGACGGAGGATACCCGTTGGAGCAGTCTGGACGATTTCGGTATCATCATCCATAATGCCGTGTTCGCAGGAGGTAATGTGGCTGTGGGCTCTTCCAAAGAGTATGCTAACGCTGTCACTGTGTTCGGCAATGCGACAGCCTCTATCCATGATATCTACCACCGTGACCTTATCACGGTAGGCACCGGGCATAACGGTGGTCTTTACGGAGACGGTAACCTCACCTTCGTTGATGGCTACCGTGGACTGAACATCACCAACTATGGTACAGACTATTATAATATTAGGCATGAATTGACGCTGGAGGAATATAACAGTCTGAAAGAGACGGCACCGCGAGAGGCAGCCTATTATGAGTTGAAATATACTTGTCTCAAAGCTTGTACGGACACTGAAGGAACGAACTATCATCCCAAGACAGACGACACCAGTGCTTCTACGATTGCCGCTGACGAGTTGATGACTTTGTTTGAGAATGTGCAAGATGGTGAGACGTCTATTATCATTACTGTGGACGGCAAGAAAGTGCCTAATCCAGAATATTGGGAGGCGAGTGGTGTCTGCTCACGCTATGCTGGTCGTATCATGAACACCATCCAGCGTGCCGACTTCTGCGGTGTCTTCGGTAGCCGTATGGTGATGCAGGGTGCCCGTGATCGTGTGCCGGAGAAGGCTGACTTCAAGAACTACACCATCAACCGTGTCCGTGAGGTGTCACTGAACAAGAAAAGTTCCACGGCAGGTGATGCGGAGGGGTCCGATGGTTATCAGCATGGCAACTACTTCGGAATCTATAATATCGTGAACTATCTCGGTAACCTGACCAGTGATGTGGATTTCGGTGATGCCGATGGAAATGGTGACATACGTACTTCTGACAATAAGGATACCTCAACCTATGGTGCTGACGGAAAAACATTCTATCAATGGAAGGCAGCGCACCATACGGAGCGTAAGCGTAACAACGGTAACAGCCATAACCAGGTGGCTCTTGCCTCTGGTGTCTATCTGGAGATAACCCGTGAGAAGTCTGAGTTGGTGGGTGACACCATCTGGGGACATATCACTGGTGTTATCGAACTGGACCTGATCAACGTGCAGGCGGGTGTCGGCGGTGGCTTCGTCTATGCCAAGAACGAGCACGGCAAGCGCAGTAAGACGAATCTGAGGCATATCACACTGACTGCACTTAACCAAAACGCAGTAACCCGTAAGGACTATCAATATAGTACGGATGAAAACGAAATGGTGGATTGGGAGACCTCAGGAAACTTCGTACATAGTGAGCAGACCATCATCGACGACTGCTACCCCATCAGTAACCGCTATAAAGGAGAGGGTAAGATGCCTGCCCACTATTGGTATATCAAGGGTCAGGTATATGTCTATGATCAGTACATCTCCGCCTATACTGGTACTCCCAATGCGTATAGTGAGTCGGTATATATCCCGTTGACCATCACTGCAGCATCCAACGGTACGATGAAACTGATGGATGTGCAGCCTAATTTGTATGCTTATTATAATAATGATGGAACGACGAAGTTGACGGACAACCAGAAGATTGAGATCAAAGGTACGGAATATCACCTGAACGACCCCATCAGCTATTGGGACTATAACCTGTTGAGCACGACGGAGAAGCGTATGTTTGTCGAAAAGACGTATGTGGTCATCGCCGACTGTAAGCTGGGTGATACTGAATATAAGCAGGGTGAGGTCATGCTTCCAGGGAAATATGACACATTAAAGGGAAGCGGAGCTGCTGTCACTTATGAGGAAAACGGTGTGGTGAAGAATGATAAGGACTTTGACTATTTCTTCCGCCTGTCTAACAACATCAGTCATAGCAATGGCTATATCCTGACTTACGATGTGAACAATCCCGGCAGTTGGGACAAGTGGTATTCGCCTGTCACGGCAGGCAGTGGCGAAACACCTTGGCTGACCGACAAGAAGAGCAAGGCTGACTATAAGAATGAAAGCGGCTATGAGGACGGTCCGACATACCGTCTGAAAAATGGCACAGCTTGTGTGCTCGGACAGCGTGAGTACAAGGTTGCTGATGTTATTTCTGACGATATCTATCAGACGTATCAGGCAATTGACACCGATCCCAACAAGCGCCTAGCCCTGCCTAGCGATCCGGCGATATTCCAGCCTGCATATATCGTGACGACGGAGATGGATGCGGTAAAGACGAACGGTACTTCCCAGCATCTTAACAAGAATGTGATTATCGTTGAGCAGGACTACAACAACTGGTCGTCCATGAGCAGTCATACAGCGCCTGCATATATCTGTACCAAGACCATCGCACTCAGTCAGACAGAGTTTATCTATCTCAACTCCTATATGACGGAAGCGGAGAAAAACACCTATTATGACCGCTTCAAGGATGGCTCCGAGTCAGACAAGATCATCGCAAGGGAGATTAAAGATTATGTGGTACCCGCCTACTATTGCACCAAACCAGGTCTCTATGGCGGTGACTATTATGAGGGTGGTAAGAACTACCGCGGTTTGAAGGCATGGAGCTCTATGTCACCGGCTGACCGGGAGAAGTTCACATTCAACTATGATGCCCTTGACTTGTTGATTGATGAGAGCTTTAGCAAGAATTCGGTGGGGCAGCGTTATCAGTATGACGGTGAGGACTACACGACTCCTGCGCATGCAGGACAGAACCCTGCCCGTTACTCTTTAGCCTGTCCTGTTGACTATACGGCAACGTATAATGGTGAAACGAAAACCGAAGGTGGTATTACACTGGAGAAGGACAAGGAATATACCCGTGTGGAATTCGAACAGTTGCCAAACGAGCAGCGTCACTGGGCAGCCTTCACTCCCAAAGAGGATGACCCGACAGTCTACATCGTGAAGGAAGAGTTCTCGGTGGGTAACTCCATCTATGCTGTCGGTACTACTACTACGAAAGATATTTATAATGCCCATACGGACAATGTGCAGAAATTGGTAGGGTATACTGCTGATAAAACCTATTATTACTGCCGTGAGGCTTATGATAGTCATGGCGTTGGTGATATCATTGAGAGTAGTGTATATGAGACCCTTCCTAACTACCAGAAGAATTTCACCATCCATGGCATTGCTCCTAAGGAGACAGCAACATTCTACGTGTCGCGTAACTCTGATATCTTCGACCTCTCCACGGAGAAGATTATCACTGTGGTGTACCGCTATGACTATGAGGAGAGTGATGTGACTGGTGCCCATATAACACCAGTCAGCGAGCGGCATGTGGTGAACATCCATATCAATTTCAAGAGTGGCATGCCGGATGTAGAATCTATCGCACCTCCCTTAATCGTGCTGCCAGGTAACATGATCAGTATGACAGACCCGAAAGTGACACCAGGTGCCTATGAGATCATGGGCGGCGGATGGGAGCTGTTCGAGACGGAGAGCGATGCGGAGAGCCATACCAATGGTGTGGACTTCACGCCCAATAACGACCCGTTGTACTGGTATCAGAATGGCTATTATGTCGCTTACTATGCCAAGACATATCTGGGTAAGACCTACTCGAACCATGTACCGGTAAGTGTCGCTAACTATCATGATCTGAAGAAGGTGATGGATGCACCTTTGCACCATTACTATATCGATCATAAGAATGTGGACCGTGAGCCGAAGATTTATATCAACGACTATACGGCGGACAATAAGAATGGTCTTGACCTGTTCCGTGACCTGATAGACCTGACCAATGGTAAGAGTGTTACAGGACATACTCCATTGGTGACAGACAATCCTAGTAAGGAATTGAGGGGTGGTCATTATCTGGAGTTCTTCCTGCGTACGAATATTGACCATACCAGGGCATGGACACCGATTGCCCAGGATGAAGGCAAGTGCTTCGAAGGTACGTTGCATGGTGATGGCCATTACATCAGTGGTCTCGATCACTCACTCTTTGGTCACCTCTGCGGCTCTGTCTATAACTTAGGAGTGACGGGTACGTTCACCTCTGCAGGTGTTGCCGATACCGGTGACGGTTATGTGGAGAACTGTTGGATAAATACCAATCCTACAGGAACATTAGACAGTGAAAAGCGAGCTGTGCTGGGTGATCCGACCGGCAGCGGGACACAGATCCGTAACTGCTACTATCCGGAGACCTTAGGTTACAGCACGAACGATAACGGTCGGGGACTTGCTCGTCCTATGCCTCAGAAGTCGTTCTATAATGGTGAGGTTGCCTATAACCTTAATGACTTCTATCTCTACAAGCGTTACTTCGATAATAAGCCTTCTGCACTCGGTTCCGAGCCTCATACCTATTATTACTTCGTAGACGGTACGGACGCATTGGGTAATGCCGAGTTGCAGTTGAAGAAGGATGGTAAGTACAGCAAAGACTATCACCAGTATTACGAATATGTGGAGAAACGCTTTGAGGACGGTGACTTCATCTATGCCGACGGTACGATACCTGAGACAGCGGATATCCGTCAGTATGTGGAGGGCTCCAGTGCACCGGCATACTATCCTATCTGGCCCGATGACTATCTGTTCTTCGGACAGGCGTTGAACTACGGACATATCGATGGGCGTACCCATCAGGAACAGCCCTCAGTCATCAACCGAATGGATGGCAGGGTGCTGAAGACGGTTGATGGCAACAGGGTATACCGTGCACCTGCCTACTTCAAGAGCAAGGAGATGAAAGCGGCTCATTTCAACCCGTATGCTGTCTTCGCACAGACGAAGAAGGATAATGCCAATACGATAGCCTATAAGGATATGACGGCAATCGACTTCACAGGATATGGAGATACGGAGTATGAGGAGGGGTATAAAGGCAGTGGTAAGAACTTCTTCCAGCCGTTGCTCGATGACGACGGACTCTCCAATTTCCGTAATATTGACCTGACGAAGAACCTGCTGGTATATACCGGTACGGCAGCTCCTGCCGTGGAGACGACGAATGATGTGGTCAGCAGTTATCTGGTAGAGCCCGAGTATCGAGAGACAGATATCAAATACCGTACTGTTGACGCACAGGATACCAGAAGTATCTTCGGTCATTGGGTACAGCTGTCGGGTGGCAGCTATCAGGCATCGCGTGACCACCTGCTCGTCGACAAACACGACTTCAACGCACCGATTGCCTATTCCTTCACTGGTGATAAACGGATGTGGTATCAGCGCACCCCGGACCTCTATGTGGATCAGACGAAGGGATGGGAGACAGTCAGCCTGCCGTTCACCGCGGAGTTGGTAACTACCCAGCAGAAGGGTGAGATTACCCACTTCTATAGTGGTAGCCCCTCGGTGGATGGTAAGACAAAGATAGGCCATGAGTACTGGTTGCGCGAATATAGGGGAGGTGCTGTGGATAATGGTGACGAGACAGTCTTCAAGACTACCTTCAACTATCCGGATGCTGCAGGCAGCGACAAGACCGTAGGAAACACTTTCCTGTGGGACTACTACTATGAGAAGAATAGCCGGCAGGATAGGAACAAGGATATTTACATTTACCAAACCTATTACAAGACTGCCCGTTCCTATGAGCAGTATCCTTTGTTGGCAGCAGGTACTCCATACATTATCGGCTTCCCAGGTACGACATATTATGAGTTTGACCTCAGTGGAGAATGGAGGGCTCAGAATACGTACGGTGCTGCACCTGCAAAACTTGATAAACAGGTTATCACCTTTGCTTCGGCAACTGGTGCTACCATCGCTATCAGTGATGATGAGCAGGGTGTAACGCAAAATGATTATACCTTCAAGACTAACTATCTGAATCAGACGCTGACTGCAGACTATCTGATGAACGACGACGGCAACGCCTTTAAGAAGGTACCTGATGGACAAACGGGTAATGCCATCGCCTTCCGTCCATATTTCATTGCAGGCACTTCTTCTGCTCCGTCACCGTCCCGCAGGGCTGTCCAGCAGATTATCTTCGACAGCGATAACTTGTCGTTCGCATTCGGTGGTGATAAGGATCCGTCTGAGGAGGAAATCGGAGAGGGTGACCTGCTCTTCACTATCCGTAAGCATGAGATTGCCGTCACCTCGTCACTTCGTCGTGCCGCTGATGTGCGTATCGTCAATATCAGTGGTGTAACAGTAGCTAACTTCACCATTCAGCCGGGTGAGACCATCGAGCGATATATTCCTGTCGCTGGTGTCTATATCGTCCGTGCCGATGGTGGGCGTATCCAGAAGAAACTCGCAATAAGATAACCGCACAGGGGGCAGCCCCCCCTGTGATGAGGATCTCGGCAAACGCCTTTTCGCCTTTGAACTGATGGGTATTGACAAAGAAATAATTGAACCAATTGTAAAGATACAATATATGACACACACTATGAGTACGAAATATAGAAATACAAAGCAAGTAACAAGGTTGATGGCAGGCTCTAACCAGCTCTTAGCCATACTCATGAGTATGCTTAGAGTAAGCCTAGAAGCAGCCTGGAGTATGGCTAGAGTATGGCTAGAGTATGCCTACGCTATCCCAACGAGATTCTTGCGTCCTTTCAGTAGCAAGCGAGCAGAGCTCGAGCGACGGCTCGTCGGTCACGAGATTACGGCTCACTCTCGACGAGATTACGGCTCACTCATGACGAGATTACGGCTCACTATATCCATGCTCCTGATGCTCACATTGGGAAGCGGCAGCGTGTGGGGACTGACACATCCATATGCTGGCGTATGGTTTATGAAGGTTAAAAAGAATCTAAACTATTATATGGTTCCTGCTGCTAATCCTCAAGTAACAACGGCAAACCATGTTAACGAAGATGCCTATTTTTCCAGCAACTACAGCACCCAAGCAGGCGACCCCGAGAAACCCTTCGTAACCACTTATCAGACGAGTGGTGACCTTAATTCCATCTGGATTTTTGTACCAGTGTCGGGTGAAGACAACTATTACTATATCGTTCATGCCAAAACAGGGAAATATATTAAATACCAGACATATCTTACCGGTGATAATGCACGCAGAAAATACGTTCACTTAGAGACAATGGACACTCCTGGAGAAACTGAGAAATTCGAGATTACAGCGCTAAATGAGGGTGTCCGAATAAAGCCTAAGAATAACGCTATGTATTTCAATGTGGCAGGTGACAACCAGAATCGTTATAACGGAGGTACAACAAACCCTTACCATAGCGGTATGATTGGTGGTATGAACGGAACTGATACCAATTCTCAATTCAATCTCATTGATGCTTCTTCATTAACATTGTTGACACCTGAAATCAGCGATGTAAACGAAACTGACAACACCTTCACCATCACCTCCCCTGCCGCTGCATTCTCTACAATCCGCTATACCACTGATGGCAGCACCACACCTGACGCAAGTACTGGCACAAGTGCTACCAGTGACAGTCCAATCACCATAACCGGAAACTGGTCTGTACAAGCAGTGGGCGTGTTTGATACATTTGTCACCCCTGTAGCAGGTCCCAAGGAACTTGCACTTGCAGGATGTGCTAAACCTATTATAACCTACGATCATGCTACATCGACGGTTTCTATTACCTGTCCAACAGCTGATGCCTCTATTTACTATAAAACTGATGGTTCGGATCCAACAAATGGCACACAATTTTCTTCTGCCTTCCCTGTAAGCGATGGGATGATTATCAAGGCAATAGCCAAGAAATCAGGATTGTCGAATTCTGATATTGCCTCATTGACCATTGTCCTGAATCCAACGATAAATATTGAAGGTGGGCCATTCACATATAATGGTACACAACAACAACCCGCCGTTACGGTGAAAAAAGGTGATGATGTTATAAACCCCACCGAGTATCAAGTCAGCTATGGTAACAACATCGATGTAGGTAATTCTGCAACAGTCACTATTTCCGACGCAGAAGGAGGCGAATATTACGTTGCCGGCTCTACCACTTTCACTATCTCTCCGATGAGTATCGGTAGCGGCAGCAATCCTGTCAGCGGTATTACTATTGATGTTGTGGAGAACGGTGGCACGTATTCTGTTATCGTGAAGCATAATGATAAGACCTTAATAGAAGGTACGGATTACGAATGGAGCGGTGGTACAGTTGGAGAAGATTATGTGGTAACGGTAACAGGTATAGGCAACTATACAGGAACTGCCCAGGCCACATACGTTGCTGCTACTCCAGGTTATTATGTGTTACACCAGAATGGGAAAGGCTACTTAAAAGTCAGTGGAGCAGGTGTCAATCTTGAAAACGATGGGACATTCCAGTCTGGAAACTTATTCGATAAGGGTAACTGTATCTGGTACATGACCCCTGAGGGTTATCTACAGAATGAGTATTTCTATCTGAACGCAGCTAATAACAACACGCTTTACCTCTCTGTGAATCCTGTAACAAGATGGCGGTCAGAAGATGTTACGGGTGAGAACACCTATGGCAAGAAACATCTTAAAATAAATAACGGAACTGAGGATCTGTATCTCTGTAATGATAACAACTCAATTACGCTGAAAAATAATCCGTCAGCATATTATAGTGCTTGTCCTGTGGATGTGGAGGAAGTTGAAAATAGTTGGGCAGGTCCCACAGCAGAAAACCTCACGGTACAATCTCCCCAGCTGGTAACCTATCTGCGTGCTTACTTTACACAAAAGATAAAATATACTTTCCATAATGATGCAGGTGCTGAGGTCAAATCTACCGACGGTAAACATGAGCGCCGTGTCTATGCAACGATAGCTTATAAAGAAGGTGGTAATAATAAGGGAACGGATTGGGATATTGATGAGTCAGGCATTCTCTATAACAAAAAGGCAAGTGGTGATGTAGAGTTTACTGCTACTTATAACATTTTGCCAGCCGACCCTGTAGCCCGAGCAGCTCACCCAACGCCAGCCACCAAAGACATTAAGTATAAAGTCACACAGAAACCACTGGCACTTACTGCAGATAAGGGTTATCTGCTGTATAGCATATCGGGAGGCGATAGTTACCGTTATCCATACGATGATGGTAGTATTGCAGATGGGGGAGCTGTGAAACCAGATGGTAAGGGAGGAACTGGCGATACTTCTGTATTGACAGATCCTGATACCGCCAAGAACTTACAGATTAGTTGGAAGATCACAGCAGATGAAGAAGGATTCTATACGTTCCAGAACTCAAGTACAGGCAAATATTTGTATTATGATGAGACTGCACATACCTCGAGTGATTTTGGTGTACTTCGCCTAAGTAGTGCTCCAACAGGTAACAGTGCTAAGTTCCGTCTCTATAAAACCAGCGATACAAACTATAGTGAATGCTACTATCTCATTCCTTACAGCAAGCTGTTCGCTGTGTATAAGAGCAATGCTGTGGCTGACGGTCTTTATGTAGCCCTCAATAACAAAGATTATACAGGGGATACACCTGTCATTAGCCTCTCCAAACCTAATGCTAACTCAACATGGTGCATCTATAAGTATGAGGCTGAATACCGTATTCGGGAAGATTTCACTATCACAGGTCCTTCTTCTGCTGAAGCGGTAGGAAATTATAATATCACTTCTGAAGGATGGTATGGAAGATATATCAAGCAGTCGCCTAGGAATGGTAGTGGTCAGAGAGGTTTGGTGATAAAGGGTACATATAATGATAACGTCGATTACATATGGACCGTGACAGGTTTGGGAAACTATATTAATATTTCTGATGGAACAAATACAGATGGCACATGGAGTAAAACAACTAACGGCAATGCTAATAATAGAAAGTTGGTTGTAAATGTGACATCTCTGCCAGTCTCATCTACTTCAGGCGTTATTAAACTGAAATTGTCAGGCTGTTCTGCTCCTAGTGAAAATGTTAAAACGTCTTCCGAGAAAACATTTGCATTTACGATTTTTGGTGATGGAACAGTTTCCTTTACTGAAATCACTTCGTTGGCTGGAATCACGTCAAGTAGCGGTGCTTATCGGTTAGTAGGTGGTAATGGCTCCAATTTTGCCTATTCGGACTCGAATAAACCTGGAATCACTACCTTTAGCGGTGTCTTGGATGGTAATAATCAGACCATTTCTGGTCTTAATGCACCTCTTTTCGATAATTTATCCAATGGTACGGTGCGTAATGTGAACCTCAGTGGTGTTGGCATTTCCAACCACTCGGGCCCCACGGGTGCGATTGCTGGCACTGCCGATGGTGGTAGCCGCATTTATAATGTTGGAATTCTCGATGGCGAAGTGGGTAGTAATGGCGATGTCTGTGGCGGACTTGTTGGAAAGCTTGATGGTTCTGCCCGTGTCATCAACTGTTTCAGCTATGCCAATATTACAGGAGGAACAACTGTTGGTGGTATCGTAGGTAATAATACATATGCTTCTAAATCCAATGATATGCGTACCATGGTGATGAACTGTATGTTTTATGGTGACATTACGGGCGGTAATTCTAAAGCACCAATCTACAATGGTCAGATTATCACAAATAGAAGTGATGAGAATGGTGTGGGCAACTTCAATTATTTCTGGGCAGGAGCCTCTTATGTACAAGGCAAGCATATTGATGTTTACAACTGTGCACTTTCTGCTGAAACGCGCTTTCTACAACGTTTCGAATTCTTCCGTCACTTGCTGAACAGCAATCGTGCCTTGGCAGCATGGTGGGCTACGGGCAGCCGTGACAAGAAAAACGAGATGCAGAAATGGGTATTGGAACCCTCGCAGATAGGAACAGCAACACCATATCCTATCCTTAAGCCCTTTGACAAATATCCATCGGTAGTGAATATCGATGCAGACCATGCAGAAGATTTCTCTGCTGATGCTGATACAAAGAAAACGCAATACAATCAAGGGCGTAAATTTGGTACGTTGACGATTAACATTCAAAACGCAACGAGTGGTAGTGGTAGTGACGCACCTTCGGGGGCAAATATAACTACGAATAGCGTTACTCCAAACATTACCGATAAAGATCCTGCCCATTTCAATTTTAACTATTATAAGGTGCAGTTACCTTATTATAATGATGTCGGTACGAAGAACTATACAGATAATAAGGTGGTGACAGGTTGGAAAATAGTCACTATTAGTGGAGGTACGAATACTTATTCCACAGATAATGACAATAATGCGACTACGCCTGCCGATGCAACAGCGAGTGTTAATGATAATGGAGATATTACTCTTACTACACCATACAACTTTGCAGATCGTAAATGTACTGATAAAGACAAGTTTGAGGTGAGTGGTCGCGTGTTCAGTCAAGGTGCTTACTTTGATGTTCCTGAAGGAGTATCGTCTATTACTATTGAGCCTTACTGGGGTAAGTGTGTATATGTATCAGACCAATATCCGGATGTGGTGTACAATCAAGGTATGTCGACTGCAGCTAATGTTACAACCGTTGGTGGTGGAGAACGCTATAAGAATAACACCGCATACGATATCAACGACAGTAGCCAAAAAGTTTATACGACCATGGGAAATGCCGTAACGGCACTGGACCCATCAGGTTCTGTTTATGACAACGCTATCGTGCTGGTAGGTAATGTTCATAGCTTAGACCTTTCTAATAAGACAAATAGTAAGCCATATACCATTATGTCCATCGACTTGGATAGCGATAATGAGCCAGACTATTCTTATATCCTGCGCTTTAACAATCGTAATCGTGTACATCCAGTCAGGATTGATTTCCTGAGTGTCATTGGTCTTGGTATGGCTCAAAAGTCTAAAGATGGTACTGGTACTTACAACTTTGGTATTATGCAACCATTCGGTTGGTTTGAATGTACGAATACCGGCCTTTTCCGTGTAACGCAGTTAGAGTATGATTATAAGGGTCAGAATGGCAATGCTCCAAGATTAGAGAGTCCTATGATTTTGCAGGGTGGCGTGATTGAACAGTGGGTAACAGTTGGTGGAAAGGAAGTAGCCCATAAAGAAGCAAAATCGGTTACTTACTACCATGTGGGTGGCAATGTGTGGTTCAAGGAATTCCATATTGGCGTCCATCAGGATAAAACAGAAGATGAGTTTATCAGCCCCCATCCGCCTATTTCAGTAACTGGTGGAGACTTTGATGAATTCTATTTAACAGGTATGTATAATACCCCCAATACCAATTATCCAGATAATGCTGAATGTTACATCAACGGCGGCCGCTTTGGCAAGGTGGCAGGAACAGGTATGCAAGGTTTAGGTAACGCAGGAGGTGCCGGAGTTACTGGTGGTCCTGCGGAAACGGGTAATATTATCTGGCAGATAAACAATGCCGACATTGATGAGTTCTACGCAGGTGGCATCAATGCTGCCCATATTGCAACGGGCAACATCAGAACCGTTATCTCTAACAGTCGTGTTGATCTGTTCTGTGGTGGACCTAAGTTCGGTAACATGACCAGCACAAAAACCGTGGTTACCAATGCCACCAATTGCACATTCCGCACCTTCTTCGGTGCCGGCTATGGTGGAAATTCTTATAACCGTAGATATCCATTTAATAGAAACGATGTTCAAAACACTGATTGGAATGGTTGGGTATCTACGGAATATACTAATAAATATGACAGCAAATATGGCGGTGTTGAGACACGAATCGACTATCAATTCATCCCAATGTCTAGCAATACCTCTAACGTTGCTCGTCTGTATGTTGACTATGTAAATTTCTCACTGGCCACTACGCATGATGTTACATCAAAACTCACAGATTGTACCATTACGACCAGTACGCTTGGAAGACTTGAACTTTTCAGTCAAAGCGTCGGTAACTTCTATGGTGGTGGTAGTCTTGGCATGGTTAATGGTCCAGTTAAGTCAACGCTTACCAATTGTACCGTAGAAGGCAATGTGTTTGGTGGTGGTTACTCAGCGACATTGCCTACTGTTGCCGTTATGAGCAACAGTTTCAAAACAGAACCACATTATGACTCAAATCTGGGTGCTTATCTGGATGCGGAACTACCTACCACAGAGGCATACACTTGGGAGCATGCGACTGAAGCAGAATTCAGTAGTAAGCAGATTGATACGGGAAAACATATTCTATATACCACAGAAAACCTTACGGGTTTAGGTGCTGTCACTGGAAATGTTACGCTCACTATTGATGGAAATACCACACTTACAAATGGTAAGAGAATGTCTGTTGCTAAGAGTGTCTATGGCGGTGGAGAGGAATCCAATGTATTAGGAGATACCCGGGTGAACATGAATGGTGGTACAATTGCTCAGAATGTCTTCGGTGGCGGCAAGGGTGTTGCTGACGAATTCGCATGTTCGAAAGCCATGATAGGAATTGAAGGCGAAGGTGCAAATAATGCAAATCCAGAAGCTACTAAGGATAAAGGAACAAAAGTCAGCATCAGTGATGGAACGGTGAATGGTAATGTCTATGGTGGCGGTGAGGTTGGCCGTGTGGAATGGAATACGCAGGTAACGATAGGAGAAGAAAACGGAACAGGAACTCCTGTTATTAATGGCTGTGTTTACGGTGCAGGCAAGGGGTTGAAGACACATGGATACGCTGCTTTGGTACGTGGTAACCCTACTGTCACTATTCAAGGCAATGCCAAAATCAAAAAGAGTGTCTATGGCGGTGGCGAGATTGCTTCGGTAGCAAGATATAAGGTAGCATCAACGGCAGAAGAAGCTGCAGAAAATGGAGTGGAAATAGGTATGCCGTATGCTTTGGCTAACAACTACAGTGGTAACTGTAAGGTGATTG
>Ga0326511_10000889_pt1 | contig 25708 bp, 41 predicted proteins | sample 0_2496_0518_D_FD_203701 | JGI IMG/M metagenome (GOLD analysis project Ga0326511, IMG submission 203701) | Bovine rumen microbial communities from UC Davis, California, United States - 0_2496_0518 | ecosystem: Host-associated > Mammals > Digestive system > Stomach > Rumen | place: USA...
GTTTCTATTATAGGAGATGTAATTATTGCGAATCACGAATATAATCTTCCATGTTGAAGTCCTGTTTATTCTTCAACTTGTGTGCAATGGCACAATCTATAGGCGCCATACTCATCAATGTGTAATAATATAAATCTGAGTACGGCGTGTTACGTCTATTGATTCGTCCTTCTGCCTGGTGCATCATCTTATACGAATAGTTCTGGCTAAAATATACAAGAACATTGGTGCTGATGCAGTTCCAACCCTCGGAGCCAGACAGATACTGTACGAAGTAACCCCAACGAGGTTCATCTTCTAAAATATCTTCGTGCTTCTGGCCATTCCATTCAGAGTACGGTATACACAATTGAGAATATAACTTTCTAAGAGCGTCCAACTCGAAGTTGAAGTTGTAAAATATGACAATCTTGTCGTGCTTACGTATCAACTTTTTCATCTCTTCAATCCGAGACGGATCTGAATTGATCACCTGACGAATCGTAGAATATAACTTCGCTGTGTTCTCTATTGGTTTATTCTCATAAATATCCCAGCGTTTGTTAAAGACAACTTTGTATGCGTCTCTATCCCAGTTGCAGTACACTGTCTTCTTGTGAGTTCTTGCTTCTCGCATGTCTCTCATCTTCACCAAAATATCAGCACGATAACGATTTAGAATTCCTTCGTTGCGATAGCCTTTGACCTGTTGAAACGGGGTATACGGGTTTAAAATAACGTGCTCTCGAAAGAACTGCGTCCTATTCTTAAAATATCCATTCGCTACAAACACTGGAATGTAATCTAACCAAACGTCACCCGGTGTAGCGCTTAATAATATCCAACGATTCTTGCGAGTGATGTCCAAGAATGCCTTGACCCATGGCCCTCGTCCAGTCACTCGCTGTTCGTCAAATATAAAGAAAGCTCCATGAACTTTGCGATACTTTTGAATATTATTCCAAGAATCGACGACCAGCCGAACCTGGTTCGGACAAATATCTTGCCTATCAGTGAATAGTCCGAATTTACCAGCTTCTAAATGCCAGTCCTTAGAATCTCTTTTCTTTGCCGTTGTAATAATATAAAGATCCCTTGGACGTCGCATTTCCTTGTTTATGCCGCTTGTTTTGCCATCAGTTTTTATTACAACCTGGCCGCCGCATTCTCGAATATAATAGTACGCCAAGGCGGTACGAGACTTGCCCGTACCAACCTCGGCACAAAGTATCGCTCCGTTATGGAGCTTATCTACAGCGTCTAACTGATTGACGTCCAGTTCAATCAAGGTTCAAACGGAGGCTCTTCGTCAGGCACTCCGTTTCGGTTAAACAGATCTGCATAGCGCTCTCTGATGCCGACCGACTTTACAAATATAATGAAATCGTCGACGTACGCTGTCTGATTCATAGCGTGCCCTTCGTCGTAAGCATATCCGTGGAATGTCACATCAAAGTGCTCAATCGCCGACTTACGAATGTTCTGAAGTGTAACGATCGTTTCCTCAGTAATAGAGATAGGATATCCGTCGTTTACTACTTCGTACACTTCGGGATACATAGACCCGTCCTCACGCTGTCTGATCTGTGAGAAATTGAGTTTGAGGAAATATGTCGTTTCTTCGTTAGGATCGTCCGGATCCTTCTTCCAAGAAGAAACCTTCCAGCCTTCCGTTCTAAGCTGCTCCGCTAATTCAGGAGTTACCTGAAGATTAAAACCGGGACGGCAAGGCTTTCCGCCAAAACCAATTCCATCAAAAAATGGCTCAAAGCAAATCGCTGAGCCAGGCACATCTTTAAAACTTCTCTTCAAATATGGAGCATAGAACGCTCTATCACCACGGGGCATAATGTTCTCCTTTCATTTAACCTAAAATATGTCTACCGTCTATTGTGAATGTCTACTTCTGTGTAATGCTTACGAAATATAGATCTCTTCTCGCTTTCGCTAGCACGCCTACCACGAGAATATAACTTTGTTGCGAGCGATCCGAACAGAGCTCCGGCAACGAGAACTAAAATATAATTAAACGTCTTCTTCAGCATTGGTTGTTTCCTCCGGAATGCTCTTTTTCTCATCCATTTTCTTAAGTACTTCTTTTCCGATAAATATGCTGCTGACCACTGCCGTCAATCCTGCTACAACTGCGCCACCAATAAGAGCGATTTTCTTTTTGTCCATTTCTTTTCTCCTTTACTTTAAAATATAACTTACACAACAAACGGAACTTCGTCTTCTTCGTCGATGGTAATTGGACGGTTCATATAATCAGAAAGGTTGAGGGCTTTTTCCACGTACCCAATCGATTCATTAGACGAGAACCATTCGAAGTCACCAAATTTGTTGATGCTGTCTATGGCCGCATCAGCCAAGTCCTTGAAATATTCAGTTGAAATATAATTTTCTAAGCCGTGTTCACGCACGTACTCAGATTCCATGAAACGATAACCTTTAGTTCCTCCAGGCGCAGAATACTGACCGGTTTTATCAATGGCCATTAACAAGCCGGCATCAGAACCCGGCTTCATAGGACAAAATTGGCCTACTTTACCGACAAACTTGTAAGAATGGCCTTCAGATATCATTCGGTCTAGATCTTCTATAGAATATGTCAGATACTTCTCCATAAGAGCCTGTTCTCGTTTCGTGTACTTGTTCTTATTCGACGCGAATAGCTTTTTGGCTTCTTCGATCTCACTTACATCTTTTAAGTTTTCGTTGAAGTCCAAATATAATGCGTCTCTGCTTGTTACTGCCACCGTTACGCACTTATCTTCAAAAGTAATTGGTTCTTTAGAAAATAAAGTTTTAAACACATATGGTTGCGCAAACTGCGCTCCAGTTGGTGTCCAGAAACCAGGTTTGTCTTCTCTATCCTCTTTCCAATATACTTTTCCGCCAGGAGTAATGCCCCAATGCGGTTCGACTTGTTTGGCAATATAAACAGATCTGTTAACCAAGCAGAACTTTTCGTACTCTTCTTCGATCTCGAATGTCAAACCATACTTCTGACCAAAATCATAAACAAACTGTAAAATATCACGATCAGGATTCGGAATCTTTATAGAATCTGTCTTGATGTGAACTACAGAATATCCACGCTTTTGGACTTCTAGTTTCAAATCGATCATGAATAGAGCACCTCGTTTGGCGATGATGTTATCCTTGTTACGCTCATCAACAAATTTATTCTTGTATTTGGCCTTCGTCTGCCCGTATACGGAATTGATTGCTGTTTTCAGAGCGTCAGAAACTGCCCCATAGGTCGAGGGATCATCCAAATATCTGTCTAACTCTGGTGCGTTAAAGATCTCTTTGGCTTTAGAAATATCTTTGTGCTTTATGCAAGCACGAAGCTCAACGAGATCCGCAAATCGTTTCGTGTATCTAGGACCAAATATGTTTAATTGTATTGCATCATTCGGATGCATTGACCGAACGTCAAATACAACAACATTTGTATGCATACCAGGTTCGGCATACACATAGCCACCTTCTCCAGGAAGTTCACCCTTATAATGAGACTTTCCATCCGGAGACAGATGACACGGAATATAACCCGGAAACTCTTTAGAAAGATCTGTATAAACAAACTCTTTCTGAGGATTCTGGTCATCGCCAAATATGATTCTGGCGGTAAGAGTGTTCGTAGTGTCGTTCGGTGTGCTGTAGGAATTAGGTGCAAATATGTTCGCCAATGTTACTAAAGCGCATCTGGCATCATAGTCTCCACGACAGGCATTAAAAACAGCTTCCGTAGATATAACATCGTTGTCACAATACTCGGCAACCTCAACCCATCTGGATTCTGGAACCGGTTGGTCCCACGGTATTCCAAGCTCCAGATGATGGAGCCCTAATTTTATCTCCCACTTTTTCAACGACATCTTGTTTTTACTAGACAGAAAATCCAGGACGTCCGTATACGACAATTTCTTGGCTTCTTTGTTTTTAGCGTTTTTATCCCGGTGGACAATCAAACGTTGCGATAAATCAAATATCTGTAAATTCGTCGCTCCGCCCATACGAGCCCAAAGAATATAATTGTCGTATTCGAGGTTGTTGAAGCCGACAAGCTTCATTTTACAAAGCTCCTCTACCTCAGCCGGTGTCGGATTTATCATCCTAACACATGTACTACTTCCCTCATACTTCCAGTTAATTAGAAGCAAATTTGGAAATACTTCACAATCAAAAAACACCAACCGATCGTCGGAATAACGACCAAGCGGTTGGCTTTCTTTCTCCGCAGATACAAGTTTCATGCGTGTCACCATTTCCAAGCAAGCAGGTGCCTGATTATGGCTTGACGCGGCAAACAATGTAATATCTTCGGCCATGTCTCGCACATCATATGGAAATCCTTCTTCGTATGCTTTCTCTAATAAATCGTAAATATAGCATACGGAAGGTTTTGTGTAGGCATGGTACTTTTTGTGTAGATTATTTACAATCATTCTGCGGAGACGTTTTTCGTTTTTTAGTCCATCCCAATTTATCAATTTCGCTCCTTTCAATGGCAAACCGCTGCCAATTGATCGGATCGATAAATCATTACAACTGGTCAGCTTTCGCCTCAATGAACTATTTCCAGTGAATGTTTTAATTTCTATGTTGTCGTCATAAATATGTGACAACTTAGAAACGTCTCCGTTGTAAATATAATGCAAGTGTATACCCGATCCTGATTTACTGAGTTCAGCGTATGTCGGCGGCCACTTGCTGGCTGCTTCTAAGTTTTTCTCATAATCCTTTTCTCCTTTCTCATTCTTAAGATCAAAATCAACCACAATATGATTCTCCGGAAGTTTTACATAATGTAATTCCCTAGTGTCAATATCAATGAGCGTCGTTGTAACATTCGCCCATTTATACATTGGAATTTCATCTTGTGTCGCATACTGAGCCGGAAATTTTTGACCGATCTCATTCAACGCACTTCTGTATGAATCAAAGTGGAGCCACCCATCAACCGGATCGTCGATTGACAAAATATCAACAGATTCGTCGGATAAAGGTTCGAAGAAAAACTTTGATGTAATGAAATCCAAATATACATTACGTATGTGTTTTCCATCGATGACCGTTTGCGTTTTAAACTCTCGAAAATAATTCTTAAGTTCTGTTCTGACAGATCTGTATGATTGCTTGTGCGGAACATTTGCGAATTCGCAATATTCACGATAACGTCTCCAAGCTTCGGTTAATGTTACATATCCAGCAGCTTTGAAGTCGTCATAATTCGTCTCTACGAAATCATAAAAATCATTCGTAGCAGACATCATTGAAACTGGGACGTATTTGTCGTAATAACTTGGCCCAAGGTTTCTAAAGACTTCGATACAGTGGTTAGCGATCGCTCCAAGCTCAAAGTTAATTTCCGTAACGAGTTCGTCATATCGGTGTTTTGGAAGTTTTCTCCCGCTTGGGCTAACGTCGATAAGGCGCCTAAGAAGTCCTGATTTCGCTTCAGTGATTCGAACCGGTCGGTTCGTGCCCATGTAGAGAAATGTATTGAATCTCGCGGTATATTTTGCTTTGAACTTCTCGTTAACTTCCATTGTTTCATGAGAGACAATGCTGTTGAGCTTTGTATTATCCTCGAGACGAGACAAGTCTCCGTCATGCTGTATCGAAACCAAAGGATTGTTCTTAAAACTTTCCAAGGCAAAGCTATTATTTGACGACCCAAGTTCTCTTGAATCGAATACTGAATAATATCCATCAAAGAGTGCCTGTATAATATTGAGCACCGTAGACTTGCCGCTGCCTGCCTCGCCGTAGAACACAAGGAACTTCTGAATATGCTTAGAAGCACCTGTGAATATAGCGCCGATGGACCATTCAATTTTTCGACGTTCTTTTTCGTCATACAAAACCTCCATTAACTCGTTATATGCAGATATGTCTCCTTCGTACAACGAGTAAGATAGTCGTTTCGACGCATAATCTTCCTTTGTGGTTTCCGTGTTGGCAAATATAATTTTTTCGTCTAATGCGTGCCAGTTGTCGCGCATTTGTTTCTGACAGTATTTATGCCAACGATCAATACTACCAGAATCGGCATCCCACATATATAACGGATGCAAGACGGCCATTTCATCACCATACTTTTCTGCATAATCCGACAAATATGTATCTATCTGTCGAATCACATCGTATTCGTTGGTAGACCACATATTCGTGTCTTCGTTCCATACGGCGTAAAAATCCCGTCCTCTTATCATTAGGTCTGCGGTCCCAGGACGAACCACAAATTTTGGATAAATATCAACGACTCCGTTTTTAGAGACCTTCGTCGATACTTTTACAAAGTCAAGCATCCGTCATGTTGTTCCTCCTTTCTGCGTTGTTGAATATGTCAGTACACAAAATTCTCGTGTATGTACTGTTGCATCTGGACCCAAAGCTCCACATTCCTTTGGTCGCCAAATGGCTGCCGAATCGGAAAGATTCCGCCTCGACCATCCGGAGAATATAAACGTTCCATCCAAAGATTAACGTTCTGGTCGACCAGAGCTCTATCGAATGATACGTCCGTACAACCACTGAGACCTAAATTATCAATCATTTGCCAGAACCATTTCTCTGGATGATCCTCTCCTGGCTCGCCAGTTATTCCCCGTTCAATACGTAAGCACAGGGCCACAAGAACCTCTAACACACTGCACGGAACGTTCATTACTTCGTCTACAAATATGTTAGATTCTTCCGCAAACTCAACGCGAAGATTGATTCCGTCCGAAATTCGATTCTTATCGCCATCAAGCTTGGCAACGAACTCTGTGTCTTGTAAAGCTTTTGCTAAGCAAAAATAGTCGAAGCGGTCTCCCCTATCGGCAATATCAATCTTTTCGCAGAGCCACAGGAAGTATTCACCCCAATCAAAGACGTTCCTCTTCTCGTATGCTCTACTCAAATATGCACCTCCTTACTCAAAGATTTCGGCATAGGACTTCCAAACCTTTGTGATCTTAAAGTCCTTTCCTTCTTCTTCGTTTCGAATATAAATTGTAATGTCATCATTCGATGTGAATCCAGAGCGAGTGAATGTGCCACCAACAATCTGCAGTAAATTGTCAATTTGGTTATCGTATTCGTCGGCTAAGATTCCATCATTCATGTAATATGTCAGTTCTTGAGTTGGTAAGGACAAATTTGTGCCGTATTCTTCCTTAGATATGACAATTGGTCCTTTTAACTCTTGATCGTCAAGCGGATGATCGTCCGTTTCAGCCTTTGTAACCTTAGGTTTAGAATATGCTGTATAATCAACGGCCGGAGTTGTAGAATATGGCATACCTGCTAGAACGGGATCAACGCGTTTTGTTCCCGAATAAATATCTCGCATTGCTTTAGCCGCATCTTGCACAGGCTTTTCTATTGTTTCGGCTTCTTCAGATTTTACCGACGCTTTTTGCACCGGCTTTTCTGATTCTTCAGCACGTTCTTTTGTTCTTTTCGCAAAGGCTTGACGAACATCCTCAACCTGATCGTTCGCCCATTTCTCGTATTTCTTCTTTAAAAATATACAGGAGCCGACAATGCCGACCCCTGCTCCAGCGACAAAACCAGCCGCCGCAAATATATACTTAGCGTCCATCATACTTAGGTGTTCCTTTCAGATGCAAGAAAGGATAAAACGGATCCTCTTCAGGATCTCCAAGATCTGGATCATAAACATAACCCATTATGCCATACTGCACACAGGTATGTACTTCGACAATGCATCCACGAGCCGATCCCCATTTCGTGTCAAATATAACAATGTCCGCATCCGACATTGCTTTGATTGATTCACCAAGATGCATAAGCCTGGAAGCATTCTCCGGAATATCCTTGTGGTCAATGTTTTCGATCAGTACGACGTCCTTGTCCTTAAAGAACACTTTTTTAGCCTCTTCAAATATGACGGCCGCCTTTGCTTTCACTTCTTCGATGTTTTTTCCATGCATCGGTTGTGAAATGAAAATATGTTTCTGTGATTTCTTGTCAACCATTGTCGTCCTCCTCTATAATAACGAGCTGTAAAATATTCTGCTTTGGATACATGTAGGAAGTTTTTCTGTCGGAAGACAGAACCACGAGATCGTCCTCATCGAATCCATGCCTAACTCTACGGTGCTCAAAAATACGACCGACAGTCGTGACAATCCTAACACTGTGGAGCGGCTGATCATCAATTGTTGATCTCTCGGTAGTGCTGGTGTCTGTTTCGAGTTCATCATTTGGATTCTCTCGAATATCAGTCGACTCAACCGCAGTTTCTCTCATAGTTCTTCTGTTACTGTTTGCCATTTTATTTCTCCTTTCTACGGCAAAAAAATTAAAGGCCTAGCAAAATATAATGCTAAGCCTCTTCTATTATAGCAATTGTTTTGATCGCGAAGCTTCTCGTCTTAATTTTACAGCTAGTCGCAATATAGCTCTGTGCTTGTCGTTTTTTCGAGCTCTAAATATGTCGTTAAGATCCCTTTCTTTCAAAGATTTCAGATCATACTTCTTTTTAGAAGATTCTCCACCGAACTCGAACAATTCCAAATATGCACGTTTTGCTTCTTCTGCTGTTACATTTTTCTTTTCAGAAGCACACATAACAAAGTAGTGATCATCTTTAATGGCCATAGCGTTTCTAAATTCTTTAATCTTGGAAATATGTCTTTCGGCATAATCGACCCGACAACCATTTTGTGCAGCTATTTGGTTAATAGTTAATCCGGCCAATTCTAACTGAAGAAACTTATAGCCAATTGGATCATACCAATTAAAAATGTCGCTTAACAACTTTTATAATAGCTGCACCAAGAAAAACAGGCCATAAAACAATCATCACCAAATATGATTTCAAATCAAACTTCTCTTTCCGAAAAGCAAGTGCATACAGAATTGTGCCGAGAACAACGTAAATCATCATTGTGTATCCCCCTTTCTTAACTTAAAATCGTATGGCGGTATGGAATATATGATCTCATAATACTCGCCGTGTTTTCTATCGAACAGTTTTCTATTCTCAAAATCAATCCACACATGACCGAATACAACATCATCCCAGGCAGACCATCCGAAATTTTCACGCAATGCCCACGGGTCTAATCCGTATTTACGTCGAATCGAATTGTATGAAACACGACTGTCCTGTACAAACGCTCTGTTCGCTTCATACTGTGTTAAAATTACATCGGTTAATCTAGCTTTAAACCAATCTCCAGAATATCCATCGTGAAACCAATACACTTTTTCCTTATCTTCAATTCTAGAAAGCTGTTCGTGCGCACCACTCGAAATTGCATTCTGACGAATATCTCGGTCCAATTCTTCCGAACCGAGAGCTATAGCGCCATCTCGGTATCTTTCCAATTGCTGTTTGGCAATTATAGATCCTCCGGTAGCAACAGCAATAGCTTTTTCGGAAGTATAACCCGCTGCGACGCCACACCCCATAGCCGCGCCGCACAAAATAGCAGTCTTCCAATAACATTTCGCCTTAACGGCAAATATGTCTTTTTTTGTTGCCTTTGGATTGTCGGCTATAAGTTTCTCCTTGGCCTTTTCAGCAGCAACACCATCTTTCGCAGCAACATACGCTACTGCCGGAATTAGCAATGTCCCGGCTATTGTAAATATCAATGATTTATTAATTTTCATATTGCCACCCTTCAACGGTCTAGTTAATCGTTAACACCAAATGTATCAACAACCGACCACTGCTCCTTTGTTTTCTCTAAAAAATCAATGGCGCCATCGATATCGTTAATCCATCCATTTGCCGGACTAACGTCAAAGTCACCATACATAAGAACCAATGTATTCCAGAGCATCCTTATCGGGAAATTATCACCCCATTGATCGGCAATGATTCTATCTGGCCACTTAATCTGACCAATGTGCTGACGTTTTAGATATAACAAGATTTCTGTGATCTGTTCTGTGAAACCCTGGTACCACATGGCAACCATAAAGTTGTCCACAAACTTTTTGTAAATATCATTTTCGTTACTATCTTTTCCAGCCAAAATATAGCACCTCCTTATAATTCAAATGGACCATACTCGCACTCGATCACGCACATTTGTTTATACGCATCGTCATAAAATGTATTGGCAAAGTTTATAGCCGGAAGATTTCCAAATATGTCATCTTCTAGCGAACGATCCCATCCATAATCGTCAAGCTTATCTTGAATGTGTTTTGGAAGATTGTCTACTATGCCTAATGTTTCATAAAAATTGCGCATTGTTGCGTGTCCGCTTTCGTGATACAGTTTATTCAGTTCGAGTTCGGCAATTCTGATTTTATTGAACGTTGCCTCGAAATGACACTCCATCATTGTGTCATAAAAAACAACGGGCTGCTCTCCAGCAACCGGAATGTTGTTCTGAATATGTTCTTGAACGATAGCCTGCTGAATCTTGTCATCGGCATCGTTTCCAAATATCTCGTTCGTTTTGACCCTGTAATTGTCATGCTTACGATTGAGCGCAGAATATGCAAGAGTTGCCGCGCTCAGTTCTTGCATTGTAGCTTTGTCCTTTGCCACAATACATGCACCGACCACGACAAGCCAAAAATATGTAGAAACATGATTCTTTAAAACAATCGCGGCCTTTTCTTTTGGATCTACAACATCTTTGGCTTGTATCTCAACGGCTGTTTTGTAACCGTTTTTACTCGAAAAATATGCAAGGGCACATACGCCAACACATTCTCCAACAGTACAAAGCAGCCGCTTGTGATCTTTGGCAAAGGATACGCTTCTTGTAAGAATATCCTTAATTTTCATACAGCCTCCATTTTGTTAAGAAAATCGACAACCCATCTCCAATATAATACGCTTAAAAAGGCAACCGGAATCATGGGTATGACCGCAACGCCTGCTATAAGCCATTTTGGTATACCTCGTTTCGAGAGATAGTGAGCCCAAGCGGTTTTAGTATCAAGTTTCGCATTTTCTTTAGCCACAACATCTGCGACTCTTTCTTGCGCATATTCAAGATCCTGAAACGCTTTAAGCTGCTCCGGCGTTCTTTTCGACTGAATTGCTTCCATGCGAGCGCTCTTATTGTTGAGCTCTCCACGTATTTTATCGTACGTATGTATTAACTCTAATTCCTCAGGAGTCCTTTCAGATATGAGTTCTTTCATGCGTGTTCGATCAAAGTTGTCCAGATCATCTTTCAGCTTTGTGGCGGCATCGAACATACCTTTTTCGTATTTCGATCTGGACTTTTTCACTTCTTTCTCAAGCTCTTCTTTTCGAGCTTTCAGTTTAGAAGCGATCTTTTCCTTCATTTCTGCACTATCGCCATCACTGATGTTATCGTACGCCTTCTTTGCTTTCTCTAGAGAAATATAAGTATTGTCATAACGCATCTTAGTTTCAAGCTGTGACTTTTCGCGATCTTTTACAGCAGCTTTAACTGTATTTGCCTCGTCAAGTTTTTTAGTAATATCAGCTCTCTCACGATCAAACGCTGCTTTTTCGCGATTGAAAATATGTTTGCATTTTTCCTTTGCAGCTTCAAGTTCTACCTTAATGGCGGATTCGATTTGACGATTTTCCATCTCTTCCGCGTCTAAAATATCGCGCACGTCAGCTTTCAGAGAAGACAACTGATTGAAATATCCCCAGTCAGAATCCTCTCTATAACCTTTGATGCGAGTGAGTTCTTCATCTAAAGCATTTGACTTTGCGTTTTTATACTCGACAGCGGCCGCAGTAATGCCAGCAGCAGATATCAACACGCCAGCCATTCCGAGCAATGCTTTTATCGTTCCGTTCATGTTTTTGTCCTTTCTAAATATAAAAGAGCTACCCTTAGCTCCAATAAAGCCAAGGGTAGTCAAATATGTCTTGCTCTGCGTTTCCGGATCCTGGAGTTTCCAGTCCAGTCAGTCAAGATTCCTCAATGCCATACTTTCTAAGCTGAGGAAGTCCGAACAGATCGCCGTCCACATTGAAATTGAGCAAGTATCGGTTATTCTCTCGATCTATGAAGCCAGTACTCACGCCGTTTCTGACCGAGAATATACCAAAATCGACGCAGTTGTCGCCAATCGGATTCTTATCGTCATAAATCCAACCAACTCTTTGGCCAATCTCGGTTAAAGGAAGGCCGAGTTCATAGTATGCATCGTTAAGCCATAAATATCCCTGAGCCTCGAGCTTCTGTGTAAGCTGCTTCTCCTTCTGCTGGAGGAACAGCCTATTGAATTTAGGATCTGGACTCCAATCTGCGCAATATCCATCGCCTCTCTTCTCAAACCATTTGGCATAGATGCTAGGCATTGCGTCTTCTGTGCGTGATTCAACAACATCTGTGTGCTGAACCTCTGCGCCAGTTGAAATATCAACTTCTGTCCATTCATGCTTCTCAGTTTTTACACCATACCGGAGTTCTCTGAACTTCTCGTCTCCAACGTCGGCTCTTACACGGTTTTCAAACGCTGTAAGTGTGGCTGTGAGTCCTCCGCAAACAATAGTGGCTGCTTTGTAACGATTCCACATTTCTCCTGTAGAATATGCATTCAGAAGCGCTGAAGCGATTTCCAAACCGACCGGGAGTGCGAGTGTTTTGACAATCTTAAGACCGGCGTCTGCTTTAAGCGTGCATTCAAACTTAGAAACTCCGTTCTTATCGTTTGCGCGCTCATCTTCGATACGAGCAGCAAAATGCTCTTTCTTAGCCTCGTACTCAGCTGTAATCTTCGGAATATCCACGGCTTTCTTAATTCCAATTCCGAGAGCAGCAGCACCAAGACCAATACTTACAGCTGTTGCAATAAACGGCTTATTCTTTTGATAAGCCAGCGCAATTTTATTAACTGCGCGTGTAATCTTATTGAGATTCATAAATATAACTCCTTTCTAATTAAGATCCCGGTTGATCGCGTTGTAAATATCGACAACCGAAGAATCCTTCGTGACAATCCCGCGAGAACGATTGTTAACATCCGCGTTATGATTAACTGTTTCAACTAAGCTAGAAACAGCTTCTGTTGTCGTTTTGTTAAATGAAACCTGAAGCTGCACGTGCTTCTCCAAATATCGGTTTATGATTTCTTGTCTAGCCATCAATAATAACGATGTTCCGGCCAAAAAAATAAGAGCAAGGTCACGCTTTTTCAAATATGTCTCCTCCTATCAGTTGAGAAGTTTCGCTTCCGGAAGATTTAAATTCCACTTGCCGCCGCGGACCGCAATCGGATATACTCTGTCTAAATCTCCCTTATGCCACCCATATGACCACATCTGATAGTCATTAGGCGTTCTGTTAAATAAACGAAAGACATCGCCAACACGAACTTTTCCTTTTTCATAAGTCGCTGCCCGTAATTTATCGAGAACCAGTTCGGCATCTCCGCGAGTGCGGCAACACAGATCTCTATAATCCATAGAAATATCTTCCTCAGCAGGAGGCTGTTTAACACTTCCGCCGTACATCGACATCGTATTATACGGAACATTGTTGTACGGTGAATATCCACTGCTATTTCGACTCCTATTTGTTCGGCGCGAGCTTGCAAACTTTTCTTCCGCAAACTCAAATATACCGTCAATAATTTTAGGAGCAACATAATCTTTCATGATTACATAGAATGGATTACGCCCCCTGAGGTTACGAATGAAATCGCCAAAGAATATGTCGATGATAGTATCCTTCATAGGCTTTACTATTTCGACATCTTCAGTTACAACATCCTTGTCGCTAAAATATGATTCTTCTTTTTTAGCGGCGGACCGGTTGCTATTAGATTCTAACAACGGCATTTAAAAATCCTCCTCTCTGTACAAAACCGGTATTGTGATCCTGCAAATCAGTGCTCCAACGGCTAATATCAATGCCGCAATAAGAAAGTCGCTGTCGATGATTGTTGTTGCGAATAGGCATAAACAAATTCCAATCACAGCAAACGCAAAATATAAACCACGCATAATAAAAGCACCTCCTTGCTAAACAAAAAGCAAAGCCCATGCGTTTTTCGCACGAGCTTTGCCTCGTTTTCAATATTCAGTTTTCAAATTTTCAAATTATTCTTCTGAAGTTTCCTGATCGTCTTCGTCTTCGCCTTTGTCTTCGATGTCGCTGGAAATCTTATCTCTAAGTACGAAGGTCGCCACGCCGCCTGCGATGAGCACTAAAGCTCCTCCCAGAAGTCCGTAGCCAATTCTCTTCTTTCTTTTAGCCTTAATTTCCTGGTCCACCTTTGACTGTTCTTCCTTTGTGTTACCATTCATAAAAACTTCTTTTGTCATTTTCTTTGTCCTTTCTTAGAAAATTGTGTATTGGTTTCTCTATTATATGCAATGTAATTCGTGCGAATTATCTGTGCAGATTCTGAAAACCGGATCTAGGAGAAGGAGAGAAATCCACCATAATATATGACCGGAAATCGTATGTGTACTCGCCAGACCATTTGATGCGAATATCATCTACGTCTTCGACAGACCACCCCAATCGTTCACCAGATCCGGTTGAATCTAAACCAAGTTCACAATATAACTCGTTAAGGCTCAAATACATTTCGTCCTTTAAACGTAATTTAAATCGAGCTAAAGCAGCTTCGATGTGATCGGCACTCGACAAGAAGAATCTATTAGATTCCTTATCTAAAAACAGCTGATTTCCGTGTCCGGTATCAATAATATGATTAGTATAGCTATCTTTTTTACCTGAGCGTCTTGTGCCGTTGATAGATTTGCCATCAATAACATCTGCAAGCTTATCGTCAACTGCCGTAGTAATCTTCTCGGCGGTTTCGGGATCAGTATTCTTTTCAATCTGTCTCTTGAGTTCGCTATTGACCGTCGCATACATCTCAAGAGTGCTGCCAAGAGTAGCAATCTTATCCATAGCCGTATGATTAGCTTTAAGCTGCAAAGCGCCAGCACCAATGCCGGTGACTACAGGTTTCCAGACAAGTTTGGCGATTGATGTAACTTTTTCCTTAATCGGAATATCCTCGCCAGACTTTTCGCGCTCTTTGAACTCCTCGATCTTGGCCTTTGTTGGCTCATACGCACTAATTCCTAAATATAACGTTGCGCCCCACAGAACCAGAGATGCTGCGGTTAAATAGTTCGGATTTGAAGCTACCTTTCCGGCTTTCTTAACTCCTTTGTTGAAAAGTTTCATAATTCCCATAGTTAACTCCTTTCTTTGGGAAAAAATAAAGGAGCAGAACTTTTTAGGTCCTGCTCCCAGTTTCATTATAAGAGTGGTAATTTGTGCGACGGCTTACACCATTGGAATCAAATATGCCACTTTCTTTTTGCCTCGGTTCATAAGAACCACCGGGCCTCTAGCGTCCATCACACCATTGGCGAATTTTTTATAACGCCTTAAATCATCAGTAATCACGCATCTGAGCAACGCATCCGCCACAATATAAACAGATACACAAGCTAAGGGTATTCTGTACTTTCTAAGAATATCCTCCAGGTCCTTCTCCATGACCAGTCTCGTACGAATACCACGTAAGCTATCCTGCCGGTTTGAAATAATGTCGTCCAATTCAGTATTCACCCGATCCAACGCTTCTTCGCGGATCGACTCGTTCTGGTAATCTTTTTCAGGTCTTTCTTCCCCGATATCTTTTGCGACCTTGTTGTTGGCGTCATTGTACTTAATTACAAAATATGATCCAACAGCAGCAAGTAACGCTGTTGTTCCGGCCGCAAGTAATCCTACTTTAAAAACGGTTTTAATCATCATTGTTCTCCTTTCCGTTTGCAGTGTCTAAATATGACTTGCGTCTATCCGCCCAGCTAATGCCCATAGCTTTCTCGTATTGTTCTTCTGTTAAAATATGGAAGTCAGCATGACTAGACTGGAAAATTTCACGAGTGATGTATTTGGCGATAGACCAGTTGGTTGCCTTAGTGTTGATCAATCTCCAAAGAAACATTTCAACCTCAAACACATAGTGTTCCTGGCAAATATCCTTAGTTTCAACGTTATCGACTTCGTCGTAAAGATCGCCGTCAAAAAGATCGAAAATATGTATCTTTGACCCCCACATCATTATGATAGGAAATTCAGTTTTAAGATTCGCGTCCATTTTTATCCTCCTTAACCTCTTCCGCATCATAGTCGTAATCGACGGCACCTTTTTGAAACGTTGGCAGCTTACTAAGAATTCTAGAAAGCTCCAGATTGGCCAAGCTAAGTGTCGGAATCTTTATTTCGCGTATCGGTCTACCGCCATAAGATTCATATATCGCATAGCGTCCATCGTTTTCGACTCTAATAACATACTCCTTCATTTGGTCACCTCAGTCCCATACTTTTGAAAATATCAGAAGCCGATTCGCCTCTGGCGTAACGACGATCGAATTCCACCCATTCGTCAACTGTCAGATCACGCTTAGCAGTCACGGTGTGACCAGCTCGTCTGTCATAAACGCTTCTGGCCCGACGCCGTGTTTCTTGGACAGAATTCTTGGTCCTGATGGCCGTGTTAATAAGGCGATTGCCTAAATATAAAGCACCGGCAAACAGCAGAAGCTTGTCGAAGTTTGGATCGCTGCGAACATAGTCCTTCGCACGGTATCGAATCTGCCTCGCGATACGATCCATGTTTGCATTGTCAAATAGTTCGTTTAAAAATCCCATAGTAAACTCCTTTCTTTGGGAAAAAATAAAGGAGCAGAACTTTTTAGGTCCTGCTCCCAGTTTCACTATAAGAGTTGTAATTTGTGCGGATTAATTCCGCCAATAATTGCGCCAGCTTTCAGAGTCGGCATCTTCGTCCAACTTGATCGCCCCATCATTTGGTTTTACCTTCGGCCTTGAAATATGTTTTTTCAATTTAGAAGGCAGGTGAGGAAGCCAGCGCAGAATCCAAATCGGCCAAAAAGCGCAGGTACACACTATTATGATCATGACTAACCATTTTGGCAACGCTCGAACTTCAGGCGTATTATTAAGTTCTTCCACAGCATCCGGATCTGTCAGAACCCCATACGCAATGAAATATGTTACGATGATGTACCACATAATCACTAAAAAACGAACTAAGAGTGCTGCTGTCATATCACACCTCCTTAAAATATGCAGCAATAACCGCGTCTCTGTAATCACCGAGGATCTCATCAATGACCGACTCGGCATTAAAAGAAATCCGCTTCTGAATATCGGGAAGACCAGGTGCTGTAATCTTAAACACAGCATCGCCGCCTTCGTAATATCCAGAAACGGATCCTTTGACTTCTTTCTGAAGACCAGTTACTACGCGATCAATAAACACATCAACCGGGTTGGAAAGTTTATTGATTGTAACACTTTCAGTCTTCGCCTCTACAGGACTCACCGGTTTCTTGCTTAAGAAATTAGAAGCAATATTCGGTTTTAAACCAAGCTCTTCACCAATACTAATCCTGCCAGCATCTTCCAGCACCTCTTTCGTCTTTTCCTCAGAATATGTCGAAATAGGACTAAGATCGGTCCGGCTGTCGGCGTCTTCTTTTTCCAGCTTTACTGCGAGGGATTCGAGTTTTATAGTCGATTCCGCCTTCTTCTTTTCACGAGGAAAGGCCAAAGAATATACCATGCGGTAGTCGTCATCTTCCCAGTAATTTTCGCCGAGCCAAGTTGACGGTTCTTCGAATCTCTGATACTTAAATACACAAGCAACCGAGATTGTATTGTAGCCAAAATATGTGCAAAGCTTATCCAGCGTATTAATGTCAGGATACGCTTTGCCTCGAATATACTTGCAGATCTGCGGCTGACAGGCGCCTGCGGCCTTGGCAAGCGTGTGGGAATTAAGTTTACGCTCCGCAATTTCTGTTTCGAGCCATCTCGAAAATCCGGCACGCGTAAGCACGTTCTTCTGAATCTTAGATTTGTCGTACTTTTTAGGCTCATCAACTTTGGTTTCAACAACAGTAACCGGTTCTACATTTTTTGTTGCAACAATATCCATCTCTTTTTCCTCCTTCGCAGGGTCAATCTCTTTATTGGCATCGACTGTCTTATAGTTATACTTGTACAGAATATCATTAGAATCTTCTCCGAAAGCGGCGCAAATACTTTCAACTTGCTTTCTGGTGGGATACTTGCGATATGACATAAACGCCGAAGCGTCCGTTCTGCCAACTCCGCCAAGCTTACAAAATTCGCCAATGCTAATGCGGCGAGCCTTGATGATGTCCTGCACCCAATTGCAGATTCCTTTTTTGTCAATGCGTTTCGCTCTACTTGCCATAGTGCACCTCCTATATACACACAAAAAAAATAAAAGAGTGACAATTCAAACCAAGTGTTGCAGATTCGAACTGCATCTCGCCCCTCATTTGCGATGCTCTACCAATTGAGCTATTCACTTAGTTCTACTATAGGAGCTGTAATTGTTGCGAAATTCTTACCAATTAACCAATTATTACCCCTATTTTATTAACTATTAAAAATAAAATTATAAATAATTAATAAAATACCAAAAATAATTGGTTAATTGGTAAGTTGAAAAACAAGAAAGCAGCCGCAATTTTTGCGACCGCCTTCTCATTAGACACTTTTTAAATTCTTCTTGACCAAAGGCTCATTGCCGTTTGCAACGCCTTCGATGTTACAGCACCGGTCTTTTCAAGATCGAGGATGCCTCCAATGGCCACGAAGCCAACGGCTGCAATACCAAGCCTGCAGACGTTATCGACAAGGTTCTTTTTGAACTCGTTGTCAAGCTCTTCTTTCCGAATTCTATACTCCGCTTCGAGTCGTTCCTTAGCTGCCTCTCGTTCTTTCTCTTTTTCTTCTTTTTCCCATTCGAGTCTAGATTTTTCTGACTCATATTTTCGGACCATTTCGTCAATCTCGGCCTGTAACTTTTCTCGTTCCAGCTTGATCTTTTCCTCATCAATTTTTCTTTGATGTTCAAGCTTTTCTCGTTCTAGGTCGATTCGATCGTTGTCCGCAGCCACCTTTTCTTTCTCGATTTCTACTTTTTCTCGATCAAGCGACAACCGTTCAGCTTCGGTTTTCTCTTTTGAGTTTGATTCGGCTTCAGATAACCGGACTTTTTCCAGTTTTTCAAAAACCTCTCCAAGTTTAAATATGTCTGCTACTGCGTCAGCCAGCTGTTTATCGTCGCTGGCATTTTCAGCGTCCTCAATTCTTCTACTTAACAAGTACTGTAAATCGTCGTTTAAATTGCTCATAGCTTTACCTCCTTTGTGAGCAAAAAATATAATAGTTCCTATTATAGTCGGGGTTTTTGTCGCGAAAAAATAAATGAGACGTATTCCCGCCTATCACTATTAAAGCAGGCGTAATCTGTGCGAAAAAAGAAACCACCAGCAGCTTTCGCTACCGATGGAATCTTTTTTATTATTTAGTTTTTCGTCTTTTTCTTCTTCGGAGTTCTTTTTGTCTCCTGTCCCATTCTATGAATTCTGGGTTGTCGCCAACCTCTAGTAAATATTCGTACAGCCTTGCTACAAGGCACCCAAAAAATACTAGCGGGGTTACTACCAAAATAAATAAAATTAGTTTAAGCATAACTTTATTACCTCCTATAATAGGAGGTGTAGTGTTCGCGATTGCGTTTCTTTTTACCCAATAATGCGAAGAATCTTCGATAATACTTGTAATATGTATTCTTGCAGCATGGTATTGTTTCGTTGTATCCAGAACCTGTGGTCACATTCTGTAAAATATGACTTGCTAAATTGCCACATGCTTCTTCTGCCGTATCCTCTATCAGCTCTATCTCCTGTTTTAAAAATATGCATTTGATAGCTAACTCCTCTGTCGGGGATTCCAGCCGTTGCTCAGAATTAGTTTTAGAATATGATGCTGATCTAAGCAAAGACAGTTGGCCGTACTCTCGCTTCCATTCTGGATACTGAAGGCAAAAATGTTTTAATTCATAGTACCGATGCGGGCTAATCCAATTCGGATTCTTCAGACTTAGTTTTGCTCTCTGTTTGGTCACGATTGTGTCTCCATTGTTCAAATATAACTTTGTTTTCTTCGACTGAGTAAAACTCTTTAATTGCTTGAATGAAAATATAAGATAGCTGGCTTAAATCATTGCTCTTGGACATAGTCTTGTTCCAGCAAATATAGTGATCGTTGAAGACGTTTCCTGGCCATTTGCTTGGCATAGTCGCTCGCAAATTTTTTCTTACCATTAAGAATGCTGCTTAAGTACTGAGGTGTTATACCGCAAAAATATGCAAACTCAGATTGGGTTACGTTAATTCGATGAAGGCGTCCAACAATATCTGCCGTCCATTGTTCATTCATTTGTCTCATCAAAGTGTCTCCTTTCATAAAACCTTTATAAAAACGCCAGTTGAACAAAGTAAACTCGCTAAATATGTTCTGAACGGCTAGAACAATTTGTGAATTTCTTCGTCAGCTGGCAAAAAGTAGTATAAAAGAACAAATATAAACAAACAATGCATATAAATGGAATCTTGTTTAAGAACTTAAACAAAAAAAAAGAAACCACCAGTAACTTTTGCTACCGATGGAATCTTTTCAATATTCAATTGTCGTCGTTTTTACCAGCAGATTTACCAAGTTGGTATATCCATTTAGCTACCGTTGCTGCTCCAACAAGCATTAACGCTTCTTCTAAGAAATACATGATTTACCTCCTTAAAAAACAACGTTTCTCTATTATAAGCGGAGTAATACGTGCGAAAAAAGAAACCACCAGTAACTTTTGCTACCGATGGAATCTTTTCGAGAAATCAGATTTTTAATTTCAGAAATTCAAACTCCCTTTCTACACGTTTCTTTTCTTTTTCCTCAATGCGAAAACACGCTATTTGCAAATCCGTTATCGGACTTGTTAGAATTTGCACTGTGGCCTTAGCCTGTGTTCGGCCAATAGCCATCATATACAAAGTCACGTCCTTTGGATTTGTTAGCAGTTTTCGCCGCAAATTTGATTTAACGTATTTGTGCATAGTGCCTCCTTTCAAAAATAAGTTTCTCTATTATAGGCAATGTAATGCGAGCGAAAAAAAGAAACCACTAGTAACTTTCGCTACCAGTGGTCTCTCGCCATTATTCAGTTTTCATCGTTTTCGTTATTTAGTTTTCATCATCGTTGTCCACGACCTCATACGTGAGGATCTCTGAATCAACATCCACTTTCTTACATAATTCTTTCAAGGTTTTGTCAATCTCTTCTTCATCCTTGGCACTGCAGGTAATGCTGAAGGTCGGGTATTTGCGGTCAGAATCGAACTTGATCGTGCAGCGCTTCTCTCCGAAGCCACACTTCTCAAGTGCGATCATGAGCATAACCAGTTCCTCAACACTGTCTGGTGTCCAGTCTGCTTCTCGTTTTTCGACTTTTTCCTTTTTAAAGAAATTAAAATTAAATTTGTTCAGATGCATGATATTATCCTTTCCTTTCTTTGTTGTTTGTGAACAAGTTTCTCTATTATATGCGCTGTAATTCGTGCGAAAAAAGAAACCACTAGTAACTTTCGCTACCGATGGTCTCTCGTCATTATTCAGTTTTTCTTTGTCATCCGATCTGTTTGGCTTTGATGTAAACAATAGGTATTAACACAGTTGCAAAGCCAAGGCAATATCCGGCACAGCCATCGATAAACGCGAGCCCAGCGTCTGCAGGCTCATCGAATCGGTCGACGTATTCTGCTACAACCTTTTCAAAAAATGTTTCCTTGGTTTCTGTTTTTTTTCTGTATACCATCATAGTACACCTCCTGTATTTGATGAGTTAAAAAGTTTCCCTATTATAAGCGCTGTAGTGTGAGCGAAAAAAGAAACCACTAGTAACTTTCGCTACCAGTGGTCTCTCGCCATTATTTAGTTTTTTTCCACACATTATTATTAATGTTTTCGATTTCCATGAGTATTACCGGATTTGTATGTCCGACAATATCGACTCGAAAATCTTTAGACACATTTTCGTCGCCGTGATCGAACGATCCTCGCTTGATTGCCCTACAAAATTTGAGCAGCTTTCGGAACTCATTCCTCGGCATGAAACCTCTGTATTTCAGTTCATCCTCTTTTAACTGAGGAGTAACCTTGTACAGATGGTCCCAGAAGTTTAGATGCGATTCCAAAGCTTCTATGGATTCTGTATCATCCGTGTGAGTGATCGTTACGGTTACGTCGTAATACGGTCCAAGTGTATCGATTTTGTCAATTATTCTTCCGTTATTCATTTCAAATACCTCCTATAGTATGAAAAAATTTCTCTATTATATGAGATGTAGTACATGCGAAAAAAAAGAAACCACTAGTAACTTTCGCTACCAGTGGAATCCTTTTCACATAATCGTATGATGTTCAATATTTCGTTCTGTGCAAAATTTGTCAATTTTTTCGATGATTCCCCGGTTTGTCACCATAACCGTCATAGTTTGGAGATCTGGATGGCCTTCATACCAATCCGCTGGAATTTCACAAGTTCCAATAAGGCATCTTGTGTGTGTTGCCCGCAAGATTTCGCTTCGAGCTTTCCAGAACTCCAATTCGTTTTTCGGTCTAACGGTAATCCCGTGAATTCCGATACCTTTAAAATTAAACATAACATTACCTCCTTTAAATATGAATTATTGTCCTATAATACCCGTTGTAATGCATGCGAATATGTTACAATCAAAGAAAGGAGGTACTTATGCCTAAAGAAAAAGCTGTTGTGTATGCTAGGTATTCATCGCACAACCAAACAGAACAATCTATTGAAGGCCAGTTGGCTGCTGCTAGAAAATATGCATCTTTGCACGACTACGTAATCGTTCAAGAATATTGCGATAGAGCAAAGACCGGAACCAACGACAACCGGGAAGCATTCCAAAAAATGTTGTCTGATTGTTCCAAGAAACAATTCTCTGTAATTATTGTCTGGAAAGTCGATAGGTTTGGCAGGAATAGAGAAGAAATAACATTTAACAAGTACAAAGCTAAAAAGAATGGCGTTCGTGTAGAATATGTTGCCGAGTCTATCTCGGAAGGACCCGAGGGGGTAATTTTGGAATCTGTACTTGAAGGTATGGCAGAATACTATTCTTTGCAGCTATCTCAAAACGTTAAAAGAGGTTTGCTAGAATCTGCCAAAAAATATCAGGTAATAGGCGGACATACTCCGCTAGGATACAAAACGGGTCCTGACAAACGCTATGCCATAGATCCAGACACAGCTCTAGTAGTAAAGCAAATCTTTGAAAAATATGCATCGGGTTTGACCATGGCGCAGCTCACGCGTTGGTTGAATGATTCTGGGTACAGAACTCCAAAAGGTAAAAAGTTTACTAAAAATTCATTACCTAGAATCTTGTCGAATGAAAAATATGCAGGAGTTTACGTCTACAAAGACCTGATTCGTCAGCCGGGAGAGATTCCAGCTATTGTTGACCAAGATCTATTCGATCAAGTGCAAAATATGTTGAAACGAAACAAAAGAATGCCCAGCCATTCCTGGGACTATTCGGATTACTTGTTAACGGACAAGTTGTTTTGCGGAAAATGTGGAAAGCAAATGGTCGGAAAGTCTGGCTACGGAAGACATGGTGGAAAATATGAATACTATTGCTGCAAAGGAAGGCTTGAGAATAGCGGATGTGACAAATCGCATGTGCGAAAAGACTGGATCGAAGAAAAAATTTTAAAAGAGGTGCTCTTCGTGCTAAATGACGATGTCTTCATGAATTTTTTAATCGACACAATCTGGGAATATTATTTGAAACAAGATACAGAGTCGAAAGAGATTGAAAATATGACTCGTAAGTTAGAAACCGTGAACACGGCTATTGAGAATCTTGTTAGATCGGTTGAGGATGGGATGCCTTACAAGCTTGTTAAAAATAGAATGGTCGAGCTTGAAGAAGAACGGACAGCAATCCAAAAATATGTCGCCGAAGCCGAGTTGAAACGCGGATTACGACTTACAAAAGAGCACATTGCATTCTTTTTAGAACAATTCAGAGATCTAAAATATAAAGATAGGAAGTGTCAGACAAAACTAATAGAAACCTTTGTAAATTCGATCTATTTGTATGATGACGAACTTACGATCGCTTTTAACTATTCTGGAGAAAATAACACTATCACTTTAACAGACATAGAAAAAGCGAACACATGTTTTGTTCGCACGTGTTCGCAAGAGCAGGGCATAACACACAGCATGCGAACCTCTGTATACAAAACGGTTTTCTTGATTAAAGTGAAAATATGACGGCAAAAACGGAGAGGCGGTGTTTTTGTTGCGCCACCTCTCCAATTAGTCATTCCACAATAGAAGAAACTTTCAATGTAATATATCCTCTTTCTAATAGTTTTGCCATGTCTGTACTTGCCGGGAGCTCCAATTGAAGCAAATCCCCGCTCGTGTCGTTCAAACGTATAAGAAGAGTCCCATCGTACATGTCGTTACGTTTCTTTTTCCTTAATACCATAAATATGACAATGGCCACCACTACCGCAAAGGGTAGAATTGCAGCTGCCACAATAATTTTTGTTCCCATGTTACATCCTTTCTAAAATATGACTGTAAGCGATGTTTGGTTTTTAAAGTAAACGCATGTCGTAATCATCCCACCAGCGTTTAAACGGAGAATCGTAATCTCTTGTAAAATCATTAAAGTTTCTGACGCCAAGATATGAATTAGTCACAACGCGTCCACCGTCATCAATGCGGAATCCTCCATAATTTTCAAGCATTTTTCGTCCAACTTTTTTATCGCCAGTATAATTCAAATCTTTTAATTTAGCATCGTTCAGAGCATCTACAAAGCCAGATGCAATTTTTTGTTCTCTTCTGTATATCTTAATATTTAAATCTTGTATTGCTTTAAGAGAGCGCATACACTTTTTATCGTCTAAAGCTCCCAAATAGCTATCATAATCTTTTCCAAAATTAGAATCGTCGAAATATTTAGCTTTTTTGTAGCCTTGTTGTGTGTTAACGCGCTTATTATACGCATCTACCAAGTCGGATTCATAATTTTTAGTAAGACCTTTCATTTCTTTTCTATAAGAATTTAATTCTTTATCCTGTGAAAGATGTTTACCTAAATTTATACGTGCTTTTTTTACATTTTCATCTCCGAAATACTTTAAAGCTTTTTTAATATCTTTTTTGGTTGACGTTTCTTTTAAACCATAACGTTTACGACCTTCTTCGGTAAGGGTTCCGTCCGGGTTTCTATAACGTCTAACGCCCCACTTCATTCCTCTGACGCCAAAGTGCATCAAGTAATCGTCGTTGTGATTCATAGAAAATCCCCCGTCAATAATCGTCGGCGTCTATGTGTCCACTTCTGTATCCGTGGTATTCGGAGTTATAGCTATAGCGTCCAAATATGTCATTTGATATCATAAGACCATTTCTAGCGTATTTAACCCCTCCGTATTCGGATAGAAGTTTCCGCCCGACTTCAATGTCGCCGGTGTAATTTAGATCTTTTAATCGGGCATCGTTAAATTTAGCAGCCCAGCCTTCTGATACTTTTGCCTCTCGTTCGTCTATTTTTTTATTTAGTTTGTAAATAGTTGCGCGTCGGTCTTGTACTTCTGGGTGCCGGTATACTAGATCGGTATTGTTATCGTATTTGTATGAAAGCCGATATACAACGTTGTCTAATTTTCGTTTCTCGTCCTTTATTTGCTTGTTAAGTTCGATTAATTCTTTATCATTACGCAACGCGTCAGTGTATTTTTGCCCAACGCGCTTGAAGTTTTTCCAACCAAACACCTTAAGCGCTCGTTTTACGTCTTTTGCTGTCGATTGTTCGTTC
>Ga0326511_10000890_pt1 | contig 25683 bp, 19 predicted proteins | sample 0_2496_0518_D_FD_203701 | JGI IMG/M metagenome (GOLD analysis project Ga0326511, IMG submission 203701) | Bovine rumen microbial communities from UC Davis, California, United States - 0_2496_0518 | ecosystem: Host-associated > Mammals > Digestive system > Stomach > Rumen | place: USA...
AACGAAGAACAGAAATACCTTGACTTTGAGGCTTACGAACGTGTGGCAGAGCCACATAAACGTGAGCGGGTTTCGGCTTGGCGTACTGCAATAGGACTTCAAGACGTAGATGGGCTTCGTGTGTCTGACTATTTAAAAGAAATAGCAGTAAAGCACATTGAGGGTGACATCACCATCGATGAGGTGAGAGAACAACTACAATCTTATTATGTGAATAAGACAACGCATGATGCTGACGATGCTGAAAAGGAAGAGGCTGACCGCGTAGCGGCAAACATTACGAAGTTGCTGAATGAAAAGTCTTTTTCATTGACTCTTTTAGAGTTTTTGAATATCCATCGTCATCTATTTGAGGGCGTCTTTAAGCATGCAGGTGAGATTCGTCCCTATGACATCAGTAAAAAGGAATGGGTATTACAAGGTGATACAGTTGTATATGGTCGTGCAGCAGACATTCATGAAGCATTAAAATATGACATACAGACTGAACGAGATTTCAGTTATAAAGGCTTGACTACAGATGAGATTATCTCACATGTTGTGGACTTTGTGACTTTATTATGGCAGAACCATCCGTTCCGTGAAGGAAACACGCGAACAACGGCTGTTTTCGTTATCAAATATCTCCGTTCTTGTGGTTTCAATGTAAATAACGAATTGTTCGCTGATAATTCCTGGTACTTCCGTAATGCCCTTGTCCGTGCCAATTATAGTAATCCCCAGAAAGGCATACAACCAGATAAGTCCTTCCTCGTAAAGTTCTTCCGTAATTTGTTGCTCGGTGAAAACAACGAACTGAAGAATCGATATATGCTGATTGGGTATAAGGATGACGAGAACGACACCCATACAAGTACCCGTACAAGTACCCATACAAGTTCAATCGACATACAACCTTCTTCTGAGAATGTAACGCGTTTGGTATTGGCAATCGGTAAAGAAGAAATGAGTGTGAAGAGCATGATGGAGGCTGTAGGTTTGAAGAACCGTCCGAACTTTATGGATTATTCTCTCACACCAGCAATAAGAGAAGAATTTGTGTGTATGAAGTATCCTGCCAATCCCCATCATCCCCGTCAACGTTATTTGCTGACGGTAAAAGGCTTGATGTTGTTGGACGGAAATAATAGTTAAGTACTCAATCAGTCAAAAGCATTTGTCCGACACTATCCAAAAATTTTGGTAAGCTTTGGACAAATGGTCAATCAAAAGCACTAAATTTATCCTTCCATCCTGCACCTGATATTAATTATCAACGACTTATGATGAGTTATCCTGCACTCTATCTTACCAAAGAGCATTTTATCCTGCACCAAAACTAACAAACGAAGTACAACTCAACTATAATTACCATTATTGGGTAACATGATTACCAGGCTCTGGTAACGTGATTACCAGGCTTTGGTAACTCCATTACCAAGCCTTGGTAACACTATTACCAGATTTGAGAGCTTATTCTGGTAATTTGGTTAATAACAAGAGATAATCGTTAACAATTCGCATGTGCTACAATGGGTTATCGTTAGTTAAGGTGCAGGATGGAAGGATAAAATTTGCTTCTTTATTAATAATCCCTCTTTATGTGCTCTGCCTCGGTTGAAAAAATCCTTCTCAACTTGTTGGGGAACAGGTTGTTTATACTTCTTTCCTAAGAAACTATTATTTCAAAATCCCAGGAGGCAGGACCCCAATACTAAAAACAAAAATCCGCATAAACATTTGGCTTATGCGGATTTTCTTATTGTTGCTTATCAATTTTTATTTGACTTGCGTCGAACAAAGGCTGCATCTCAGCAATGATCAAGGAAACTTGGCATTGCATTCGGTTTGCACTTTATTTGACCTCCTCAAAGTCGGCATCCTGGATGGTGTCGTCCTGTTTCGGAGCATCCTGCTGTGCCTGCTGACCTGCATTTGGACCAGGCTGAGGACCTGCCTGCTGGTACATCTGCTGGCTGGCTGCCTGCATCACCTGGTTGAGGTTGTTGATGGCATTGTCGATGGCTGTGACATCACCGCTCTTGTGAGCATCCTTCAAAGTCTGCAGCGCACTCTCGATACCTGGCTTCTGATCTGCAGGAATCTTATCACCATTGTCCTTCAGGAAGTTCTCGGTGGTGAAGATCATCGAGTCTGCCTGGTTCATCTTGTCGATGCGCTCACGCTCCTTCTTGTCATTCTCAGCGTTCTGCTCTGCCTCAGCCTTCATGCGGTTGATTTCTTCCTCGCTCAGGCCGCTGGATGCCTCGATGCGGATGCTCTGCTCCTTACCGGTGGCCTTGTCCTTGGCGCTGACGTTGAGGATACCGTTGGCGTCGATGTCGAAGGTAACCTCGATCTGAGGAACACCACGACGTGCTGGTGCAATACCTGTGAGGTTGAACTGACCGATAGACTTATTCTGTGCGGCCATCGGACGCTCGCCCTGCAGCACGTGTACAGTTACCTCTGTCTGGTTGTCGGCAGCGGTAGAGAACACTTCGCTCTTCTTGCAAGGAATGGTTGAGTTAGCCTCAATCAGCTTTGTCATCACACCGCCGAGGGTTTCGATACCCAGTGTCAACGGAGTAACATCGAGCAATACGATATCGCCTACACCACCTTCTTTGTTCAGGATAGCTCCCTGAATAGAAGCTCCTACAGCTACAACCTCATCAGGGTTGACTCCCTTTGAAGGCTCTTTGCCGAAGTAATTCTTGACGAGGGTCTGCACAGCGGGAATACGGCTGGAACCACCTACGAGGATGACTTCGTCGATATCGCTTGTGGAGAGTTTAGCATCGCGGATAGCGTTCTGGCAAGGTACCAGACATGCCTGGATAAGGTCGTGAGCCAACTGCTCGAACTGTGCACGTGTAAGGTTCTTTACAAGGTGCTTGGGCACACCGCCTTCTGCTGTGATATACGGCAGGTTGATCTCGGTTGTCGTTGTGCTTGACAACTCAATCTTTGCCTTCTCAGCGGCTTCTTTCAGACGCTGCATAGCCATCGGGTCTTTAGAAAGGTCGATGCCTTCAGCAGCCTTGAAGTCGTTGACGAGCCAGTCGATGATAACCTGGTCGAAATCGTCACCACCGAGGTGGGTATCACCATTGGTAGAGAGTACTTCGAACACACCGCCACCAAACTCCAGAATAGAGATATCAAAGGTACCGCCACCAAGGTCGAAGACGGCAATCTTCATGTCTTTGTTGGCTTTGTCAACACCATAAGCCAAAGCAGCTGCTGTAGGCTCGTTGACAATACGCTGAACATTGAGGCCTGCAATCTGACCAGCCTCTTTGGTAGCCTGACGCTGTGAGTCGGAGAAGTAAGCTGGTACGGTGATGACAGCATCGGTTACTTCCTGTCCGAGGTAGTCCTCAGCGGTCTTCTTCATCTTCTGAAGCACCATAGCAGAGATTTCTTGTGGCGTGTACTTACGTCCATCAATGTCAACACGCGGATATCCGCCTTCATTGACAACGGTGAACGGTACGCGCTCAGCCTCTTTCTGGGACTGTGCATAGGTCTCACCCATGAAACGCTTGATAGAATAAACGGTGTTCTTCGGGTTGGTGATAGCCTGACGCTTGGCAGGATCACCCACCTTGCGCTCACCACCTTCTACAAAACCAATCACTGAAGGAGTGGTACGCTTTCCTTCGCTGTTTGCAATGACAACAGGCTCGTTACCTTCGAATACGGCAACACAGCTGTTGGTTGTACCTAAGTCAATTCCAATAATCTTTCCCATAATTGTATTCTGTTTTTTGTTAATAATTCAATTTATGCCCTTTCCCTGACTACTCCCCTCCATTCAAAAGAGGACAGGGCGGGTCTTTCACGATGATTGGGGTACAAATGGTGTGCCAAAGATGGGATATGACATGATGACTGACAAGATGACATAAAAAGAATGTACGACAAGATGGCACAAAAAAAAACAGGTGTGTCGCATGACACACCTGCTATTCTTGATATTACCTACCCTATTTAAATAAGGTTAGGATTTCTTAGAGAGCGAACTTGTAACCCAGAGTGATCTGGAACAAGCTTGTCTTGTTCTTGTCAGCATGCTCGAAAGTCTTGGTTGCACCGAAGATGTAACGGCCATCGAGAACAACGTTCTTGTACTCATAAGAAATACCTACAGGGATAGCGAAGTTGAAAGTCTTAATCTTCGTATCAATACCAAGGTCCTGATAGAAATCGTCTGCATCAATACTCGTACCGTCATAAGAAACCTTCTTGCTAATGTTGAAGCCAGGCTGAACACCAGCCTTGATAGCCAGACCAGGAACGATGTAATACTGAAGCATTACAGGAACATTGATGTAGTTGAGGTTGAGTTTCGGAGACTTGTCTGCAACTTTCTCAAATTTACAACCTTCCATAGAGAAGATTGCACCGAGAGTCAAGCTGAAGTTCTCAGCAACACCGTACTCAGCCTCAAGACCACCAGCGAAACCTACCTTACCCTTGGTACCGTCACCTGTCAGGTTAGCGAAGTTAATACCAACTTTTGGTTGCAGTGTAAACTGACCAACTTCATTCTGTGCGAAAGCACTTACTGAAGACAGCATGATAGCTGCCATAAGAATCATCTTTTTCATAATCATTAACTTTTTTAAAAGTGAATTAATTTCGGTGCAAAGATAAACCCTTAATCTTTATTAAGAAAAGAAATGGCAATTTTTCGTTCGTTTTTAACGTTTTTTTTGATTTAAATCAAGAGAAACGGCTTTTTACGTTAAAATTACGGTTTATTTCTCGCCAATCTTTTGGTTAATTTTTGTTTCCAATTCCTCACAAAGCTCAGGATTATCTTTCAGCAGCGCCTTGACTGCATCGCGACCCTGCGCCAGCTTTGCACCATCGTACGAGAACCAGCTTCCACTCTTGGTGATGATACCGTATTCAACACCCAGGTCGAGAATCTCGCCGATTCTGGAGATACCCTCGCCAAACATGATCTCGAACTCTGCACGGCGGAAAGGAGGAGCCACCTTATTCTTGACAACCTTTACCTTTGTCAGGTTACCCAAAATCTCTTCGCCATCCTTGATGGCAGCACCCTTGCGGATGTCGAGGCGCACGCTGGCATAGAATTTCAGCGCATTACCGCCAGTAGTAGTTTCCGGATTGCCAAACATTACTCCGATTTTCTCGCGCAGCTGGTTGATAAAGATACAGGTGGTATTCGTCTTGGCAATGGTGGAAGTGAGTTTACGCAGTGCCTGACTCATCAGTCGGGCGTGCAAGCCTACGGCGCTGTCGCCCATATCACCTTCTATTTCCTTCTTGGGTGTGAGGGCAGCCACAGAGTCAATGACGATGATGTCGATAGCTGACGAGCGGATAAGCTGGTCGGCAATTTCCAAAGCCTGCTCACCATTGTCGGGTTGTGAAATCCACAGGTTGTCAACATCAACGCCTAACTTCTGTGCATAGAAACGGTCGAAGGCATGCTCAGCATCGATGAAGGCAGCAATACCGCCAGCTTTCTGTGCCTCAGCAATCGCATGAATGGCGAGCGTAGTCTTACCAGATGACTCAGGACCGTAGATTTCGATGATACGTCCTTTAGGATATCCACCGACGCCGAGTGCGGCATTCAGTCCGATACTACCTGTGGGAATCACATCAACATTCTCTATATGTTCATCGCCGAGTTTCATGATACTTCCCTTGCCGAAGTCTTTCTCTATCTTTGACATTGCTGCCTGCAAGGCTTTCAGTTTACCCTCCTGTGGGGTCAACTCTTCTTGTTTTTCTTCTTTCTTTGCCATAATCTGTATTTACAACTTGACTATTTACATTTAATTTTCTATTTGGTTATTCTACAATTTATTTCCCTAACTACTCCCCTCTCTCATCAGGGAGGGGAAAAGGGGGAGGGTCTTACAACTCCAGGTCGCAATCATGGATTTCGTGCCAAGGGAGACCTTGCTGGTTGAGCTGCTCCATGAACGGATCGGGATCGAACTCTTCAACATTGAAGACGCCGGGTTTGCGCCAGAGTCCTTTGCAGAACATCATCGCACCAATCATCGCTGGAACACCGGTAGTATAGCTGACACCCTGCATGCCCGTTTCATTATAGGCATCCTGGTGCTTGCAGTTGTTATATATATAATAGGTGTGCTCCTTGCCGTCTTTGAGTCCGCGGATGCGACAACCGATAGAGGTTTCGCCCTCGTAGTTCTCACCTAAGTCCTGGGGGTTGGGCAGTACCGCCTTGAGGAACTGCAGCGGAACTATCTTCACCTTGACGGTTTTAGTCGTCTGGTCGTCTGGTCGTTTGGTCGTTTGGGAATTGCAGTCGCATTCCTCTGCCAACGGTGCCTCATAGACGATTTCATCAATGCGGCTCATACCGATATTCTGAATCACTTCGAGATGCTTCAGATACTGCTGTCCGAAGGTCATCCAGAAACGGGCGCGCTTGATGGTTGGATAATTGATGACGAGTGATTCGATCTCCTCATGGTGCAACAGGTAGCTGTCGCGCGGCCCGATATTCGGATAATTCAGGTCTTTATGTATCTCCAGCGGCTCTGTCTCCACCCACTGTCCGTTTTCCCAGTAGAGTCCCTTCTGGGTAATTTCACGGATGTTGATTTCCGGATTGAAGTTGGTAGCAAAAGCCTTATGGTGGTCACCTGCGTTGCAGTCCACGATGTCGAGATACTGGATCTCATCGAAATGGTGCTTGGCAGCATACGCAGTGAATATACTCGTGACACCTGGGTCGAAACCACAGCCGAGGATAGCAGTCAGACCAGCCTCACGGAAGCGGTCACGATATGCCCATTGCCAAGAATATTCGAAATGTGCTTCATCTTTCGGCTCGTAGTTGGCGGTATCAAGGTAGTTACAGCCACATGCCAGACAAGCATCCATGATGGTCAGGTCCTGATAGGGCAATGCAAGGTTGACAACCAGATCCGGTTTGAAGTCACTGAACAATGCTTTCAGCTGCTCCACATCATCGGCATCGACCTGTGCGGTCTGTATGGGCATCGTATAACCTTTTGCATGAATTGCCTCCACGATGGCATCACATTTCTCCTTACGGCGGCTGGCAATCATAAACTCAGTAAACACATCGCTGTTTTGTGCTATCTTGAAGGCTGCCACAGTGGCAACACCTCCGGCACCAATCATAAGTATTCTGCTCATTTTCTTTTGTTGTTCTATGATGATGGTTTGTTTTTTTTCTTTCTTTTTGCGAGCTGCAATCATGAATTCTGTGAACACATCAGACTGCTCGTTGGACTTACGGTCTGCGACGAGGTCTTCCCGAAATCTGTCTAAACGAAATTCTCTTCCCATAGCGTTCGCGTTTTGAAGGCAAAGATACAAATAAATGAGTACAGCGCAAAGAAAATATGATTTTTTATTCGAGTGATGATAAATCATCGGCGTGAATGCCCAGTGCATTCATCAGTGAGTAACCTAAGATTTCCTGTCGGAAATTACCACCAGGCATCGGCTGCATCGCGAAGATTGTGATGCGCTTGCTGTCATCGACCTGACGCAGCAGGTTCCGGATATCGTTATACAACGATCCTTCTTCAGTATTCGGAATGACCATGATACGCTTGACGGCGGGCTGTTGGCAGACGGTTCCGAGGATGTCGAGGAAGAAGTCCTCGCGTGTGGTCTGCTGTTCGATGGGTAGCGCACTGATGACAAACTCGCCCAAATGGTCGCTGAATGCCTTTCCGTTCAGCTCTTGTGCAAAATCGGCAGGTACGAAGTTCTCCAGTTGGGTTTTGTTCTTATCATGAATGAGGACGACTTGGGAGACCCACTCCGGCCCTCCCTGTGTAGGGAGGGAGTCTATTTCTCCTGCACTTCCATCCTGTTCCACAGGTCTCATGCCTCCGTCGAGGGCGATACAGTCAATCCATCTGGCGATATCAGCCGACGGGATGCGCCGCATCAGCATTCGCTCAAAGTTGACGATAAGGTTGAATGCAACATGGTCAATATAGTCGGCATCTGCTATGATGACATTCTGGCAGTCCCACTGTCCACTTGGCTGAATCTTGTTGTTGTCTTCGTTCATAGGACGCGAAGGTACACAAAAACAATGAATCCACAAAAAAATCCATTTAAAATATCACACAAAAGGTAATAAATGGGTATATAATCCGTTTTATAAGAAATTCATGAAAGAGAAGACAAACAGAGAGAATCACAATAGTTATTCTCATATACTGAAGTACACCGGACTTTTTGGCGGTGTACAAGGATTGAATATCTTAGCCAGCATGGTGAAAACCAAGTTGGTGGCTTTGATATTGGGTCCAAACGGTATTGGTCTGATTTCTCTTTTCAATTCCACGATGGGGCTGGTGGGCAATGCCACAGGATTCGGTTTGCCGGTAGGTGCTGTCAAGAAGATATCAGAAGCCTACGACGGCGGCGACGAGATGGTTGTGCGTGAAACGGTGAAGCTGGTACGCTCGTGGAGTTTGTTTATTGCCTTGCTCGGAACCTTCGTTTGTGTAGCGCTGAGTCCGCTGCTCAGCCGCTATACATTCTCATGGGAAGGACACACTCTGCACTTCATCTGTCTGGCTCCTGCTGTCGGACTGACAGCATTGGCAGGTGGTGAGGTTGCCATTCTGAAAGGTATCCGAAAACTACGCCAATTAGCGGAATCCACCGTCTATACCTCGCTGTTAGGTGTTGTCTTGGCGGTGCCTATCTATTACATCTTCGGTGTTGCTGCCATTGTGCCTTCACTTGTACTGCTGGCATTGGCAAACCTGATTGTGGTTTGTGTGCGCTCTTATCATTTCTACCCATTGGAGTTGTCGTTTAACAGGAATTTACTGAAGAAAGGCAGGGGAATGCTCCGATTGGGAACAGGCTTTATGATAGCCGGCATTTTCGGTGCCGGCTCTGAGCTGATTGTGAAGAGTTTCCTGAACAATATGGCACAGATTGAAGAGGTGGGATTGTACAATGCAGGCTATATGATGACCATCACCTATACGGGTATGGTGTTTTCAGCCATGGAGTCAGACTATTTCCCCCGTTTGTCGGCAATAGGCAGCGAGAAGTACAAGATCAATCAGACGGTGAACCGCCAGATTGAGGTGACACTGCTGATATTGGCTCCCATGCTTGTCGCTTTTATGGTTTCACTGCCGCTGCTCCTGCCGCTGCTCTATAGCAAAAGCTTCCTGCCCGCAATCGGGATGATGCAGTTCATGGTATTGGCTATCTACCTGCGTGCTGTGAAACTGCCATTAGCCTATCTGCCATTGGCAAAAGGTGACGCCTTGTTGTATCTGATTATGGAAGGAGCCTATGCGGTGTTCTATATCACGCTGACCATTTTCTTCTATCAACAGTATGGGCTGTCGGGTGTGGGTATTGCCATCTTGGTTTGTGCCGTCATAGACTTTGCGATGCTATACATCACCATGCATTTCAAATACGGCTATGTGCAGTCAAGGAAGGTAACCCGCTACATCCTCTTGCAATTTCCTGTGGGCATCCTGGCCTATGCTGCCACTTATATACAAGACCCTGTAATATACTGGACGACAGGTTGTCTATTGACGATTTTAAGTACGTGGATATCGTTTGTGATTCTTCGCAGGAAAACGTCCTTGTGGAAAAGGCTCAAAGAAAAGTTCAGCGGGAAATAAGGTTCATTTCCTGACACTAAACTCGCAGCCACAATATTGCTGGTTATAAAATCCGTATTCCTTTAAGAGTTGGTTGCGACGGTCGCTGAGTCCGTCCTTGCGCCAGTTCTGTGCCCAGAAGAGCGTGTCGGGCACCGCTTGCATCGCATATTCACCTGCTGTAGTAATTTGTTCGATACGCTTCCAGCGCGATGATGCCAAGGTGGTTGTAAACACGCGGATTCCTGTCTGATGGGCTAACAGAGCCGTTGCCAACAGACGATGTTTGAAACACTGCAGGCAACGATTTCCCCGTTCCGGCTCACCTTCCAGCCCTTTCACCTCTTCCAACCAACGTTCGTGGTCGTAGTCGCCGTCAATCCACTTGAGACCTAAGTTCTCTGCATGCCGCTTGCTCTCATTCTTGCGGATGTCGTATTCCTCGCGTGGCCAGATATTTGGATTATAATAGAAGATGGTAGGACGAACATCGTGCTGCATCAACCATTCCACGATAGCTGATGAACAGGGAGCACAGCAGGCATGCAGCAACACTTCTGTAACACCCTCTGGAATAATGATATGACTACGATGCTTTTTCATAATGTATCATTATTTTGCACCTTGCTCCTCGCACCTCACACCTCGCTCCTTTTCCATATCCCTGCGAGACTTTGACTTGGTAACAAGCCAGACGCCAACGAATACCAGTATGACTGCCAGACCTTGTGACCACTTGAAGACACCGATGCCGGTGAGCAACGATACCGTAACCGCCACTGCTGGTTGCACATAGTTGTAAATGCTGACTACCGTCGGACGCAATATCTTTTGAGCATTGACGACAAGGATATAGCCTATGAAGGTTCCGAAGACCACTACATACGCCGTCTCCAACCAAGTCTGTAGGGGCACTGCTGCCCATTGGATATCAGAAATCATGTGCCAAATGGTAAATGGCCAGATCATGATGGTTGCCCAAAGAAACATCCATTTGTTGACTGTGATGATATCGTATTTCTTGATAAACTTATTAAAGAACGACAAGAAAAGGGCATAAGAGAGTTGGGCACCTAACACCAACAGGTCACCGCGGATATCGCCCACTTTTGCATTTGCAGCCGTGACACTTGTCAGAATCAATGTGATGGCTCCGGCACATCCGATAAATACGCCCCCTACTTTTTTAAAGGTCAGTGGTTCGCGCAGAATGAAGAATGACAAGATCATCGCAAAAATAGGCATCGAGGTGGTCACGATACTGGCGTTCACGGGTGAAGTGATGGAGAGTCCGATGGTGAAACAACACTGGTTACACACCAATCCGAAAATTGCAGCAACAGCAAACATGAATTTGTCGCGGGTGTTTGGTCGTCTGGGAGATTGGTCGTCTGGTCGTTTGGGGGAAGAAGTTTTCATCAGCAACGCTGTCAACCAGAACAAGATGGCTCCTCCGCCAACGCGGAACGACACCATTGTAATACCGTCTAAACCGTTCGTCATCGCATCTTTACCCAAAGGTGACATCAGTCCCCAAATGGCACAAGCCATAAACATACTGATGTGTGCGTATAGTGGTTTTTTGCTATCCATATTTGCTATTATCGACTTTTCGAGTGCAAAAGTATAAATTATTTGCGTTTCTTTATGGTCATTCCCAAATAAATTTCTATCTTTGTTGTGTTAATTGCCAAAACCATCGTGACTATGCAAAAATATGCAGAATACATCGAACAGATTGAGATCGATTCTTTGTGGAGTGGAAAAAGACACATTGTGTGGAATTTAGACCGCCGTGTGAATGTGTTGAGTGGTGTCAACGGAGTGGGTAAAAGCACGATTTTGAACCGAGTAATCAAGGGACTGTCACAGGGGGGTGAATTTCCCAGCCACATGCTGAAAGGTGTTCATCTGAAAGTTCAGCCTGAAGATGCCAAATGGATTCGCTACGACGTCATCCGTTTTTTTGACCGCCCACTCATCAATCTCGAAGCGGTAGCAAAGATGGATATGTCGCTTACAACAGAGCTGGACTGGCAGCTATTCCAGTTGCAGCGTAAATACTTGGACTATCAGGTGAACATCGGCAACCGTATCATTGCTGCTCTGCAAAGTGGCGAACCTGATGCCGCAGAGAAGGCGCAATTACTCAGTGCGCCTAAGAATCGTTTCCAGGACATCGTAGATGACTTGTTCGAGGCAACAGGAAAGAAAATCATCCGTTCGGAGAATGAAATCCAATTCTCCGTGTTGGGCGAGACATTATTGCCATACCTCTTGTCGAGTGGTGAGAAACAGATTCTGGCCATCTTGCTGACGGTATTGGTTGAAGACCAGCAGCCTTATGTTTTGTTCATGGATGAACCAGAGGTGAGTCTGCATATAGATTGGCAGAAACGCCTCATCGATTTGATTCTGGAACTGAACCCCAATGTACAGATTATCCTCACAACCCACTCACCAGCTGTCATCATGGATGGTTGGATGGATCACGTGACTGAGGTATCGGATATTACGTTCTGATTGAGTATTAAGGGGCAAGGGGCAAGGAGCAAGATAATAAACATTAAACCTTAAAGTATGAGTAATCGCCTGAAAGACAATCTGACATCGGATTATATCCAAGCGTCAAACCGGCTGAATTCCAAGTCGGCACGCAGGAGAATCGTAGCATACGTGGAAAGCTACGATGATGTGTATTTCTGGCGAACGGTGCTGTGCCGCTACGAAGACGAGACACGCTATTTTGAAGTGATGCTCCCGTCGAAGAAGAATTTATCAAGGGGCAAGAAATCTGTTTTGATGAATCTGTTATCGAAAAAAGTGGGCAAGGATATGATTGCTTGCGTGGATGCCGATTACGATTATCTGCTGCAAGGCACAACACCACAATCACGACAGGTCATCGACAACCCATACGTCTTCCACACCTATGCCTACGCCATCGAGAATATGCAGTGTTATGCCCCAAGCCTGCATAACATCTGTGTAGGCGTTACGCTCAACGATCATCCTATCTTCGACTTCGAAGAATTCCTTACGCTCTATTCAGAAGCGATTTTCCCGTTGTTCATTTGGAACATCTGGCACTATCGGAAAGGATTGCACGGGGATTTTACCATCAGTGATTTCAACAAGGTGATAGAAACGGGCAACATCAACTTAGACAATCCGATGCGAACGATATCCAATCTTCGACGGAAAGTAGATACGCGTGTCCGACAGTTTCAGCGCGAGCACCCTGATGCCAAAGAGAGTTACTTGGCTCTGAAAGACGAAATCAAACGGTTGGGAGTCACTCCCAAGACCACCTATTTATATATACAGGGACATCACCTGTTCGACAACCTGGTGGTTCCGATGCTGAAGAAGGTATGCGACCGTCTGATGCGCGAACGGGAGTGGGAAATCAACAAAAAGGCAAAACACAACATACAGCGCCACAACGAGTTATCAGGTTACAACCACAGTCTCGGCGATATCGGTATGATGTTGCGCCGCAATATCGGGTTCTATTTTTCAGAACCCTTTGCCCGTTTACATGATGACCTGGATAAGTTCTTACGATGACTGTTTCAGGAGTGAAGTCTGTTTGGAGAGACTTTTAAAATAGCGTCAACGTGTACATATAGATGACAGCTGCCGGTATCGCCATCAGCGAGGAATCGAAACGGTCGAGCATACCGCCGTGACCAGGAAGGATATTACCGCTGTCTTTGATGCCCAGCGTACGCTTAAACAGACTCTCCACCAAATCACCCCATGTACCAAAGAATACCACGACCAAACCTAATCCCATCCAAGCTGGCAGGGAGAGAATGGCTATGTGCTCAGGGTCAGACGGATTGTTGTCGAACCATCCAATGATGGCAGCAGCAATCAGTACAAAGACGGCACCACCGAAGCTACCTTCCCAACTCTTTGCCGGACTGATACGGGGAAATAGTTTGTGTTTTCCGAACAGCGAACCGCTGCAATAGGCACCAGTATCGTTTGTCCACAGGAAAATGAAAATACTCATGGGCAACAGCCAATGATAAACGACATTACCCACAGCGTCATACTGGAATGCCAACACATTGATCATAGAGAAAGGCAGCGCAATATACATCTGTCCCAACATGGTGTATGCCCAGTTGTTAATGGCATTTGGTGCCTGGGTATATAGTTCACTGATAAACAGATATACAACTGTCAGCAGATAGGGAATGAAAACGGCTGAAGGGGTCAGGTTTCCACAGAATCCTGCAACAGCCAAGAAGAAATACACACCTGCTGCCGTAGAGATAAAACGGTTTACCTTTACGCTTCCCCCGTTTGGGCTTTCGTTATCGTTATCGTTAACGTTAGGGTTAGCATTAGCGTAATCGTTCACCAGACCTGTATATTCCCAAATGGTCAAACCGGTTATCAGTGCAAAAAGCAGAATCATTGCGTCTGCACGGAAAACGATACCAACCACCATGATGGCAACAAACAAGATGCCTGTAATAGATCGTGTAATCAGATTCTTCATTTTATCGCTCATCGTTCCTTTCGTTTTATGCGTTCTCAGTATTTTCAGCGTTTTCAGAAGGCTCAGCCTGGGCAGACTGATCGGATGATTGCTCATATTCCGCTTGTGCCAACTTCACCACTTCCGGCATATCTTCCAATTTAAGGTCTTCTGACGATTCCTCGTCCTCCTGTTCCTCATTGGCTTCCATAATCTCTTGCGAACGACTCACCCAAGGGCGCTTGCCGAAGATTTTCTCTACATCTTCTGCAAAGATCACCTCACGACTAATCAGCAGTTCTGCCAATTCTTTGTGACCATCCTTGTGCTCTGACAGAATCTCTTTGGCACGGGCATACTGCTCGTTGACCATCTTCAGCACCTCATCGTCAATCAGTTTGGCTGTCGTATCAGAATAGGGACGCTGGAACTGGTACTCACTGTTGTTATAATAGCAGATATTGGGCAACTTATCGCTCATTCCTGCATAAGCAATCATACCAAACGCACTCTTTGTGGCACGCTCCAAATCATTCATTGCACCAGTAGAAATATGACCGGTAAACAACTCTTCTGCTGCACGACCACCCAACAGCGAACACATCTCGTCGAGCATTTGTTCTTTAGTGGTGATGGTACGCTCTTCAGGCAGGTACCATGCTGCACCTAAAGCTTGTCCGCGAGGAACGATCGTTACCTTGATGAGCGGATTGGCATAACGACAGAACCAAGAGATAGTAGCATGACCAGCCTCATGAATCGCGATAGAGCGTTTCTCGTCGGCCGTCATCACCTTCGTCTTCTTCTCCAAACCACCAATGATACGATCTACGGCATCCAAGAAATCTTGTTTACCAATAGACTTGCTGTCATGACGGGCAGCTATCAGCGCAGCTTCGTTGCAGACATTTGCAATATCTGCACCAGAGAACCCTGGTGTCTGACGCGATAAGAGATCCACATCAACCGTCTCATCGATTTTCTTGCCTTTCAGGTGTACATTGAAAATGGCCTTTCGCTCACTCAAATCAGGCAGATCTACATGTATCTGACGGTCGAAACGGCCGGCACGCAGCAGAGCGGAGTCGAGCATATCCACACGGTTGGTGGCTGCCAACACGATGACTCCGCTATTCGTACCGAAGCCGTCCATCTCTGTCAGCAGGGCATTGAGGGTGTTCTCGCGTTCATCATTACCACCCATAGCAGGGTTCTTGGAACGGGCACGTCCCACAGCATCTATCTCATCAATAAAAATGATACAAGGCGATTTCTCTTTGGCCTGGCGGAAGACATCGCGAACACGACTGGCACCAACGCCAACAAACATCTCCACGAAGTCACTACCGCTCATTGAGAAGAAAGGCACGCCAGCTTCACCGGCTACAGCTTTTGCCAACAGCGTCTTACCTGTTCCTGGAGGGCCTACCAACAAGGCTCCCTTGGGGATTTTTCCACCGAGGTCTGTATATTTCTGCGGGTTTTTCAGGAACTCAACAATCTCCTGCACCTCCTGCTTGGCGCCAGCCTGTCCAGCCACATCCTTAAACGTGATGCCAATATTGTTGGCTTTCTCATAGAGACGGGCCTTCGATTTGCCCACACTGAACACGCCACCGGCACCTCCTGCGCCACGATTCATAATCCACATCCAGAAAAGGATAATGAGTATCCAAGGGGCAAAGGTCAATAAAATATCGAGGAACGTGTTTTCGTTATGGTTGTCATAACTGAATCCCGTAATCTTCTTCTCCTTGACAGCACTGCTCAAAAAGGTTTCGAGATTATCTACAGAACCTATTTCCACCTTAATAAAAGGGTCAGGCCCCAGTTGTTTGGTAGATGACTGGAAGACATCCTGAATATGTTTCTTGTTGATGTACATCTTCAGGTTCTTCTCGTTGTTGTTGATCACCACCTTGGTTCCGTAGCCCTTTTCTACGTAATCAACAAACGTCGTATAGTCTTTCTCAACAGACACAGAGGCACCAGCCTCACTATTGTTATTGGCATAGAAGAAAACACCTATTGATATGGCGATAAGGATATAAATCCACGTCATATTGAATTTCGGCATCTTCGGATTGTTATTGGGTGTATTTGGTTTTTCCATTATTTCTTATTCATTGTTCAGCTTTAGACAACAATTATCTATTAACTATCATCTATTATCTATTAACTATTAATCCAAGTCCGGAACCCTCGTCAGTTCGGCATCTTGCCACAGATTTTCCAAATCATAGTATTCGCGCACATCAGGCAGAAAGATGTGTACCATCACGTCCACATAATCCATCGCTACCCACTGTGCATTCGTCAGACCCACCACATTCACGGGTTTCTCACCCTCGTTCTCACGCAAATAGTCTCCCACTGATGTGGCTATCGCTTCAACCTGCTGCGGAGAGTTTCCCTGACAAACTACAAAAAACTTACATATAGAGCCTTCGATCTTCTGAAGGTCGGCAACCACAATGTTGCTACCTTTCTTCTCTTGTATTCCCAGAATGATTGATTTTACTAATTGTTGCAATGTATCCATTAAACATTTATATATAAAACAGAGTACAAAGGTACAGCAAACAGAACGAAAAACGTGCATTATTCCGCGTAATTTCATTTTTTTTATAAAAAATTCTCTGAAAGTTTTGGTGACATAGGAAAAAGTTGTACCTTTGCAACCGCAAATCGAGAGGTGCTTGATTTTGCAACCTTGTATTGGGGTATGGTGTAATGGTAACACTACAGATTCTGGTCCTGTCATTCTTGGTTCGAGTCCGAGTACCCCAACACACGAAAACGCTAAATGCTTGAAACAGGCATTTAGCGTTTTTCATTTCAAATAATATCTCCCACCTTCTGAGAGCTATACCTCCGACCACCTTATTTATATACCTATCACCTTGTAATTATACCGCTATCAATTCCTGCCCTATTTCACGAACCGTATCAAGAATCAATGTGACTCTTGCTTCGCTCGCGTTCTTCTTACCACTAATATACTGGGCCATCAGACTCTGAGAAATTCCCAGACGACGTGCGATAGCAGATACATTCAACTCTGGGTGAGCCATAAAGACTTTGTAGAGTTGCGTCGTTTCTCGCTTATCAAAGAACCCTTCAAAACTCAAGTCTTCATCAATGTCCTCCCAATGCAACCCATACTCATCAGCCTCATAATTGGCACGTTGTTCTTTAGTTGCATATCTTAGACGAGGATAGTCGCAAAACTTTTCGCACGCCTCACGTCCGTCAGCGGTCCTAATCCAAACGGCATCATCAGTAAGCCAAATCTTCTCAATCTTCTCCATAATCACCTCCTTTTATTTTGCGTTATTAAAAAACGTATTCCAATGTTGAGCTATAATCTCTTCATTGTCCTCCAATATTGCCTCTATCATTTTCAGTTCAGATGGTTTGAATCCATGATTATAAACCAATGAAATGGGCAAAATGTTATATTTTGCCACCGCTCCTCCTTTCTTCACATGAATATGAATAGGTGTATGGTCGTTCCCATAGAACCAAAATCTAAAACCTAAAAGCGTAAATACTGTCGGCATATCACTCAATCATTGCATTACTGCTGCAAAGATAGGTAATTATTTTATTACCTCCAAATTTTGGAGCATCTTTGTTTCATTTGATGGGGTTCCAATCATAATACGTTTTACTCCTTTTACAAGCTCAGAGGTATATCTCCCACTTTCTGAGAGCTATACCTCCGAACACCTTATTTATATACCTACCACCTTGTAAAAGGTAAGGTTTCGTTGAGGAAACTACAAATCTTCCTCTTCGTCCATCCAGTCTTCTTCTTCCTCATTATTCGCTGAAGGAGCTACTTCAAAACCAAATTCCTTTGCAGCTGGGTCTTTCGTACCAGAATTATCTACTCCACCATATTCGGCTTCGACATAGCTGTTTGAGGCAACGCCACTTCCTGCAAGGAGATTTGCGTTCTCTATTTCTGTAATATTAACTTCTGGAGCTATATATACCTTTTTCATCTTTTCAACCTCCTTACTTTACAATTCGTTTCACGCCATTCTGAATCACGATACCCTTATAGCTCTTATTCACCCTTTGGCCAGCAAGATTATACATTGGACCATTGTCAATTGGTGAAATCGTCAAATTGTCAATTGAGTGAATTCCTGTTGTCTCATTGTCAAAGTTAAATGATATTCTGGCTGAAGCATTTTCCACATCACTAAGTATATCTAGGAACTCAAAATAGCCTCTAAAGCCTTTCATTTTAGTGAGTCCTGTTGAATACCAAAATTTGTTCTCGCTGAGAAAGAGACAGTTTTCTGGAACTTCAGTTTGAGCGACATACGTGCCTTTAAAACTATTATAGAAGTAATACCATTTTCCGCCTATCTTCTGCTTTAGTTCATCCTTATCAACTGAAGGTTCATCTTCCACTTCTATGGAAACATTTTCAACGGTAAACGATGTGATTGGGCTTGTTACCTTAATCGCATATGGATGATTTGCTTCGATTGCAGTTGCTTCTGTAAAACTAACCTGAATGTCAGTACAGTTATCTCCATCATATACAGGATCGGTACCGTCAAACTCAGCCAACTTCACATCATCGCCAAAGGCTGCTTTCAGTTGCGCAGTAGACATCGCAAATGGCAAACAGATGGTACTCCACTCGTTAGCATTGATTGTACGTTTCACCTTTACATCCACGCCTGTTGCATTCTCAGGTGCCGTCGTTGACAACTCGTCGAGAACAACGGTGTGTCTTGCTACCACGTTGATGTTGAACACAACCGCTGTACCCAGCTCTGTTCCGTTAATTCGGATATTGTCAATCGTTACGGGATATTCCCCAACGGCTGTTCCTCCTGGGATTGTAACACTAACTGTTGCTGCATCACCTTCGCCATTGAGGGCGTTGTCTGAAGAACTGATGGCTCCTACGACTCCTCCTTCTCTGGAAAACATAGCAGCCCAATCGGTTGTGGCACTAACGCCACTAACACTAAATGTAGCAGGCAGTTCTACTTCGAAGTGCATGGATGTCATCGCTGTCACACCAGACACATGCAGCTTAAACTGAACTGTTCCTCCTTCCGACAATGCCTCCACATCGGCAACTGAGATGGTTTGTGCATTTACGTTCAATCCTAAGGATATAAATGTAAGCAAACAAATAAGAATTCTTTTCATTGTTGATTTATTTGATTTTATAGTTTTACCAAGGTTTTTCTGTTGCCACAGAATAGTCGAGCACCAACTGGGCATTCACCTCTAATGCGGTAGTATTGCCACCAGGCACTTCTACTGCAACTGGTACGGCTAAGTCGCTGAGATTGATATTTCCTACTGACACATCCAAAATCAGTTGAGCATCAACCTCATCTACAGAGTTGTCACCATTAGCATCACCCATCTTATACACTGCCACGCGACCATTATGGGTGGAAGCCGTGTGGTGACTGTCGTCAGCTTGTACGATACTTACCTGGTTTATTTTTACCTGGAATGAGGTTCCCGTTTCAAAGTCGTCGGGAATCTGCATCTGCAATGTTATAATCGCTGTGTTACCAGTTGGCGTATCTCCTCCTACAAACGAGAAGAAATAGGCTTCATCATTGGGTTCCGTCGTTGTCACCGTGTAGCCTGTTGCCTTTGGTGAGATAATCATACTACTTAACGATGGTTTATACTCAGCAGGGAATGTCAGCTGGAAGGACATATCCTTGATGGGTTCCAAGGCATTCAGATATAGAGGTATGGAAATCAAATCGCCTGGCCTACATTGTTGGTTCAACAGATAAAATGAGTATAGCTTCGTGGTGGGCATCGCAGGTTCTTCTGGATTATCAGGATCGAAGACGAATCGAGCCTCAAAGGATACAGATTCTGTACCCATTTCATAGTTGAACGACGGCAGAGAAGTGTAGAGCACATCATCCTGATACCAACCTGTGAAACGGTAACCCGTATTACAATAGGCATGAATGTTTACTGCTTCGCCCTCACCAAAGCTCTTGCGTCCAAAGTTGGTATAGCCACCTTCGCCAGCTCTCAGGGTTACACCATGTTTGATGGCCGGCTCATTAGGTTCAATCGGCGACTCCGGATCGTAAGTAAAGCGTGCTTCAAGCGTTACATCCTCTTCCGGCATCACGTAGTCGTACGACGAATTTTCTGAAATCAGCGTCTCATCCTCATACCAACCTACAAACCGATAGCTCGTATTGCTGTTGGCATAAATGTGCACAGCAGTATTGGGTTTGTAGCTACCGCCACCCGATACGCCTCCGCCTTCGCCGCTCACCAGCTTCAATCTGTAGAAGTTGGGGCGGTCAGGTTCTCCGGGTGATGAAGGATTATAAATAAAGTGTGCCACCAGCGTAACCGGTTCTTCACCCATGATGAAGGCAAAGCTGCGTTCGCGCGTAACCACTTCGTTCGGAGTTTCCGGCAGTGACCAATAGTCGAACACGTAACCAGTGTTGGCATTTGCTGTGACGTTCACGTTCTGGCCAGGTTCATATTTTCCAGCTCCATTGCAATATCCGCCATCATCGGGGGCAACCAGTAGCGTCACCTTGACGGGTGGCTGTCCTGGTTCAGGCGGGTTGCCAGGATTGAATTCTTCCTGTGCTCCCATGTTGATGATGCTAAACAGCATCACCAACAGGGATAAATATCTGATACGTTTCATACGCATTCTTTTTTAAAGGGAGATTACTTCACAACCACTTTCTTGCCATCCTTGATGTAGATACCCTTCTTCACTGAATTACCGCTGACTTTGCGGCCATCAATAGAGTACCAAACTTCTGACTCTGTAGTCTTGGTTTCAATGCCATTGATACCTGTTGCAGCATTACCATCTTCGAAGGTAATCACGAAGCGGCTGTTCAGTTTTCCGGCTATGGCATTGAATTGGTATTCCTGTTCTGCGATATTGATCGTCATGTTCGTCAGCAGGTCGGTAAGCATCACCTTCGACATATCGCTGCGACTCATGGAGATGGTATATACTCCATCGGCAGGAATTGTCATACCCAAAATGGCTTTGCCGTCGGCTACAGGACGCTCGTTGATCGCATATTCGCATCCTTCTGTATCAAGGGTGTACAGCTGAGGAACACCATTGCTGAGGAACTTGCCTGCATCGCGGTTCAACTCATAGTCAAGGCTGGCACTCGGATTGATCACCAGACGCGTCTTGTCGGTATTTACTCCATTTGACAGTTCTATGTTCATCAACTTTCTGGCATTATCTGCCGGGAACAACGCTCTGGCTGCATTCTCTTGCTCTATCTCGTCGGTCATCTGCTTACCGTTGATGGGGAAGGTCAGATTATCCAAGTCATCAGGGCACTGTACGAAGAAGGCTTCGTTGGGCAGAATGGCATAGTCATCGTCAATGGGTGAATAAGCTACATACTGGTAGCCTTCCCAAACCGTAATCGGAGCTGTGAAGCCCAATCGATGCAGGTTGTAGTAGCACTGGAAGGGGTTACCAACCAGGTTCCATCCTTTGTGGGCATTACTCTCGCAGGCATTCTTCACCATCGGTTTCACAAATTCCATTTCCTTCAGGGCATATTGCTTCGTAGCATTGTTCTGTGCCTTGAAGTTCACATAGCCTCTCTTGCTCACCTGGATAATAAATCCTGTGCCGGCAGGGATAATGTCGTTGGCTGCAAAATTCTTCCAACTATAGCCTGTAGCCAAGCGTGTGGCACGCTCGGCTCCGTCGTAGTAACGGATGGCATAGCTGCCGCCTTCCACGAGTTGCAAGTCGCTCACCTTGGTGTCGAACGGCAAAGTGAGGAAATACCAGCGATTGGCATCGGCCAAGTAATAACCATAAATATAGTCACCTTGAATGTTGACATTGTTGCAAGCACTCATTACCAAAGTTGACTTGTCAATATTTTCATAACCATCAAATTTGGTTTCTGTATAGAAATTGTTGATGGTTTGCGAATTGTCGCCCTTAATTTCAAAGGTGGCATCCTCTTTGAAGATCAGCGAGGGTGTACCATCGAAACGAGAGTTCACACCCAACCTCAGTGGTTGTGTAATCACAAACTCAGGAATAGAAGCGGTGCTGAAACCTTCTATATTGCATGCTTGCCAATGGGTATGAGCCATATAAGCAGAAACGAGGTAGTTAGGGACGTGCAGTGTAATCTGGGATTTGTCGTCAGAATATAGGATAGACCACACATGATCACCATTAACAACAGTTGCAGAACGGAAATACACGTCTGTCAGTTTTTTGCAATTGTTTACCACGTACTCATTATCTGGATAAGTAACAGTACTGAATGTCGTTGGAAAGATAATGGATTCTAACTGAGCACAATTAGAGAAAACAGAGCTTCTTATTTTAGCATTCTCAGCAAACTCAACTTGCCTGATGCCAGAGCCGGAAAATGCACTTTCCTCAAATGTTGATATCGTAAGAGGTATGGTAGCATCTAGCGAGGCACAATTAGAAAATGCTTCTCTACAAACCGTTGTGACATTTGGAGAGAATACAAAGGACTGTAAAGAATAGCACTCCTTGAAACAGTAGGCTGGAATACTTGTCAGATTGGTTGGGAAGTTGATAGATTCCAATGACGTTACACGCTCGAAAGCAGAACTGCCGATGCTGGTCATCGTGGTAGGCAGGGTGATACTTCTCACTCTTGACAATGCAAAGGCCTCATTTCCAATTGTCTTTATCGCTGTTGGCATCGTGAAATTATCAAGAACGGTTCCACGGAAGGCTCTGTTGCTGATGGTCTGCACCATGTTTGGCAGCAATACTTCGTGCAGGAAACTAAACTGCGAACTATGGTCTTCTCTGCTCAAAGCTGATTGAGGAATGGTGGTAAATTCTGCATCCCTCAAATCTAACGTAAAGAGACTCGTCATACTCAGAAGTGTTGACCAATCGTTATCATTCATTTCACCATTGATTTTCAACTTACGTACATCACTCATATTATCGTATGTATGTCTAACCTCTGTACCGAGACTTCCTGCTTCTGGTAAGGTAACCTCAAGGGTAGGGGTATTCTCTACGCCGATACTCCCTACCCATAGGGAATTGTAGTAGGTACCTCCACTATATGCCGTATATATCAGTTTGATTGTGTGAAGCCCTGGAGTTGGCAGCTCCTCAAAGTATTCTCTGTTCCATTCCCGATCCAGCATATACTGATTGATGATTTGCGTCTGAACACCATCCACCATTACAACTGCTGAGCCGTCTTTCTCTCCACCACAAGAGAATACAAAGGTGGCGGGTTCTGTTGTCTGAACTCGCATTGTCAGGGTATAAATATTATCATCTGCGTTATCACGACTATTTGTACTTATGCCGCCACTAACTCCCCAGGTATTGTTTCCTTCAGAGGTCACCGTGATGTCATAGTCACTCCAACTGGGTTTAGAAAGGCTCTGAGACATGCTTATTGCCCTGTTCACCTCATCGGTTGCAGCTCGTATGGAAGCTACATCGTTTGAATTCTGATAGATTGTCTCGTAGGGAGCTGATATCAGATTCATTCCATCTGCAACATTCAGCGCATTGTACAGTGCAAGACGGGCAATATAGAGTTCTGCATCATCAACATTTATCAATTTCCACGTGATATTTCCAGAAGTCAGATTCGAGTAAAGCGAAGAGGCATCACTATCGGTCACATCATGTCCGAAGTAGTGGTCCGCATAATAGTCAGAGGCATGAGAAGACTTTTGGATTCTGTACGCAGAACTGGAACCGGTTACAATCTGGTATGAATTGTTATCCTCATTAATGCCTACATCCTTGTTATAACCCCATAGATGCAGGTAGTAATTGTCGGCAAACTGAATGGTGTAAGCCCCAGTACCCTTGTCGCTCCTGCTGGTAAAAGTGACAGCAGATCCGTTGGCATCCAGCTTTACATAATTTGTATAATACCTGTGCAAGAACAGCTGACTGTCGATGTTATACAAATAATAGGTTCTGCCACTTTGCAGCGTCTGTGCTGCAGGCAATGTCGGGGCAGTACGTGCTGCCCAAACAGCTCCTGTGATGTTGAGCATCAACACGAGCAAGGAAATAAGTCGTTTTGCTTTCATAATAGGTAAATTTATAGTGTTAGTAATCATAACAACTCCATTTGCCTATAGACACCCCAAAGTCGGCACTTACAAGTTTTGATCCAGGTTAGCTTATGATACAAAAAAGGCGTAGGTGCTGTTCTTCTGCCCATCCTGGAATCGTAGGCTCTCGCATTGCCTTGCCACACAGGATAGACAACGCAGTTAGCCCACGCCAGTACGAACTATATAAAATAAGGTATATAGAAACGCACCACGTAGACGCTTCGGTTGTCATCTGTCTGCTGTGGCTAGGAATTTGCGAGATTCACGATTCACAACGACAGACGTTCGAAAACGTCTTTCTCATAAAATAAGACCGCCCGCTTTACCCCAAGGGCTAACAAGCGATGCGGCAAAGATAATGTTTTTTTCTATTCTATGCAAACGTTTACGAAGTTTTTTTTTATTATTTGTGAAGAAAAAGAAAGGAAATGCAATGAAATACAACTTTCGCAAGAGCATAACTCCCACTTTAACTCCCGAAATTTGAGAAAACAAATTAAATGAAGTACACAAATATGTGGTCCACAATTTTGTGTACCGACGTTATCGGCATAGACTACCTATTTAACTTTCGAAAATCAATTGATTTTCGTTGAAAAGGGATTGTTATCCAGATTTCTACCGACATTCGCAAAAACATGTACCTTGTACCAAAACCGTTCGGAATGCCGATAAACACAGGGGTTGCGGAGAGGTACATGTTGCTTGAACATGTACCTAACATGTACCTTAACATGTACCTCTCTCGTCATTCATCAGGATGCTTTGCGAGGCAAGACCTGGTAATATGAATAAAACAAATTTTTTATGTGTTATTTTACACTTATTTCAAAAAGGTACAACTTAGGTACGACTTAGGTACATGTTTGGACAACATGTACCTAATGGGAAGCCCTTTATACATTGGGATTCCAGACGTTTTAGGTACAAGGTACATGTTGTGGCACAAAAGGGAAAACTGAAATCAAAAAACAAAAGCTATCCTTTTGGTCGGCAAAAGGTGCCCTTTTGATGAGTGAAAGGTGCCCTTTTGATGAGTAAACATGCTGTCCGAGAAGTCCATCGTCACTTCCAAAAAAGCGGACAAACCGCTAAGCGATTCGGAGAATATTTTGAAGGAAAGTATAGCAAAGACTATAAGCCCGTGTCGTAAAGACCCAAAGAGGAACCTGTCGCTGTGACAGGCCCCTCTTTGGGTGTAATTCAGGCAGAACAGTTACTGTTTCTGTCAACGACTTGTCCAACCCGTCCGTGCCGGGGCGGTTACTTCACCAACACCTTGCGGACGGTGCCGTCGCTCATGTGGACGATGTTCAGGCCGTGCTGCATCCGTGCGATGCGCTTGCCGTCGATGGCATAGATGGCCTCTGGCCGTGCGGCATGGTTGCCGGCTACCGTCTCGATGGCGGTGGGAGTAGCATTGGCAGTTGC